>Ga0207906_1000501_pt1 | contig 14189 bp, 35 predicted proteins | sample LinPmetageLP37_FD_184050 | JGI IMG/M metagenome (GOLD analysis project Ga0207906, IMG submission 184050) | Marine viral communities from the Pacific Ocean - LP-37 (SPAdes) | ecosystem: Environmental > Aquatic > Marine > Oceanic | place: Pacific Ocean | collected 2010-06-16 | reverse complement strand
AGACAAAACCAAACTGAGATAGGTCAGGTTTCTTTTTATATACCCAATGCATTACCAGTCTAGTACCTCTGGTACATCTGGCTCCTTGGCTACATTCGTTAGGAATCTTTTTCCTCTAGCGTATTGGAAGACTCGTAATCCTTTACCTTGGTTTGCATCAGACCAACAACCTTTCTTATGAGAGCAATACACACACCCAACAGGAAGCTTATGGTTGCCAGACTTGCCGTCAGGCACAGGATCATAACAATGGTTAGGCATTGTATCCCTTTGTACCATATCTTTAAGATACTTGACCCTATCTCTGGCATTTATCATCTCCATTGAATGTACTTTTGATAAACAAATTTCACCTGTAGATTTATCTATGACTAGAAAGGCTGCTTCATCTAGCCCATTAGCATCAGCGTAGGCTGATATTTGAGCAATGTATCCAAAGGGATCGTCATAAGACAAAGAATGATTCTTAAACTTTTGAAAGCCTGGGCCAGAAGCACTCTTACAATCTACAAGAACTCCATCAATTAGTGAATCCTGATGGCCCTTAACTCCTTCTATCTCCACCTCCTTCTGTTGTTCAGTAACCTTGTGACCAGAGATGGAAGCACATAAAAGAAGGAGTTCCTCCAGAATATATCCATATAAAAATTTAATTCTAGTACTAGAACTTATAGGGACACTAGTATTCTGACTATTAATATCATACCAAAGCTGCCTATCAGGTTTACCTATAGCTGATAGTCGTAAGTTACCCCTAGTCCTGGGTTTCTCATACATAAATTCTTTGATATGTACCTTAAGCATATCTCCAAATATATCAATATGTTTATCTACTTCTTCTTCATCCATATCAATTGGATCAAGAGAGAATAGATTATAAATATCTTCAACGAGTGTGTCTATTTTTTTCATGATAAAAAAAGAGGGGGTGGCAGTTTAGTACCACCCCCAAGTCTCCGTTTATGGAAAATTTAAAACTAGCTTATCCCGGAAAGGGGATATCATCAGTTAAGTCATTAACATAACCATCTTCAACTACGGCAAAGTCTTCAGCGCCGCCACTGTACTCTACTAGGTCTACTACTTGGACACCAAGAAGGTATCCCTTTACACCACCGCCATAAGCTGAATACTCTTTAGGAAAATAAGAAGCATTTACCTTAGAGCCGTTGCCGATCCTCTTGTCGGTAGGGAAGGAATTTCGAAGAGAATCTTTTACAGGCATGGCACGGGGCGTTCCGTCTTTGGTACGAGCGTACTGTTTGAGGGTAACAAAATCACCTCTATCATCGCTCTTGTTCTTAATAGAAAGACCATCCCCTTCTGCAATCTTTTTATTCTTTGCATCAAGATTACAGATTTCAATGCTCCATTCGCCATCGGAATTAAACTTCGTGTTGGGAGTAAGAACGTGCGCCCAATAGGCAGTACCAGAAATAATACGGTTACTCATAATTTTCTCCTTGTGATAATAACATAGGGTTAATAACAATAAAATAGTGATCATCTAGTTTCGTAGTTTTTCTCCTTTCATCTTGGGTGTAAGTATATCATATAGAATTACATAAGTCAAGGGCTTTTTTAATGTGTCTCACTCCATGTCCAACCTGCCTTATGGGTACAATCAAGTGGACACTTCATACCCAAGGATTCTTCAGCTTCTTTTATAGCTTCCTTGGTAATTAAACCAAAACGATTAACATCTTTCTTGGCTACCTCAAACTGATATTCATCGTGGACAGACGCTACTAGCCTAGCATCTAATCCAGTCCTTCTAATACGTTTATCTATATGAACCAACCATTCCTTACATACAATAGCTCCTGCTCCTTGCAAGAGAGTGTTGACGCTTGAATAAACCTTTCTTATCTGAAGGTATCTTCCATCCAATCCTATTATAGTTCCTTCCTGGGCAGCTTCCTGGGTATTCTCCCTTAATGTTTTTAGATTTGGAACATTATCTAAGAACCTTTTAATAAGTTTGTAGCCTTTTCCAGGACCGGCACCTACTACCTTTCCTATCTTGTTTGCACCGGCACCATAAAGAAAGGCATAGATAAAGGTCTTAGCCTGATCTCTTGTATCTAATCCTGCTGCCTTTTGATTAGCTGTATGTATGTCTCCATTCAGTATCTCATTGGTATAACCTCTGTCATCTAGGTAATGAGCAAGGCATCTTAATTCCAGAGAACTTGCATCAGTGCCTACCAGAACATGAGTATTAGGATTCGATACCGTCCATAAGTTTCTACATTCTTTTCCATAAGGTGAATAGATAGCAGGAACCTGTGCCATGTTAGGAGAGTGGTGAGCCATCCTACCTGTGACGGTCTTGAGAGTTAAGACCTTACCTCTTACTCTGCCATCCTCATCACACTCCTTTATCCAGGATTTTAATAGTCCTGTTCGTTTCTGTAGAAGGAAGTAACGGCTAAACATCTTAGCCTCTTCCATTGGAATCTTATCAAGAACCTCTTCATTAATAATAACATTATCTTTCTCTGTTTTCTTTGTTGGTTCCCATCCTTTCTCCATAAGTCTTTCAGCAATCTGCTTACGACTGGCAATATTAAATGGCTGTTCTTTTGTCTTGGTTTTAAGCTGGATTATCTTGGGTGGAAAAATATCCAGTGCTTGTTTCTCTAAATTAAATTGCTCATCTTCCAAACGTGCCAGTAAGATCATTGCTTCTGGTAGATTAAAGGCAAAGCCATTCTTCTCCTGGTGATCTACTATAACCCTGATGTTTCTTTCAAGCTCATATGATCTGTCTGAAAAAGGACTACCTTCCAGAGATAATGTCTCTGCAAGTTTCTGTGTTATCTCTGTGTCCTGCTTACAGTAAGCTAACATTTCTGTACTGTAATTTTCAAAGCTATCGCAGTCTCCTTTAGGGAGTTCTAATCTTTCTCCCCATGCTTTTAAAGAATGACCACCATCTCTGATGGGATTAAATAACTGTGACTCTATAAGAGTATCCCTTATTTGAGTAGCCTTGATGGTTGCTCCTGTTAATTTGTTTAGAATTGGAGCATCAAAACTTATACCGTTGTGCATAATAAATTTATTTATTTTCTTAGACCATTCTCCAAAACCTCTACACTGATCTTCAATCCATATCTTCTCCTTTCCAGAGTTTTCTTCTCTGGCTACTATGCAATGTATTTTTGTAGCATCTAATCCATCTGTTTCAATATCAACTATCGCTGTTGTCATAGGTCATATCCACTTGATAAACTGATTCAGTACGAATATGAAAGAACTTTTCTCCCCTGGCTATGTTTTTATTGTAAGCTTCTTTAACTTCAGATTCAAGAAGTATATCTCCTGGAACGTGCCATGCCTTCTTAAAATCACTACGGAAAACAACAAAGGTCAGATCACTTTGAGGAAAGTCCTTCTGCCATTTATCTAATAGTCTTTTCTTTCTATAAGGAATCCTTAACTCTTTCCAGTGAGGAGGCCAGTCACCTTCCCATCCCCATTTAACTTCGACTTCATAGAAGTGATTGTTAGAGTTAGCATCTAAATGTCCTCTTATATCAAAGCCATAGTTCTCATCTGATTCAATGACCAGATCTGGAATGTTTTTATTTAACCATCCTATCATATGTTTCTTTGCTGGTACATCTGCTTTGTCATACTCATCTTTGCTAAAAGGCTTTCTCATTCTCTAACTCCTTTGTTATATTTTTAAAATATTCACCTACCATTATAATCTGATCTGGTGTAGCATTACTCATTATCTTGTTAGCTAAATTACAGACTATTTGTACATTACCTTTTATGTATCCTAACTCAGGAATAATTCTATCCAAACTTGGAGAATGATTTGATCCTCCATTCTTTCCTTTCTTAAGATAAATTCCTAAAGCTGGACATTTATTATCTTTAGGCCATATATTTTTAATATACTCAGGATCAATGTTATAATCTAATCCTAACTTTTTTGCTTTTTCTCTAGCACTCCAACACTTTGCTCTCCAAGGTTCATGAATATATAAATACCTTTTTCTATTCATCTGATATAATCTGTTAACTTCTCTATCTTTATATGGCATCATCATTCTCCATAAAAGGATTATCAATCTGCGACATTCTTCCAGTCTCTTTATCATAGAAGAGATGACAGGCTACTCCTGTCTCACCAGTATAACGGTTCTTTAGAATGCGAATCGTTGTGGTATTAGCTTCGGTATCATCGTCAGCTTGTTGGTTTCTTTCCAAGGCTATTACACTATCAGACAGATGAGCTATGCTTGCTGATCCTCTTAGGTGCGACAGGCTTACTTCCTTGCCATCCTCATGACCCCTATCACCTGATGGGCGGCGTAGGTGAGAGACAAGCAACAAAGCTATCCCTGTTTCCTCAACAAGCGATCTTAGCTTTGTCATAAGAACATCTATAGATTTCCTTTCATCACCAAATTCTTCATTACCGGATACCAGTATTGACAGGTGATCAAGGAAGACCCACTTACAGTCAAGAGCTTTAGCCATGTACCTAACACGATCCAGTACCTCATCGTTCGATACAGATCCAAAGTGATCAAAGGCAAAGAACCTACCAGAGTCTATAGTTTTCTCCTGCCACTCCCTGAGTTGCTCATTAGTATATTGATCTCGTACTTCTCTAATATAAAGTCTAGCATTGGCCTCAACACTCATGATATTAAAGGCAGTATTCTTTGTGTTCTCCTCCATGCATAAGACACCTATATTATCTTCAGTATTATTCATGATATGATGCATAAGCTCTCTGATTATACTTGACTTGCCCATACCGGCACCGCTGGTAAAGCAGACCAACTCCCCAGTTCGTATACCATAAGTCTTGTCATTCATTTTAGGCCAAGGATATAGACAGGTTTCACAATAGTTTTCTTCATAAAGACTATCACCAAGATCAGCTAGGTTTATAATACCGGCAGGTGTATAAGGCTTGGCATTCCACCACTCCTTCATGAACTGCTCTCGCTTACTTACCTTTAGGTACTCGTTAGCATCCTTCAATTCCAGAGTTACAATCTTACATTTATTAGGCTCAAAGATTTTAGCTACTGATTGTGCCGCCTTCCTGCCAGGATCATCGTTATCAAAACATAAGACTACTGTATCAAATTTATTAAGATATTCAAAAGCTTTCTTACAATTCTCCAGGGCTGATGCTGCACCATTCTTTATAGAGACAGTGGGATACTTCCCATTCATCTGCCATACAGACATAGCATCAATCTCACCTTCACATACTGTGATATATTTACCACCATTGGAAAACATATTCTCACCAAACAATAAAGAGGTGCTAACATTTCCTTCAGACCAGAACTTTTTATCTTGTACATCTCTTATTTTATTGGCAGTATGATTGCCATCAGTATCAAAGTATTTATATATATGATGGGTTATTGTACTACCAGATTTAATTACCTCTACATTAAATGCTTTGGTAGTCTCACGGGTTATGTGGCGATCATCAATAGCAGAGACTTCACCATGTCGGAATTTTAATCCTGGGGTTTTAAGAACTTTTGGGTTAGTCATAGGTATTACCTTTGAGTCGTTATCAAATCTAGTTTCACAACTGAAACAGTATGAGTGACCATCATCGTATAAAGCATTAGCATCACTTGAGTTACAGTTAGGGCATGGTCCTTTTGATATACTTTTAACCGCATCCATTTCTATCTCCTTTACTAATTAACTTTCTGAATTTCAAAATGACGTTGAGGCATGTTTCCTAAGTGCTTTGCTAATTGAATACGCCAAGCCACTTCCTCTTCTGCTTCCTTCCTGGTTTTAAAATCTTCCAATATAATATTCGATGGTTTCTTTTTAAGAACCACTCTCCATTTAGACATCTTGATAAGTCTCCTTCCATAGATTATCTACAAAACTTTCTTTATCAGCCATGATTTCATCCACCTCTTGCTTGGCTAATGCCTTAGCTTCTTTATTGTCATACCCTTCTTGAAGATATTGTTTCAATAAATAATTGAAGGCTTGCTTACGTTCCTTCATCCATAAATTATTAGTCATTTTCTACCCATTCTTGATTAGCTTTTTTATAATCCAACTCTGATAACTTCTCTCTTAATTTTCTATTAGTTTCTTTTAGCTCCTCTATCTGTTGTTGTAAGATTCTAATATGTTTATGTAGAAATTCAGTTGTTGTTTGCATAGTATACTCCAAAGACTATCGTAAGTCAACATAAAATATATGCTTGCCAATTTGTGTGATAAATTTAAACTGCTTGTCATTAGCCCAACCGGGGCTGACATAGGATGCATGGTAGTGTGTTGCTCTGTCTAAAGTCTTCACAATAATTCCAGATAATATTATTTTTGCTAACCTAAGTATTCTTGAAAGAGCTTTTATATCTTTATATTTTTCTGTTTTTCCATCACACCAGTAAGAGAACTGACACATGTCTCTTACTGGCTTATCTTGCCAGTAAATTCCCTGATGAATTACTTTACAAATTGTGTTGGGAAATCTTTTATTTTTAACCCTGTTTAAAATTATAGTACCTACTGCTAGTACACCTACATCATCTTCAGAACGAGCTTCATGATAGAGTGCTTCAGTTAAACATCCAAATTCATTCGCCTTGATAGGTTTAATAAAAAGAAACATAACTAGTATTAATAATAAATATTTCAATGTAACCTCGTAATTATTATATCTGAATTAATTAAAGTTAATGGATACATATCTATAGATTGTAAATAATGATAGGCTTCCCTTTCACTTTGAAAAGTTTTAATTTCTAACCCATCCTCACCGGGTAGAATATCTATACTAAAGATATCCATTGGGTCTCCTATATGTGCAATAACAAAAGACATTTAGTCTCCTCTATCTTCTCCGTTACCACCTACTGATTGACGTTGAATGTCATTGTGGTTTAGTTCAGACCAGTAAATCTCCAGTGCCTCAGTATCTTGGTGAGCCTTGAACATGTGTGCTTCACCGGGCGGTACAATAGACATGCCTCCAGGAAATAAGAACGTGCTATCACACAGTCCATAATCTTTCCATCTTTTAATTTCCAACTCACCTTTAATTACATAAAATGCATTGATTTTAGATTGGTGTTTATGTTGTGAACAGTAAGCACCTGCATTTACTACAATTCTATGTATTTCTATGGCTGGCGATTGTAATATAGGTTCTGTTGATCCCCATACCTTACCTTCGATAATGCTCATAACAAATCCCTTTCAGTTATTTTTAATCCTCGTTCTAATTCATCATCAATCAGTTCTTCTATGTCGTTTACTAATTGAAGTAGCTGCATTAACTTTTCATTTGTTATTGGTTTATGAAGTGCATTAGATATAATTAGTTTAATTATTAACTGCATAATTATATCAGATAGTTTAGTATTTGACAACCCATTATATAAAATTCTTTCTATCTCTTTGATATCATTCATCTTCTTCCTCCAACAATTCTTTTACATCTTGTTGGTCCCAACCCAGCCTTACCATTTCATCTAAAAATTCTTCATAGTTTAATGCACCGTACTCTAATTGTGTTATTGTCTTATGACATTTGGCTGTCCAAAATTCTTTATAAGATATAACAGTCATGAGTTTCTCCTAGGGTTGATAGAACACAGTCATGTAACGATCCAGTAAAAACTGGATCAAGTTGCGTAACTCCAATGCATCTTGAAACTCGTCACCCCGGCCTTGAATAGGCTCATAATGAAACAAGATCTCATTGGCTAATGTCCCTGTACTTAGACATGGTGGATAATTATCCAGCATTCCACTCTCCTGCATTTCAATATGCAGATCACTCATTTTACCCATACTACTCTCCTTTATCTAGGGTTTGTTGCAGTTTTTCTAACTCATTCTTAGATTTTTCCAACAAAAGTTTTACTATCTTTAGTCTTGACTGTACTTTACGTAAATCTTTTTTTATTTTATCAATACTTGTAGTCATAAAGTTTCTCCTTGAAAGGTATCTAAGCTGCTTTCTCCATTCCTCTTATGATAATTAATCATTAAGCTTTCCAACATCTTCCACCTTTTCATAGAGAGTTTCTTTTTACCATATTTACTAGCAAGATACACCCATTTTCGACCCTTCTTTACGGTTACTCTACGCCAACCAGAGCCGATCATGGGTGCTTCATCTCGAAAGTATATTAGATGTTCTTTAGTTTTCATTAAGCTGCCATCTCTAAGGATGTCCATTCAGGAGATGCCAGCATCTTACGCACCTTATCTTCTCTGGTCACCCTAACATTATGGTTAGCTCCCGTCTTGCTACTAGCATGGGATGACCAGTAGGTAGCTGCATTATAGGCAGACCACAGAGTACCCTCATCTCGTTTACTATAGCCTTCATAAGCACCTTGACCATGCAGATGCCGGTTCTCTTCATCAAAGATTTTCATAAGGTTGGAAAGCATAACCTTATTAGCAACCTTCTTTCTGCTAACATTATCAGTACGTTGTGCCAGTGTGTTAGTAAACAGGTTGATGGCACCATCCCTACTAACCTTGGTATCATACCAGCCACGCATTTGAGTAAGTCCTTCACCGGAAATAAACTCACCAGCAGTCTTAACTTTACTGGCAAACCCACTCACATTAAAGTTCTTTGTATGTCTGCCATAGATGTAGGCAAGCTTATCTCCAGATACCAGGGTATTATAACAGAAGCCACGCCACAATCCCATCATACCAGAGTTAGCCCAAGTCCTGTTATGGCTTGTCCTGAATACAAACTCTGGCACTATACTATCCTTGTCTTCTCTCATAGACATTTCATGGGCTGGAAATTTAGCTCGTAGTTCTAGCTTGGAACCATTATCATAGACGTTGGTGGTAAAAGTGGCATCAGTTAAATCCAAACGTGCAAATGCCAATGCCTCTTCTACACCGCTAACAATTTCATTATACTGCACAGGCTCATACTCTTCAGAGACTATAGCTAAAGCCTGTAGATTATCTTTACGTCGAAGACCTACCCCCACATTTAAAGGAACAGGCATCCCTGAATCCAAGGCCACGATGGAGAACTTCTCTACTTGAAAGTCTATTTTAGAATGATCAAACATTATCTTTCTCCTGCAAAGTTTTCATAACCTTCACTCACTGATTGCATCTCACTTGAAATCCAATCATTAAGTTCATATAGATCTAACACATCAAGGTCAGACCCACACATCTCTATAAATTCCTCAACCATAGGTCTGCACCATGCATCACTTTCCTGCTTGAGAAATAGTTTTACATCTTCTACTGTCCTAAACGATGGTATTGTCATGCCTATCTCCTATAATATATTTAATAATAAGAAGGAACTGATCCTCATCTCCATCATATATACCGTCAACACATATACCACCGGCATAAGGATCGTCTACGTCCACTTCATTGAAGCCCTTCTCACTTATTTCAAAGACTTTATAAATAATTTGACGCATTGCTTTAATCCTCTTCAGTTATTCCACAATGATCTTTTACAATATAATCCCTGGCTACTTTCATGCCACTCTCACCATGCTTGTCTTTAATTTCTTTTAGGATATCACTCATTACCCATCCCCTTTTAATGCTGGCTTTGCCTTGCTGCATTAAAGATAATACAGATGCCCTTACTAAAAGTTCTTTCTTCCGATCAACTTCTTTAACAGTCATAACATTTCTCCTTATGCTTGATCATGCGAACATAGCTACCCCTTCCCTTCTTTGAAGGAATAAGTTGGTTGCTTAATTTTCTTAATGTCCTCCAGTAGGGAGAACGCTTCTTAAAATTTTCCTTTTTATTTTTCATAATAGATGTACTCCCCACATTAAGAATGAAACAATAGCCAGAATATTTAAAGCTATCAAGGCATGAAAAAGCATTAGTCCATTTCCTTCCATTGTTCCCATGCTATTAGTTCAGCCCTTCTATATGCTTCGGCCTCACTGTAGCCTTTCTCAACTAGCTCTTCCCATATATTATCAAATAGATTTTCTAATAGTCTTTCGTTATGTATGTTACTCATGTTTATACTCCACTGGAAAGGGTCCGAATGTTAACAGCGTATGCTCATATGTCTGTGCTTCTTTCTTTGTTTTATGATAAGTTTCCATACCATCTGGGTGTATTGCCTTCCACTTACCCTTTTTTATCTTGGTAATTATCTTTATCATTCTCATGTCCTATCTCCTTTTTATTCATTAATCTCTTCAGAGTGTATCTCCTCAGATGGAACTTTAAAATCATATTCCTGACTTTTCATCATAACATTTTCAATTCCTAATTCACTTGTATAAACTATTAATCTAGCAAATCCTAAGTTAATTTCATTATAGAATGTTGTCATCGTTCACCTCTATTATTTTAAAACGCCTTAGTTACGTCTTGTTCTTCTATTTATATATTATACTAACATACCTATGTAAGGATGTCAACGGTTGGTTGTTTACTATTTACCCACTCATATGTCACTGGCATCCCCATCTTTTTCATCATAAGAATTGTTGGTTCTATCTTAGAAAAGTCCCAGGCTGTAAACACTATCTTACCCTTGTATTTTAAGATCCACATTAAATCGCTCCTAACTTTGTAGCTATCCATATTGACAAGGGCATGACTATCATCAACACCATCCATAGTATAACTCCTATTGCAAGTATTGCACCTAACATTTGTATCATGATAAGATTACCTCACCCTCTGTTTCTATCCAGACTTTAGCACCGCAAGATAAGGGCTTGTCTGGTCTGTATACTACCTTACAAGGGCCGGTAACAGACACTTCATATGCATACTGATTATCTTTGTAAGTCTTTACCGTAATGACCGGCTCATTTTCTCCCTGCTTATTATTTCTTTTTATAACGTGCTGATTAATATGGATATACTTTTTCATGATCCTTACTCCTTTAAAAGGATGGTCCTGTAACAGGGACTTACCTGCCACAGGACCACAAGATTATAGAGACAGGACTGTAGCATTTCCACCAAAGTTTTTAGGCGGCGAGAACATTTCTAGATAAAGACTGCGCTTACCAAAATGAATACCCAGAAAGGAAGCACCTACAGAGAAACCATAACGAGATTTCTTCAGCCGCTTTTCCTTTGAACCAAACAAACCCGTCTTATTAATTACCTGCATAATAATCTCCTTGTGCTGATGTTGTCATGGCCCAACATCATGGCCCTTAATATGTTATTTAGTTAGTTCGTTAGAACTCACTAACTAAATAACATTTTAGTGTTTCGGATAGCTCACATTTTTAATTCTTTTATCCCAACAGGCACGGCATGGACCACAAGCATTGCCTCTAGTCCTAGCCTTGCACTCAAAGCCTATTGCTTTATTATTTTTATGGACTGTGCTGGTATTCTTAAATACCTTGGAAGGATTACCATCTATCATGGTAGCACTGACCCTAAGAACTAAATTCTTTGGTAAAGTATTAGTTTTTAAATACTTGGCCGCTACTTTGTATTCTTTTGTGGGTAGCCAGTGTTTTACTTTGGGTGTTTTTCTAGCTACCTCTACGATTGCTTCCAGCATTTCCAGTGATTGTAAATCACCAGAATCAAACCACCTGTGTTCTTTAACTTTAGCCCTTAGTATTTGAAAGACCATAGCATCTACCCAGTTGCTGGTATTAGAAACCTGCCATTTAAACAGGTTCTTTTTATATCCTTTGTCTACGCTGGGACGTAGCTTCTGTAATTTTATAGAGTAGCAGCCACTACAGATACTGCCCTTTACCTTTGCAAGTTTTGATCCTGTCAGACAAGCAAAGGCATCCACGGCATAGGTAGTTCCAGGCATCTTAGTATTGCCCAGACTTATCTTGCCGTACTCTTGGCTTTCTTTTACTAGCATAGTATTACCTCCTATTCACTCAGGATATGTAGAAGTAGTATTATTAACTGCGAAACAACTATATATTCAATCATTTTACTTCTCCTTTCATTAAATCCCTTTAATTAAGTAGCCTGGATTGCTCCAGGCCACTTTGTTAAAGGGACTTACGCTACCTTGTGATCGAAATCTTCAGGCACATTTTCTTTATTCTTTATGACCGGGCTAACCTTTCCGCTGGTATGCTTAATCCAGATTGGAAAACCAGCTTCTAGTGCCTTATCATATGCACTGCGATCACCCTTTTCTTTATGGGCCAGATTATAAACCTTATTCTTTTTGGTGTCAAGGGCTACGAACTGCACGGCTTCACTATTTGACATAATACTATGTCCTTTCTTTGTGTCGGTATCATGGGCTACCAACTTGCCCTTCTTAATTAATTATCTTAGTTAGTTCGTTAGAACTCACTAACTAAGATAATAATTACCCAAATACATTGTCCTGGCAATCCTGGCACATTCCGCTGATCGTGTATTCTTTCTTTGATATTTCATCTTTGAATTCTGTGGCATACCCATCACAAGTCATGCAAAGACTTTCCATAACCGTATCGTAGCGGTTCTTGCCCATCATTTGGGTGAGTACTTTATCAATGTTGGGATTTTTAATCGTTGCTTCCATTTCAATCTCCAATTCTAATTACGTTATTTAGTTAGTTCGTTAGAACTCACTAACTAAATAACTAATTATAGCTAGCTCAACTGCCAGTCCTAGGATGGCGGTAATGGCGACAATACTAGCCAGTCTTTGCCAAGTAATAAATTTATTTCTTGCTTTTGTATAGTCTATTTCGATTATTGTTTTACTTGTTCTTTGCATAAGCGAAGGGATATGTTGTGTCATAGCGGAACTCCCATTATTAAAAGACATAGCAAAAAGATTAAATTACTAATAAGAAATAACATATTAGCAACCAACATTTTACTTCTCCTTCACTATAATCATTGCAATCTCCTCAATTTAATTAATTGAGTAGCCTGGAAAATTTCCAAGCTACTCTGTTAATTAAACTGCAAATCTTGAAGTACCAATAAAGCTCTTAAGCTTTACACCGTCCTTCAGGAGAGGGGCCAATTTGCTTACTAATTCCTCGCCCAATACCTGGGCTTCCGCTCCTTTCTTTGTTGAGGCAATACGAATAGAAAAACTGTCGTCAACAAAGAGAATTATGTCTGTTTTCGCTTCCATTGTCCGTCTCCTTACAAAGTTAAGTTTAATTAATATATGTGCTTTGTGGAAGACCCTTGTTTATCAAGCAAAGGTGTAGACTGATAAGGTCTACTTAGGCCGTAGCACTATATCTTCCACAAAGCACACACAATTTAATTAATTAAGGGGACGCTACCAGCATCCCCTTTGTTAATTAAACTGCACGACCTTTGGCGGCAACGCCATCCGGCAATGCATCGGCATTGGCAATCGTCTTGAATGATCCTGTGGACCAGAAAATAGCAACCGGAATACCGGCAGCTTTCTTGTCCTGGAACATCCCCTTGCCCATGGTGCGCCATTTATTATCTTTGGTGAAGCTCTTGAATGTCTTGGTCATAGCGACCTCCTATCGAATGCCGGTCATCAAAGCCCGACCAGCTTGGCTATCTTAATTAATTATTCTGTACTTTCGTTATACTCAAGTACAGAATTATTAATTAGTTTCAACGAACCACATCAATTCGTTGGCGGTTTCGAAGCTGCCGACCATGTTGCCATCTTGATCATAGAGATCAAAGCCGGGTCCGGTTATACTAACCGCAACATCAAAGTCTGCATTTACAAAGGAAACATCACGCTTGAGGTCTATGGTGGTCATGGTTCGTCCTTCCAAAGGTTAAGTTAATTAATTAATTTAGTTAGTTCGTAAGAACTCACTAATTAAATTAATAATTACTACATCGTCATCGGCCTGTCAAGCCTCATCAAAATCCCTTGGATTTCATCATGCCTGTCCGGGCTGTGCTTTGCTTGTCCAGGTATAAAATCCCTTGGATTTTCAAGGGCTTGACAGAACTCCAGGGTCTAACGAAGTTAGCCAGGGAACATCAAATCACCATCCTTCGGATGATTTGTCAACCTTCCCCTAAACTTCGTTTGCTGGACCAAATCGACCAGCTATACTAGGATCTCAGGGAGTTCGTAAGAACTCACTCCTTGAGATCCGTATACAATTCCCAGAAATCCGGGGAAAATCCTCGCATCATGTAGGGGGGCGGGGGAAAAAAACCGTGCGCATGTATATATATATAAACAGACCTCTCAAATATTTACAAAAATCTACGGGTTTGTCATCAA
>Ga0207906_1000491_pt1 | contig 14476 bp, 10 predicted proteins | sample LinPmetageLP37_FD_184050 | JGI IMG/M metagenome (GOLD analysis project Ga0207906, IMG submission 184050) | Marine viral communities from the Pacific Ocean - LP-37 (SPAdes) | ecosystem: Environmental > Aquatic > Marine > Oceanic | place: Pacific Ocean | collected 2010-06-16 | reverse complement strand
GATAACGACTTGGCAGTGCTCTCGTAGCCATCAGCTAACCCCATAATTTGATCGTGTATCGAAGCTTTTTTTGCCGCTACAATGATGTCATCAATGCTAGCGTTCATATCGCCATAGCGGATATTTTCACTGATCGTGCCCGAAAATATATGATTACTTTGTAGTACCAACCCAATGCGCTGACGCAACTCGTGAGTATCACAGTCAGCCAGATCGTGCCCATCTAGGCAGATCGTACCAGCGTCTGGGGCATAGAACTTGACCAATAGATTGATAATCGTGCTCTTGCCAGCGCCAGAGAGGCCAACCAGCGCCGTGATACGGTTGGGCTTAATAGTGAAGCTGACGTCTTTGAGCGCTTGCGTCCCATTCGGATAAGTAAAATCGACATGTTTAAGCTCGATATGACCTTTTAGGTTGTCGCTACTGATACCAGCGATGCTCTCGACTTGGCTGTCATCTTCTAAAATATCAAAAAAACCTTCGGCATAGGTCAATGCATTATTTATCTGGTCGTAGATGCGGTGCAGCTGGCGAATAGGGGCAGCGACGTTTTGAAATAGCATAACGTGAAATAAAATCATTCCAATGGTCATCTCACCTTGTAGGACAAAATAAGCGGTGAGCAGGATGATAACCACCACACCAATCTGCTCGATAAAGGTTTTGATGGCATCATACACAAACCCAATACTGCGAATACGCAGCTGATTATCGGTCATTTCCTTTTGAATGGCTAAGTGCTTTTCTGCTTCTATCGACTCACGGACAAAGGATTTCACCACGCTGATCGAATTGATCAAAGATATTACCAAACCGCTTTTGGCTTCTCTATAGCCACGCATCTGCCGACGAAAACCTTGTAGGCGCTTGGCTTGTTTTTGGCTGATAAAAAAGTAAATGGGAATGATAATAAGACCGACCAAGCCTATCCAAAAATTGGTCGAAAACATAATGATAAGTGCCACTATCGCATTGGCAAACAGCGGTAGCATATCGATAAAGAAGTTTTGCACTAAACTGGTTAAGCTGCTGACGCCATAATCGATACGCGTTTGCAACTTGCCGCTGTCGTTTTCGCTACTGGTATAAAATGCCATCCGATAGGTCAAGATGCGTTCAATGATTTTTTGCGATAAATCACGTGATAGATTGATACGAATCTTTTCGCCGAAGAAGCGTTGCCCAAACGAGATGAATATCGATAATATCTCTTTGGTTAAGAGTACCGCACTGATAATGGTCAGCATGCGCACGCCAGCTTCCCAAGGCTCAGCAAGCGTGGCTATCTCGGTCAAGGTATCGACGGCATAGCGCAGCACAAAGGCATTAACTTGCGCGGTAAAGGAGCCTAATGCGGTCAGCGCTAAGGTGGCGATGATAAGCAATCGATAAGGCTTAGCAAATACCGCCAGTTTTTTGAGGATATCCCACAGTAGTGCCCGCCGTTCTTTTTTCTCGACTGGAGGTTTTTTGTCTAACTGTGCGCGGCGTGGTTGGGGAGATGTCGGCATGTATTTTTATAATTATTAGCAATTAGCTTTCATTATGTACTACTTTATTAGCGACTCCAAAAGGTATATGAACCAAAGGTAAAATATTAGCAGATTTCAAGTGTAACTTTTGATCATCAAAGAAAATATGTGGTTTTAATATCTCAAGCACCTTAGACTTTTCAACTCCTCCCATAAAAAATGCCTTATTAGCAAGAATATCCCATTCTCTCATAGTGTTAATTGCACGCTTATGTGAAGGTGCGTTTCTTGCTGTGACGATGGAAACTCTCAAAACTGGTTCATAATTAGGATTTTTAAGCTTGTAACTAGTCTCAAGCTTTTGAATATAAGAAATGCGATCAAGAAAGTTTTTTAAAGGTCCTGGATTATGAGCTATATCTACTTTAGAAGACTCGTGAGAGTGGAAATCACCTAATTCATTAGATTTCTTATAAACTGTTTCTGCTTCATCGTCTATCAGCACTCCGTCAAAGTCGAAAGCAATCCTCAATTGCATGTCCTCAATATCATCAGAAATATTACCATGCAAGATTTGACCTGCTGGAAATCCTGCATCTACTGCTTGCTTAACATCTCCTTCATTGGCAGATAAAAATAATTCTATATCAAATGCTGGGATATATTTATAAGCTGATTGGCCTTGCAAAAAAACAGCCCGTGTAATTGACAGCTCATAGTGCTCAATAGAATTCATGACTCTCAACCCTGTGTCAGGATCGTTACGAGACAATAAAATTACTTCAACCAAAGGTTCATCTGAAATTTCATTCAACTTTAATAATCTTCTGATGAATGGGTAAGCAACGCCTGTAATAAGAGGAATATCTTGGTTTTCACGTTGATAATCCCTATATGCTTGCTCACCTTGTTCCTTAAATACCTTGTCTGACTCATCTAAATCAAACAAAGCACTTGAAGACAATCCAATTACTAACCTTCCTGTAAGATCGTATGCCATTATAATTTCCTTAATTAAAAACCATCCGCAGGCACAAAAACTTCACCAACCATGATACGCCTTGCTGAACGACTCATCGACACTTTTTTGGCTTGCCAGCGTCCATCGACCAGTTCGGTTTTTCCGCCAACGAGCAATGTCCCTGATGGATGACCAAAACGTACCTCTGTCAGCTCGCCAGCACCAGCAGCTTTGTTAACAAGCGTGCCTTGCGTGGTTGCTGCTGCAGCAATCGCGACTGCTGCTGTCCCCATCATAGCGTGATGCAATTGCCCCATACTCATGGCACGTACGACTAGATCAATCTCTTCTGCATCGACCGATTTACCACTAGAGGCGCTATAGCTCTGTGCGTTACCAACCCATGCGATTTTAGGAATGTGTTGGCTGGTTTGCGCCTCGCTCACATCTTTAAATAATCCCATCGCCACGCCGCCTGTGGCACGGATTTTTTCAAGCTTGGTAAGTAGCTCACTATCACTATTGATGTCGCCTTGTAGCTCAGTACCCGTAAAGCCCAAATCTTCTGCGTTCATAAAGATGGTTGGGATGCCTGCGCTAATGAAGGTCGCTTTGATGCTATCAGCCTCTAGACCGCAGCCTGATACATCGAAATCATCGACCAAATTGCCTGTCGGGAACATGTCGCTGGTGGCATCAACCGGATCGATAAACTCAATTTTGACTTCAGCGGCTGGGAAGGTGACACCGTCTAATTCAAAATCGCCGGTTTCTTGAACCTGTACTTTGTCATTTGCGTCTTTATAGACGGGCACATGGGCAATAATGGTTTTACCGATATTCTCTTGCCAAATGCGTACTTCACAAATACCGCTATCTGCATTGTCATCGATGCTGTTAGCAATTTTGTCAGCATCAACTAGACCCATATTAATAGCACAGGCACCAACCGCTGCAGTTAAGTTACCACAGTTACCCGCCCAATCAATCATCGGCTTTGCGATATTGACCTGCCCGAACAGATAGTTCACGTCATGATCTGGTCTGTCAGAGGCCGATAAGATAACGGTCTTTGATGTACTAGAGCTACCATTGCCGAGACCATCAATTTGCTTACCGTAAGGATCTGGGCTACCGACGACACGTAATAGTAAGTTATCACGTGACTCGCCAGCAACTTGGCAACGCTCAGGTAAATCAGATAACTTAAAGAACGTACCTTTGGAGGTACCACCGCGCATATAGGTAGCAGGAACGGATATTTGCGCGGCGAATTTTGGTTTTGATTGAGTCATTGCTGGAAATCCTTTTGATAATGCTATTATAGTAACATTGACTATATTGGGATAATTTAACTATGGTTAAAACTAAGAAAACAATCTATTTAGACCAAAATGTTTTGACAGAATTGAGAATTAATAAACTCTATACAAGTGATTCAAAGTTGATCCAATTACTAAAATTACTAACTTCTAATGAGTACACTATAGTTTATTCACATACGACTTTATTGGAAATATACAATATAGGTAATAAAGCATATATAGATGAGCACTTAGAAACCCTCAGGCTACTCAACGCAGTTTATTGGAATAAACTGTTTACGCCTAATGAACACAACGTGTATGTTATATATAGAAATTTTGTCAAAGTGCATGAAGGTAAGTTTTCTAGAGTCCTTTATGCTAGTAACGAAAAATTTATTAAAAGAATAAATGGTATAGATATTGGAATAACTACCAAAGATAGTTTTAATAGTATGCTTGGTGAAGCTGTCAGCATACCTTTCTCATACTTAGACGATAAAATACCCATTTTGAGGAAAGCAAATAAATATTTTTCAAAAAAAGCAGTTGATCTTACAATCAATTATTTTTCTAGTATAAGCAATGAGCTACCAGATTTTGACCCAGTTACTTTTAGAGAATGTATCAAAATAGATACTGAAATTAAGTTAATAGAACCTGAAGAAGCTATGTTCTTTATTATTAAAGCCTTATGTGATTATGATCCTCATTTCATAAATATATTTAAATTTGATAAAGGTAATATAGAAACAAAGATTGAATTCTTTTTTAACTTCCTCAATTGGATCGGTTATTATTCTGATAAGTTCCAAAACGATACTAATAAAAAAGGTTTCCACGCTGCATCTATGCGTGATGCAGCTCATGCTGGAACTGCTTGGCATTTTGACTATTTACTTTCAGATGATTACAAATTTAGGCAAAAAGCTAAAGCATGCTACGCTTTTGTTGGCTCTACAACGAAAGTACTTTCTATTGACGAATTCTTATTACTGCATTAGTCCGCGCTACGACTAGCAGCCCGATACTGATCAATGGACATAGCCAAATGCTTCGCATTAGCAGACGACTTCAATAAATAAAATGTCTCCATTAAACTATTATAATGAGCAAGCGACATGATAACTGCACCCTTATTGTTTTGACGACCTATAGTGATCAAGTCATCATTACAATTTACAGTATCTAAGACTGCTTCAAGGTCTTTGTTCGCCTTAGAAAAACTGATAGTTTTCATAGAATTTCTCTTAGTAATAACCTCTATAAAGTATTATACAAATATCCGTTATTATCAACGAAAAAGCCGATGTCATACAAGGTTATACAACATCGGCAACTTTCATACTTTGCTGCTTATCACGCTAAAACCTACAAGAGACTCTTAGACAATATCTAAAGTCCCTTCGATAAACTCTTTAGCAAAGCGTTGTAGCATACCGCCAGCATTGTACATTTTGACTTCATCAGCTGTATCTAAGCGGCAGATAATAGGCGTCTCAGTGGTACTACCATCGGCACGATGAATCACTAGAGTCATCAATCCGCCAGCCGAGACTTCACCTGTGACATCAAAGGTTTCCGTACCATCGATATCTAACGTATGGCGAGTCGTACCTTCTTCGAACTGTAAAGGCAGCGCGCCCATGCCAACTAAGTTTTGACGATGAATACGCTCAAAGTCTTCAGCAACGACGGCTTCTACGCCAGCGAGACGCACGCCTTTGGCAGCCCAGTCACGGCTTGATCCTTGACCATAGCCATCACCTGCGATAATGATAAGCGGCTGCTCACGGTTCATGTAGGTTTCAATCGCTTCCCACATGCGCATGACTTGACCTTCTGGTTCGACGCGCGCCAGTGAGCCTTGGACAACTTCGCCATCTTCATCGCGTACCATTTCGTTCAATAGTTTAGGGTTGGCAAAGGTGGCGCGTTGCGCGGTTAAATGGTCGCCGCGATGGGTTGCGTATGAGTTATAGTCCTCAGCAGGCAAGCCCATAGTATCGAGATACTCGCCAGCTGCTGATGAGCCAAGAATGGCGTTTGATGGTGACATATGGTCGGTTGTGATGTTATCACCAAGGACTGCAAGCGGACGTAAACCTGTCAGTTTATTTTTCTTGGCCATTTTGCCTTCCCAGTACGGTGGGCGGCGGATATAAGTGGTCATTTCACGCCAGTCATATAATGGACTTAACGCCTTACCCGTATCTTTTTTGGCTTCATCAAACATTGGGATATAAACCGCATTGAACTGCTCAGGCTTCACGGCAGCAGCAACAATGGCATCAACCTCTTCATCATCAAACCAGATGTCTTTTAGATAGACGTCATTGCCGTCTTTGTCTTTGCCCAATGAGTCTTTTTCGATATCAAAACGGATGTTACCAGCGATGGCATACGCGATAACCAATGGCGGCGATGCCAAAAATGCTTGCTTGGCGTATGGGTGGATACGACCGTCGAAGTTACGGTTACCAGATAGCACTGCCGTGGTAAATAAATCATTATCGATGATTTCTTTTTCGATATCAGGGTCTAGCGCACCGCTCATACCGTTACAGGTCGTACAAGCAAAGCCGACTACATCAAAGCCAATCTCCTGCAATTCTGGCATCAGACCTGCTTCTTCTAGATACATTTTGACCGTTTTTGAGCCGGGTGCGAGTGATGACTTAACCCACGGTTTACGCAATAGTCCTTTGGCATTCGCGTTACGGGCGACAAGACCTGCGGCAACCATGTTGCGAGGGTTTGAGGTATTGGTACAGCTGGTGATAGCAGCGATAATCACTGCGCCATCTGGCATGAGACCATCTTTTGGTTCAGGGAGTTTTTGATCAGGCGCGTGGGCGATGCCTTTGGCCACCAAATCATCGGTAGATACACGGGCATGGGGACGCGACGGGCCTGCCATGTTACGACCGACTGATGACAAATCAAACTCAAGGACGCGTGCGTATTCGGCTTTTTCCATGCCGTCAGCCCATAGACCCGTTTGCTTGGCATACTGCTCAACCAGTTTAATCTGTTCCTCAGAACGACCCGTCAGACGCAGATAGTCAATGGTTTGCTCATCGATATAGAACATCGCAGCAGTTGCGCCATATTCAGGCGTCATATTGGAGATAGAGGCGCGGTCACCGACACTTAGCTGGCGTGCACCGTCACCAAAGAATTCAATATATGTAGAGACCACACCTGCATCACGTAAAAATTCCGTCATCGCCAGTACGAGATCCGTACCAGTAATGCCTTTTTGCAGTTTTCCTGTTAATTTGACCCCAACGTAATCAGGTAGGCGCATATAAGAGGGGTTGCCTAGCATGACGCTTTCGGCTTCTAGACCGCCTACACCGATTGAGATCACACCTAGTGCATCAACCATCGGCGTGTGGCTATCCGTACCGACCAACGTATCAGCGAATGCGACTTCTTCACCGGCTTTATTGTGCACGACTTGTACAACAGGTGACATTTTCTCTAAGTTAATCTGATGCATGATGCCGTTACCCGGTGGTACGACGTTGACATTGTCAAAGGCATACTGGCACCAGTTGATGAAGTGAAAGCGGTCATCGTTACGGCGCTCTTCAATCGCACGGTTTTTCTCAAACGCGTCGTCTTCGAAGCCTGCGTGCTCAACCGCCAATGAATGATCAACGATAAGCTGAGTCGGCACGATAGGGTTTACCTTAGACGGATCACCGCCTTGCTCAGCGATGGCATCACGCAAGCCTGCCAAATCAACAAAGGCCGTCTGACCCAAGATATCATGACAAACGACGCGGGCAGGGTACCAAGGAAAATCTAGATCTTGCTTGCCTTCGATATGCTGCTTTAGCGCTGCCGTTAAATCCTCTGGTGGGCAACGGCGTACTAAGTTTTCACACAATACTTTTGAGCAAAATGGTAGCTTGTCATAAGCACCTTCCTCGATACTCTCGACCGCTTCGCGGGTGTCAAAGTAGTAAAGGTCAGTGTCTGGAAGCTGTTTTTTGAATTCGTCATTCATGGGTTGTACGAGCGCGTTGTCCATAAGTCACCTTTGGCTGTTGGCTAATTTTGATAAGTAGTTAAACGTCGATATTAGATAAAAATTCATTCCTTTAGCAAAATCATCGTTTGTTATTATAGGCTTTGCTAAAGAATCGATATTGAAAGTTAAGATGGCATGATCTATAAAAAAAATAGCGTATGACGATCAAACCTAAAAATATCAAAGCTAGGCTCAATCGACATACCTGTATCAGCTAGCACTGCCGCTAGCTGATAATAAGTACGTAACAATAGCTACTTAAAAGAAATCAACTTAACGCGTACTCATATCTGGTACTGGACGCAGCTCTTCACCCGTATATTCGGCACTTGGGCGAATGATACGGTTGTTGGCACGTTGCTCAAACACGTGGGCTGCCCAACCAGTCAAGCGTGAGCAGACAAAGATAGGGGTGAACAGTTTGGTTGGGATACCCATGAAGTGATAGGCAGATGCATGGAAAAAGTCAGCATTACAAAACAGTTTCTTCTCACGCCACATCACTTCTTCACAGCGTACCGAGACGGGGTATAGCACTTCATCACCCACGTCAGCGGCCAGTTTCTCAGCCCAGCCTTTAATCACGACGTTACGCGGATCTGACTCGCTATAGATGGCATGACCAAAGCCCATGATTTTGTCTTTACGCGCCAGCATACCCATCATTTCTTCTTCAGCCTCATCAGGTGAGCTAAAACCTTCAATCATATCCATCGCTGCTTCATTCGCTCCGCCATGCAATGGACCGCGTAGTGAACCGATGGCACCAGTGATACAAGAATGGATATCAGACAAGGTAGATGCACACACACGAGCGGTAAAGGTCGACGCGTTAAACTCATGCTCTGCATAAAGGATAAGCGAGACGTTCATTACTTTTTCGTGTAGCTCGTTTGGTTTTTCGCCTTTGAGTAAATGCAAGAAATGACCGCCAATCGTGGCATCATCTGTATCGGTCTCGATACGTACATTATCGTGGGTAAAACGATACCAATAGTTGATAATCGATGGAAAGGCCGCTAGCATACGGTCAGTTTGATCGTTTTGCTGAGCAAAATCAGTTTCGGTCTCAAGGTTGCCAAGCATAGAGCAGCCTGTACGTAGCACGTCCATTGGATGCGCATCAGCTGGGATACGTTCAAGTACGTCTTTTAATGCTTGTGGTAAGCCACGCAAGCTTTTGAGTTTGGCTTGATAGGCATCAAGCTCACTTTGAGTAGGCAAGTTGCCGTATAACAGCAAATACGCCACTTCTTCAAAAATACACTTATCTGCCAGCTCTGATACATCATAACCGCGATAGGTCAGACCAGAGCCTGATTTGCCAACGGTAGATAGAGAGGTTTTACCAGCGACTTGTCCACGTAGACCTGCGCCTGAAAGTTCTTTTTGTGCTGCCATGTTTACATTCCTTTTGTTGGTAGCTTTTTTGAGTGAAAACGGTGTTTCTGATAATAAATTTATTGGTTAATGACTGACTATAGCGCCAGTCTAGCGTTACGCAGGCTGTTCAGGCTGTGGACCGTCTAAATCGACGTTACAACGCTCAAATTCAGCTTCAATAGGGACATTTAAGACTTCCATCGCGCTGCCTTCGCCTTCTGCATTGTTGATCTTCATATACTTGGCACCCAGTGGTGACTCCATAAATGTCTGAATTTCAGTCATTTCTTCTGGGGTAGGGTCAGCCATTGGCGTTGCCACCTCTTCGCCATTCATGACACGTAATTGCTCATTGCCAAAAGCAAGTAATTTTTTACCCACGTCCGACGTATAAAAGTCATCTAATTCTTTTAACTCTGCATCGGTAAACTGACTCTTATAAAAACGATCGGCTTCCGCTTTACCCAAGTCTTTGTCGCGTGACTCAAGGCAGCTGACTTGCTCTTCACTGAGCGCGCCGCTATTGATGATTGGTGCAAACAATAGGCTATTGACGGTATCTAGCGTAATCGTCGTCATGATCAAGTCATTTTGAGCATCAGTCTCTGAAGGTGCAGCTTCGCTTTCGCTAACAACAGTCTCGCTCGTATCACTGGTAGTATCGTCGACGTTTTCTGGTGTTTTATCACAGCCCGTCATGAATAGCAGCGCCGCTAGCGTGCTACTAAGTAGTGAGGATTTGACAACCGTATGAGCAGTAAAAAATGGCATAAATAACCTAAAGGTAAATGAAAACGGATGTTGAAACGATAAAGTCCACAGAGGTGGTTTATCGTTTCGGCGTTGCTAATTGGCAATTATTAGTTATTAACTACTTATTATCAGCAAATAGCTTGTCTAGTGTCTGCTCAAACTCATGATAGTTCAAGAAATCATAGAGCTCCATACGAGTCTGCATGGTATCAACGACTTTGTCTTGCGTGCCATCATCTAACAAATGCTGATAAACGTTCAATGCGGCTTTATTCATAGCGCGGAAAGCGGATAGTGGATATAGCACCATATCGACACCCACACTATACAACTGGTCAGTGGTATATAGATCTGTCTGACCAAACTCTGTCATGTTCGCCAGTACTGGAATATCGAGTACATCAGTGAACTTACGATACATCTCGATATCGGTTAGCGCTTCTGCAAAGATCATGTCTGCGCCCGCTTCTTGGAATGCGACAGCACGTTCCACAGCAGCGTCCAAACCTTCTACTGATAGGGCATCTGTACGAGCCATCACTACAAAGTCAGGGTCAGTCTTTGCGTCCAACGCCGCTTTTAGACGATCAACCATCTCTGAGATACTAACGATTTCTTTGTTAGGGCGATGACCACAACGTTTTTGTGCCACTTGGTCTTCGATATGTACTGCCGCGACGCCTGCTTTTTCCATCTTTCTGATGGTTTGGGCGATGTTAAATGCGCCACCAAAGCCCGTATCGATATCGACAAGCAGCGGGGTATCGACTGCATCAGTAATACGGCGAGCATCTTCTAGTACGTTATCAAGGCTGGTCATACCTAGATCAGGCAAACCAAACGAGGCATTGGCCACGCCAGCACCAGAGAGATACAACGCTTGATGACCAACTTGGGTGGCCATCATCGCTGTATAGGCATTGATAGCGCCTGCAATCTGTAATGGCTGGTTATTATCATTTTTTTGAGTGAGAGCACTGCGAAAGCGTCCGCCTGCTGAAGATGAAGTCATCTGATTGTCCTTACATGGAGGGAAAATATTCTAATTGTTGTAGCTGATTATACTCAATTATTCATGCCTGAAAAGTTTGAGTTCTCAATAAATATTTAATTTAAATAATAATTGAATGTAGTTTTTTTAATAGTATTCATTATTCAAATAGCATTATGCAGTTATTGGTAATTTCTCACAATAAGTATTCATATTGCTTAAAATCACAGCTTTTAGAATCTTCTATTTTTTACATTTAGTTACAATTACTAAAGCTGCCTTGCTTTATTGATATAGTTACACCCATTAAAAAGCCCCAATAGCTAGGCTACTAGGGCTTATGTTTCGCTTAAATAAGATTGTTAAGCGATGAGTTTTAAATTAAGCAAATAGACCTGCCATATTGGCCAAGAACAATAACGCGAAACCTGCTAAGAATATCAAGCCTGCGATAGACAAAGCATTCATACCTGCTGACAGTGTCTTATGCTTTTTAACCAATGAGTAGTTTAACCAACCAAAAATAGGCGCAGAGACGAACGCCGATATCATAGCAAACTTAAGCATAGCGCCTAATTGTCCTGTGAAGAAAGTGATAATTACTAGACCACCACCGATGGCATAGGTCGTCCAAAAAGCGATCTGCTTTTTATTTATTTCGCTTTCACCTTTTAGCAAGCGCCAGCATTCAGCATTAGCGCGTCCATAGCCATCAGCACAGGTGATGGTCGTGCCGAACATACACATAAAGGCGACGAAAGCGACCAGTAGCCTCGACCATTCACCAATGGTTGCGGTATACATATTGATCAACTGGTTGATATAAGCACCGCCGACCAACTCAATCTCTTGTCCTGATCCATACTGGACAAACACACCTAACGATAAGAAGAACAACGCCAATATCGCTGAAACTGCATAGCCAACGTTAAAATCTAACAAACCTTGGCTATGCGTGGTGTGATCTTCTTTGACTTTGGCAGAGGTCCACATAGATGTAATTGCTGCAAACTCTAGCGGTGCTGGCATCCAGCCCATGAGTGCTACGATAAATCCCAACGTGGCTAAATTCCAAGGAGAGGCCGCCACAAAATCTACTGCCATAACGGTTGGCTTGCCAGCAGCAATGATAACTGCAGCAACAGTAGCCGTGGTAAGCGCAATCATAATCCACTTAGTCACACCATCGAGCAACTTATAATGCCCTGCAATCAAAAAGAACCAAGAGACTGCGACGATAATGAGAGATAACGCCATTGTCGACAGACCAAGTGAAGCTGGCAACATAAAGCCCAAAATCACGGCCGCAATAAGTGAGACCGCACCTGTACTAATAACCGCTGACAAGATAGAAAGAATGAAATATACCCAAAGATATACCTTTGAGCGTTTGGCATAGCCTGCAATCAAACTCTCGCCAGTATCGTAGACGTAGTCAGTTGCAAAGCGAAAAAACGGATACTTAAACACGTTGGCCAATACAATCATAATGGCCAATTGCCAGCCATAGATAGCACCCGCCTGTGTTGATGAAATCAAATGCGAACCACCAATGGCAGCAGTCGCCATCAAAATGCCTGGGCCAAAGATGCGCCAGCTAAAGCCCTCTTGTTGCGAGGCAACGCTATCGTCAGGGGCACTTGGGTTGTTGAGTTGTTGTGTGGACATGAATACCTCGAAATGGTTAAAACAGCAAATTATCACTTACCTGTGTCAGCTTGCCAATGATCAGAAAAGAACGTCCTATAAATCGCCTAAATATAAAACGATTTACATCGTATCGACTTTATCACACCAACACTGTCTAGGAGAATGATTATTCTAGTTATTATTACTATTTGTTTGCATTGCTATTCTTGTTAGTTAGCATACTTATAAAATAATATCAATATTTAAAATGAATTATTTTTGGCGGTTCTTTATAACACAATATTCAACGGATATCTGCCCATTTAGGCCTGTGACACAAAATTTTGCTGCCGATAAGTGATGCCGCGCTGTTCGTAGACGTGATAAATGGCTGTGAGCAAGTCAGGTATTTTTGGGTGTACAAAGTCTTTGAGGGTGTGTAAATAAATAGGGGAGGTAACATTTTCATGAACCAAACGTTGGTAGCTGATCTGTTCCGTACGTACGGTTTGCAAGCTGGCAGGCACCAATGTAATGCCTTCGCCTGCCGCGACCAAACCTAGTGCTACTTGTAAGTCACTTACCGTCGTCGTCATATACGGAGATATGCCGTACTGTGCAAATAAATGCAGCAAAGGTTCAGTGATTGGCTCATTAGATGCAAGTTGCTCGCCTGCATCTCTGACTGGTTGATCTAAATGAGTGTTGTCTGAATAACTACTAGCGTGTGGCGTGGACGTTACTGTGGTTGCTATCGGTAAGTGCGTTTGATGATATAAAATCAAGCGGTTGTTTGCCAGATCTATCAACCGCTGCTCCTCCACATAGGCAAGAGGATGTGACTTGGGTAGTGCAACCACATAGCGTTCATGACGCAGTAGTATTTGCTGAATCCAAGGATCTTGATGCGCAAATCGGCCAAAACCAATATCAATCTCACCAGACTTGAGGGCATCCATTTGTTGATATGAGCTAATGTCTTTTAAATTAACGTCGATATCAGGGCTGAACTGTTTAAGCGTGGCAATGATTTCAGGTAACAGGCCATATAGTACTGAGGGCACAAAACCTATATTTAAAACGCTGCTGGGTGCTGATAGACGCTGAGTCATACTGGTTACAGTATCAATCTCGGTCAGTATGGTGCTTATTTTATCGTAGAAAAAACTGCCCGCTTCAGTCAGATGTAGTGGCCTGTGGTAGCGATCAATAAGCACCACGCCCATGTCAGTCTCTAGCTGTTTTAGCAAGCGACTCAGGGTCGGCTGTGACAGTCCTGTTTTGGTGGCGGCAGCGCTAAAGCTGCACAAATCTGCAACCGCGATAAATGCATTAAGCTGTTTTAAATCCATACTATCGAGCCTGTCATAGTCTATGTTATCTCTACATAGATCAGTTCTTAAGGTTGGTTTATCATATTATTTAGAATAGTTCTTATCAATATTAGCGCTATCTCATAAATTGTGCTTGAAGATAATAGGTCGAGCAACTATATTGTTGGCTAATAACACTGTTACACTATAGTAAGAAAATTCATTCTAGCAATCATTTAACACCAGTAGAAAAAACTGGTTTGGTATTATTCTATGAGCGACGAAAAAGAAGACGCTGGCACCGATTTTGAAGAAAAATTGGCTAGAATTATTGACCAAAAGTCGCGTAAGCGTAATAACAATGATATCTATGAACGCTTTATTAATCGAGTCCATGGCTCCGAAGAGAACGATCAGGCTGAGTTTGAAACACTAGGGCGTGTCTTCAATTCACCCGATAGTCATCTAAATGGGCTAAAAATGGCTAAATCTTGCCAAACATCGTCAAATAGCTGGTTAATATCCCGATATTATCTGCGCTATTTTTCTTGTTTGACGGCAATTTATCTCATTTTTACCACCATTTTTGAAATGAAGACACGCCCTAGAAAGTGCAAAGAACCTT
>Ga0207906_1000488_pt1 | contig 14631 bp, 12 predicted proteins | sample LinPmetageLP37_FD_184050 | JGI IMG/M metagenome (GOLD analysis project Ga0207906, IMG submission 184050) | Marine viral communities from the Pacific Ocean - LP-37 (SPAdes) | ecosystem: Environmental > Aquatic > Marine > Oceanic | place: Pacific Ocean | collected 2010-06-16 | reverse complement strand
CCACCACTCGCGCCGCGCCGGATTATCAAAATGGGAACGACCAGCCATGCAACCTCCGGCCACCAGGAGAACACCCGATGGACAAAAATTGCACCCCGGAATTCAGGTGCCGAAACCGGACGCTTACGTAGGAATTTAAGACTGCGAGATAAAAGCAGCGCCGTCGGTCGGGCTGCAGGTGGTTGGTTTTGCTGATTATTTGCCGACTGCACCGAAGGTGCCCTGCTGGCGCTGCCCTCTGAAATCCTTTTGTTTTCAATACAGAGTGCGACGGCGCCTCTCATAATCGAGCAGCAATGCTGCAAATGAGCTTCTGAGATGAGGTCCGCATTCGTCCTCGTAGACACGTTCGGATACACCTTGCGCACAGTTGCCTGAAGAGCGGCGCGCTAGCGTAGGAGGGGCGGTCCCGGCGTCGAAACGTCATGTGGCATGGCAGCACCCGATTGAGCGATACTCGGTGTCGATGGCGGGCCGGTCTGCTCCTCTCCATGATCCCCCAGGTCGGTCCGTCATCACCCGAATGAATGAAAGGACCGACCGGCATGCCATCCGCAGGCACGACAGATCATCTTCGCGAGCAACGACAGCGGCAGATGATAGAACCGATCGCGATGCGTGTGCCCGAAGCCTGCCGCTATCTCGGGATCGGGCGCAGCACTCTCTATGTGCTCATCGGTGAAGGCGAGGTCGAGGTCATCAAGCTGGGCAGCTCAACGCTGGTGCTGACTGCCAGTCTCCGATCATTGGTTGAGCGGAGGCGGAAACCAGAAGATGATCCGGCTGCACGTATTGGGCAGTGACTATGCATCCCGATCTCATGAAGGCCATCGTACTCGCCGCCATCATCAGGATGCCGGACCACTCGAAGCGTCAGCTGGTGTCGACGGTTCAGCAGCGACGCGAGAAAGCCGAAGATGCATTGGCAGCCAGCGTAGTCGTGGAACTTTCGCGGCGCTCTTAGTGCACTCAAGCTATGTCGGCTTCGCGCCCCAGTTTCGGTCATCCAATCTTCCAGCTGATCGCCTCAAGCGGACGCCAGATGCGCAGGCCAGATTTAGCCGGCAGTCGCTTCGATTAAGCACGAGATCGGAACGAATCGGGGGTCGGGAGCGCGTCGATGTTGAATCTCATATTTTTATGTGCCAAATCTCATAAAATAATGTGCTTGACTCGAAAGACGGCAATCGTTGACCTATGCGGAATTCCTCGCTGAGCTGGATCGGGCAGGGCTGAACGTGCGCGAATTTGCCGAGCTGGTCCAAATGAATGCTAACTCGGTGTCGAACTATGCTGCCACCAACGAGGTTCCCAAGCATTTAGCAGTGATTGCCGCGCTGTTGGCCGAGATGCGCAGCAACGGCATCGATCATCAGCCGGTTTTCGCGCGTATTCAGATCGCTGCGAAGCGTCCGCGCGGAGCTGCCGAGCCAGGTCATTTTGGTGGTAACCCGCAAGGTCGGTTGGCCCTTTAGTATGGACCACGCCTCTCTCACCCTTGATCAGGTCGCGGCCAGCCTAGATTGGCCCGAGGCTGCTGCACTACTGACTCCGTCAGGCGGCGGCGCCGCAGTTCTAGCTGAACTGGCGCGCGACAAAATCGGCCGAGGCCTATCGCATTTGCTCGCTCCGAACGCTTATCGGTTGGGAGTTTTAAGCGCCGCCCCAGAAGCCGAGAGCACAGAAGCACCGCTTGCCATCGTGCTGGAATTCGGTTTCGCGGTAAGCGTCGAGATATTGCGCGAAGCGCAGCGTCTCGCCTGGAATTTCTCGCACAGCCCTGCGCTGATCACGATCGAACCCGATCTGGTGCGGGTCTGGACTTGCTGCGAAACCCCGCCGCCGCCCGATCAGCCGATTACCGCCCTGGAAGTTCACGCTGTTCCGGCCAGTTTGCTCTCCAGCGCCAGCACGGCACTAGAAGCTCATGCCTCGCAGGCCTTGCACTGGCTGAACCTCGTCTCGGGTAAGTTCTTCGCCAGCCATCCGACACGGTTCGATCGGGACGGGCGGGCGGACCAGCTCCTGCTGCGCAACTTGCGCCACATTCGCGCAATCCTTGCGAGCGAGGGCCTGGACGATGATGATGTTTGCCATGACCTGTTGGCGCGCGTCATCTTCGTCCAATTCCTGTTCGACCGGCGTGACACCGACGGTAAGGCAGCGCTGAACGCGGATAGCCTTCGGCGCCTGCATGACGAAGAGGTGCTTTCGCAGGCCTATAATACGTTCGCTGAGATTCTGTCGGACTATGACGACAGCTATCGCCTGTTCGCCTGGCTCAATATGCGGTTTAATGGCGATCTCTTCCCGGGCAAAGGCAAGACGCCGAAGGAGCGCGCGGCAGGTTGGGCCCGCGAGCAGGAATTGGTACGCCCGAGACATCTAGCGGCGCTTGCCGAGTTCATTCGTGGCGATCTCGACATGCCGACCGGACAGGGCTGCCTGTGGCCCATCTATTCCTTCGACGTTATCCCGCTCGAGTTTATCAGCAGCATCTATGAGACGTTTGTTACAGAGCGCGCGGCACGAGACGGCATCTTTTATACGCCGCCACATCTTGTCGATTTTGTGCTCGATCAGGTGCTCCCGTGGCGGGGGACTGACTGGAACCTCAAGATTCTCGATCCGGCATGCGGTTCTGGCGTTTTTCTCGTCAAGGCGTTTCAGCGGCTCGTGCATCGCTGGAAGCAGGCGCACCCTTACGCGACAATCAAGGCCGACGTGCTACGGCGCCTGCTGACGGATAATCTGCTTGGCATCGACAAGGATCCGCATGCGGTTCGCGTTGCGTGCTTCAGCCTTTACCTCGCCATGTGCGACGAGATCGAGCCGCGCCATTACTGGACGCAAATACGCTTTCCAGCTATGCGCGATCAGCGCCTGATCTGCTCCGATTTCTTCGCTAACGGAGAAGGCTTCGACGATAGCGCCAGTGTAAAATATGATCTAGTGATCGGCAACGCGCCTTGGGGCGACGGTCTGGCGACCGCATTGTCCAAGCAATGGGCGAAAGCCAATGACTGGGAGGTGGCCAACAAGGATATCGGCGGTCTGTTCCTCGCCAAGGGTGCACGCCTGCTGAAAGCCGGCGGCCGGGTGGCGATGATCCAGTCGGCTAATGCCTTGCTGTTCAACACGAGTGGTCCCGCAACGCGCTTCAGACGCCAGCTATTCGGACGACATCGCGTTGATGCGGTGTTCAACCTTTCGGCGCTCCGCTTCAAAGTATTCAAACGCAAGACCCACACGACCAAGACCTCAATCGCGCCCTCGTGCGTCGTAGTCATGCGAGGCGAGCCATCTGACGGGCAGGACCTCATTATTTATGCTAGCCCGAAGCCGCTCGACATTCAGATAGACGATTTCGCAATCGTAATTGAGCCACACAACATCCATCGCTTTCAGAATGATATTGCGCGCCACAATTCCAGCGTCTGGACTACACTTATGTGGGGAACGCCGCGGGACGTCCAACTGCTACGCAAGCTCGATCAATTTCCTTGCCTTGCCAAGCTGAAAGAGTCAGGGGCCGTCTCGGTTCGGCAAGGTATTGTGTTTGGTGATCGCCAACGATCCTTGCCGGAATTGTCGGGAAGACGATTGTTCGCAGAGAAAAGCTTCCCCCAAGATTCCATGCTCGAACTAGATGCAAATGAGATTCCCGTTGTCGATGATCTCAAGGTTCACTCAAGAGATTCAACCGACTTTAGCGCGTTCGCGGCTCCACAGTTACTAATCAAGCAAAGCTATCAGGTTGCGCAAGGCCGATTCCAAGCGCGAATGATCACGCAAACCGAAGGCACTGGCGTCCTTTGCAATAAAAGCTACGTAAGCGCGACGGGTTCTAATTCGCTCATCAGAGCCGCATGCCTGACCTACAATAGCGTTGTCACAAGCTATTTCATGCAGTTGCGCAGCGGCCGCATCGCTGCCTATCGCCCGGAAGCCTATGTGCACGAGATCTTGTCGGTGCCGTTGCCGCCATCGTCTTCGCTTGATGCCGCGTCACCAAAAACGATCGACGAGATCGATGAGGCTGTGTTCGCGGGGTTCGAGCTGAAGGACGCCGAGCGCGTCCTTATTGAAGATATGGCTGCGATCACAATTCCCGATTTTCGCGGGGATCGGCCCGCGCCAGGCGCGCAGCCGACCCAATCTGCTGAACAGGGCGAAGCTATCCTCCACGATTATTGCGATATGTTTTGCAAAGTGCTCAAGGCAGGGTTTGGCGCATCGAAGCCACTGGAAGCGATCATTTTCGCGCCACCCGAGCAGATGCCTTTTCGTTTGGTCGCGATCCGCCTCTTAGGCGAGGGCGCATCGAGTGCGGGTGTGCGCAGCGAAGGCATGGTGAACCCAGCTCTCATCGCTGAACTTCGCAGGCTGACTGCCGCGCAGGCCGAAGGCGGAAGATTGTTAGGGCAACGGATCGCCCGGTTTTATGATGCCAGTTCGGGCACGCCGACAATCTTTCTGCTCAAGCCTGACGCGGTGCGCTACTGGACACGAAGTATGGCGCTCAACGATGCAGATCAGGTTGCGGGAGACCTGTTCTCTTGGGCAGCGACTTCTCAAAACGCCCAGCAATGATGCCTAACGGGATTCTCTCCTGGGCGTCGCATGCACCGCCGGTCGATCCATCGTTCGTAGCTCTCGCCGCGCAGTGGGTTGGCAAGGTTGAGGAGGATATGATAGATTTGGTCTGGTCGGGTTTCGAACGATTACGGGCTCTATCGCCCTCCTTTGACGGCCGCGACCTAGAACGCAGCATCACACAGCTGCTCACCGCTGCGATCGACGATGTCGTTCCGGGTGAGGCGCCCTACTACGTCCAGCATAGCCCGTTCGAACGCGAAACGATGCTACCGCCGCCCGCGCAACCGCCGGCCTATGATCTGGCTTTCGTCCTACGCGCAGACCCACGCGTAATGTGGCCTGCCGAAGCGAAAATATTGAATTCTCCCCGAGCGCTGGCCGAATATCTGGCGGATATTCGCGACCAGTTCCTAACCTGTCGTTATGCACCCTTTGTGCCCTCGGCCACAATGTTGGGATATCTCTTGGACGGCAGCGAGGAAGAAGCGCTCACCAATATTGCGGCCAGGTTGGGAGTCGAATTCGAAGACATTGCGCCTAGGAGTCTGGCCCGTTCGCATCGTAGCTCTGTACATGATCGGAACGTCCCGATGGGCAAATCGTATCCAACCCCGTTTCGCTGTCATCATATCATCTTTGGATTCCACGGCCTGGAACGCGAACGACCATAATTGCCCAACTCGAGGAAAAGCCTGCCAGATGTGACGACAAGGCGCGATCAATCGTCGAAAGGTTCCAGAATCTACCACTATCTTCCGTATCTCAGTGCGAGCGGCCGCTTTTTCGACTTCTGCGCACTTGACCGGAGAGCCGGACTAAAGCCCAGTTCTGCCCGTTCGAGTGGGCTGCCCGGATGCGCCCGCTTGCACTCCCGCGAGGCTAGAAGTTGCCGGTCAGCTACCGGCCCAAATTCGGTCACCGCCCACGGGCAAATTTAGGCTGGTAGCTTTCGATCAAATCGGTTTCCTCGTCCTCGGTCTCATACGGGTCTTCAGGAAGCTCTTCGCTTGAAAACACGGTCAAAGTGAAGCCGTAGGAACCTAGACCGATCACCTCCTCATCAAGGACGGTGTATGACGAACCCTCGAACCAGTCCGAGACCGTAGTCCCACCGCTAGCTCTGGCGCCAGAGATCACATTTTCAGGTGCGGCGTTGAACTGTCTGGTCGCCGAGGCGGGCAGGAGGTCGCCTTTCCGAGGGTATGCGCGGGGTCCTAGTTGCTTGAAGCCCTCGGACAGGAACCCGTAGCATATCCTGTCAGCTTGGCTGACCACGACGGCCATTGGATAAGGGCTGCATTCAGCAGACCTGATGGCAGAAGCGGTCAGCGAGCATTCGGAGATTTCGGCAAGCATTTCTATCCCAGAAAGGCCTATCGGCGCATCGTCGAGGGTGCGGCGAACAAGCTTGCCCGGGAGAAGTAGACCAGACGAAAAGTGGTCTGCTTCAATTTCTATAGGCCGATCACCTGCGGAGAACCCAGCCTTCGATGCATGAAGTGGACCGACCTTCTGCAATTCCTCGGGGTGGCCCGGAAGGAAATAATGCCCCAACTCGTGACCGATGGTGAAGCGATGAAATCCAGGACTCTTGATCGCGGTAGAGTAAAAGATGCCGACATTCGGGCCATCGAAAATGATGCCGCCACTAACTCCGGGCTGAGCGGCTTTGTGCTCTTCAACAAAAATATCCTCGTCAGCAGCGATCGCGAAGGGATCGATCGGGAAGGAATCGAAGCCGAACTCTCGGGCCTTTCGCTCGCCAAGCTTGCGCGCCCATTCCGGCCGAAACCCCCTCACTGATCCGACTGCTCGCGTCTCTCGCGCATGAGATTTATCATGAGTTGGATATGCTCGCGGTCTGCGTCAGTAAGATCCTCTTCGCCGCGGAATGCAGTCGTGGCGCCAGACATGTTTTCGGTCCGCCCGAGCAAGTAGTCCGAACTCACATTAAGTGCCTTTGCGAGCGCCCGCACATTTGCAAACGAGGGTTTGCGGCGACCACGTTCAAAATGTCCTATAGCGGCAACTTGCAGGCCAGCCTTCTTGGCAAGATCCGCTTGAGTAAGCTCGCGCTTTTCGCGGGCCTTCGTCAACCGCTCTCCGAATTGATCCTCGTTCATCACGCTCCTTGACCTACGGGACAAAACTAGTTATACCTACGTAATGGTAGATAGAAACGCGCCCGCTCCGGGCGCTTGTTTTTGCCATATTACCCTACGATTTCGTAGATGTTTTTACGACGAATCAGCAGAATGTCAATCGAAAGGAGGTGATTTGGAATGGCGGGAAGGAAGAGCAATTCGGAAGTGACGAGCAAGAAGGCGGCTTCTGCGGCGTCGAAGGTTTTGCGCGACCCTAAGTCAAGCAAGGCCGCGAAGTCGGCAGCGGCGTCGGCGCTCACGCAGCGTCCCAACCGGAAGTAATCGCTGAAGCGGAGCGATGCCTCGCTCCGCTTCAACAACCAGAAAATGCTAAGGAAGAACTATTATGGCAAAGCGTTATGTGCGCCAGACTGGCAAGGACAAGGATGGCGACATCACTCGCCTTTGCAATTCCGGCCAACCGTGGTCTCCAAGGGCGAAGGTCGATGCGATCCGTGATATTGAAAACGGTACTCACGAGTACTGGGTCAATTGGACGCACTATCCGGAAACTCGGATCCGAGTCGTTCAAGGTCCCAACGGCAAATACCTACGGACGGACCGGGACGAGACCAACAAAAACAACCTGGATGACCTGCCGGACTGCTGACTGGGGTGCGTCAGTGTTTGCAAGGAGGCGATTACCGGGTGAAGTAAGCTACGCTGCTTCACCCGGTTTTTCGTGCCGCAGCTTAACGCGGTTCAATGTGTCTTGGGTTGGGGACTTCGCCCACAGGCAGACAGTCCGTAATTGGCCCCAATCCGAAATCTCGCACAGTATCCCAGCGTACTTGAGTTGGTTGCCTTGTCGTCGAGTGCCCTGCCGTCCCCCACGAGTTCGAAGTCTAAAGCAAGCTGTGGACTGGTAGTCCTTTGAGCATGCAATGGGCTTGGCAATTCAGGTTGCCCAGCAGTTCGCTGTGCACGAGGGTCACAGGCCGGGTGTAATTGCACGGTACATCCGCTACTTCGCTGGCAGCAGGGAGGGTCGCTGTGTTTCAGGGCGCATTATTTACTCGAGATTGGCTGAAGGAAGGGATCGCCGAAACCCCTGAATGGCAGAGCCTCGCAAGTGATGCAGTTGAACTGCTATGGAACGAGGCGCGGACACTTCTGCTGGACCACGCGGGACGGAAGAATCCGACCGAGGCCGAAACCGAAGACCAACTCATCTATCCTTTGCTCGAAATGCTGGGTTGGCAACACAAATCTGTCCAGCAGAACATGACGACCAAGGGACGCAAGGATGTCCCCGATGCCCTGCTATTCGCGGATGAAGAAGCCGCAGAACGGGCAAAGACACTCGAGCCGTGGCAACGCTTCCGCCACGGCGCGGCCCTTGTGGAAGCGAAGCGCTGGGATCGACCGCTCGATCGCGAGGGACAGGGGGACCAGGGCGTCCCATCCACCCAGATAATGCATTACCTACGCCGTGCTGCCGTCGTTGCCGATGGAAAGATGCCGTGGGGCATTCTGACCAATGGGCGGCAATGGCGGCTCTATTATCAGAATGCACTTTCAGTCGCCGAAGACTTCTTCGAGATAGACCTTGGCAAGGTATTCGGGTTGCCCGGATGCGATCCCGATCTTCTCGATGAGCAAATCGATCCCGATCACGCATTCCGGCTCTTCTTGCTGATCTTCGGGCGGGATGCCTTTCGTCCAAGCGAGCAAGGTCGCAGCTTCCACCTGATCGCGATTGAAGATGCGCGGCGGTGGGAAGAAAAGGTTCGCAAGGATCTGGCGGATACCGTGTTCGACACTGTATTCCCCGAACTAATAATGGCGATCCCGTTAGCAGACCCGCTTCGCCCTGAAGTGGTGGATGATGAGTACGCAGAGGATGTCCGCCAGGCGGCCATGTACCTGCTTTATCGCCTGTTGTTTGTCCTTTTCGCCGAAGACCGGAACCTGCTGCCGGACGAGCGCGGCCCTTATGCCGATTATTGCCTCACCCGGTTGCGGGAGGAGATCAAGGAGAGGCACGTCCAAGGGCAGGCGCAACTTGCTCGCAGCACTGCTTACTGGTCTCGCCTCGAAACGATATTCGGGGCTATTTCCGAAGGCGATGATGATCTGGGTATCCCTCCGTACAACGGGGGCTTGTTCGCGACGGAAGGGGACTCGTTGCTCAGCCGCATCAAGCTTTCAGACGATACGCTCGCCAAGGTGATCTTGCCGCTTTCACACAGAGAGGAGGATGGTCGCCTCCGCTACATCAACTACCGCGATCTTTCGGTTCAGCAGCTCGGTTCAATCTATGAATCGATTCTCGAATATGGTGTCGAAACCGAAGAAGGCGGAACGGTTCGGCCACGCTCGGACAATGAGGCGCGGCACCGGTCGGGCTCTTATTACACCCCTGAGCCACTTGTCTCGCTGATCATCGAGAAGACCGTTGGGCCACTCGTCGACGAGAAGCGCGAAGCGTTCGCGACCGAGCTCGAAAGCGGCGCGACGGGCGACAATCTTCGCGCCCACGATCCCGCGATGTCTCTGCTTTCACTCCGCATCGTCGATCCGGCCATGGGGAGCGGGCATTTCCTTGTCAGTCTGGTGGACTGGCTTTCAGACAAGGTTCTCACTGCGGTTGGCGATGCTGAAAGCATGGCCGGGGACGAATATACGTCTCCGCTCGTCAAGCACATCGCCGAACTGCGAGAGGGAATTATCGCCAACGCGCGCGCGCATAACTGGCCTATCGTCGAAGAACAGCTGGACGACCGCCACATCGTGCGCCGCATGGTACTCAAGCGCTGCGTGCACGGGGTCGACCTCAACCCGATGGCAGTTGAACTCGCCAAGGTTGCGCTCTGGCTGCACAGCTTCACGGTCGGGGCGCCGTTGTCCTTTCTCGACCACCATTTGCGCTGCGGCAACAGTGTGCTCGGCGCATGGGTGCAACCTACATTTGACTGGATGCGGGAACGCGGTGCCCTGATCTCCAATCAGCACCATGCATCCCTAGCAGCCGTCGTACGGGACATGGGAGAGATCGAAGGACTGACCGACACCGACATTACGCAGGTCGACCAGTCAAAAACGCTTTTTGCAAAGATATCCGAAACCAGCGCACCGCTTGAAGCAATTTTGAGTCTCGCCAAGGCAGACGACCTCATGGGTGTGCTGGAAACAACCGTGCGACGTCCTCGCGAAACGGCGAATGCCATACAGGCAGACGGCGAGAAGCGGCTGGCGCAAATGGAGGAAGGGCCGAGCAAGGAGAAGGAGGCGGCAAAGATTCAGCGTGCGGTTGCCAGAGCGATCGATGCCGAGCGCAAGTTCGACCGGGCCGAAGCGATGAAGCTGGTACACGAAGGATCTTTCGGTGACCCCAGTCGGATCGCGAGCGGAGAGATCGAGGTGCTTGCGGCGGATACGCGCACCGAACTTGGTCTCGGTGGACCAGAGCCGGTCCAGGGCAGCCTTATGCCGAGCCACCGGCCGGATGACCGGAGGCGCGCGCTGGCGGACAGTCTCGTGCGCGAAGCACGCGCAATCGCAGCAGAACAAAGGTTTTTCCATTGGGAGGTCGCCTTCCCTGGCGTGTGGAGCGACTTTTCCTCGCCGGAGCGATCGGGTGGATTTGACGCGGTTATCGGCAATCCGCCTTATGTCCGTCAGGAAGAGATCAGCGCGATTAAGCCTGCGCTTGCAAAAGCCTTCGATACTTATGCGGGTAGTGCCGATCTTTACGTCTACTTCTACGAACAGGGGATCAATTTGCTCAAGCCCGGCGGGCGTATGGGCTATGTCGTGACCAACAAGTGGCTGAGGGCCGGCTATGCCGAAAAACTCCGCCGAATGTTTGCGGAAGAGGTCTGGATCGAGTTCCTCGCCGATTTCGGCCACGCGCGACATCTGTTCCCGGACGCCGACGTGTTTCCATGCGTTATCTCGGTCCGGAAGCCCGATACTGACGCAGCGCCCGAGCAGTACGATCTTGCAGTCATCCCGCGTGATGATGTTCCCCGGGAAGGTTTGTCAGCTGCTGTGCAGGCGGCAACTTATCGCGCAAAACGCTCCGATCTGTCTGAAGAAGCGTGGGTGCTGGAGCCACCAGAAGTCGCCGCACTTCTTCGAAAGATTCGGGAACGCGGCGAACCGATGGAGAAATATGCCGGGGTCAGTCCGCTCTACGGCGTCAAGACTGGGTTCAACGAAGCGTTTCTGATCGACACCGCCACGCGCAATAAGCTTGTGAATGAGGATTCCAAAGCTGCTGAAATAATAAAGCCTTATCTTCGCGGACAAGACATTGGTCGATGGCTGCCAGAATGGAATGGACTTTGGATGATCTTCGCGAGGCGAGGCATCGATATTGAAAAGTATCCGAGTGTCTTAAGGCACCTTGAATCTTTGCGAACACAGCTCGAACCTAAACCTAACAATTGGACGCCGCCAAGAAAGGGTGCGAAATGGCCGGGTCGTAAAGCCGGAAGCTACCGTTGGTATGAAATTCAAGATGCCGTGGAATACTACGCAGATTTCGATGTGCCAAAAATCCTCCTCAGGCGCATCGCTTTCTACGCGCAGGTTTGTACCGACAACGGCGAATACATGGTCAACGATTCAGCCCTCATATTGCCGAAGGCTGATGAGTGGATTGTCACCTGCCTTAATTCCCCTGTCGGATGGTATTTCCAATTCAAAGAGTTCCCGCACAAGAAGGATGAGGCACTCGCGTTCGACATTCCTTACGTTCGGAATTTTCCAATCCCACAACTCGAACACGATCAACGCAACGCGTTCGAGGAATGCGTTTACGCCGTTAGGGAGAGCACCGACATTGTTGAGCAAGCGGATCGAGCCATAACAGATTGGCTGAGCTTAGAGTTTTCTGGAGCGACCAGCGCTACTTTACGCGAAGCCAGCAAACTCGACAGCGACGACTTTGTCGCCGCTGTTCGATCTGCATTGCCCAAGCGGCAAGGACTGACTCCCACGCAGCTTCGTCAATTGCGCGAGGCCTTCAGCGAAACCGCTGAGCCCGCAAGGCAAGCCCGGATCGAATTGCTTGCGCATGAGCGCAGACTCGCTGCCATGGTCGAACGCGCATACGGGCTGACGGACGAAGAAATCGCGCTGATGTGGCGCACTGCCCCGCCCCGCATGCCATTGGCGCCTCCACCTGGTTTAGACCTTAGGCCTCTTACCACCGAGTAGGTCTCTGATCCTTTCCGTAGACCTTGGTCGCCTGTTCGGTGTGTTGCGATCATCAGATCCCGGTTGTGTTTTCGGGCTGCCTGCGGGCGACCTGCTCTATCCGCTTCGCGGACCGGGCCTGTAGTCCCGGCCCATCCGGGTGACGATCAGGAGCAGTTGCAAGTTGAGCGGGAGCTTCTGAAGGACGCGCTCTGTCCCGCACATCTGGCGATGCGCTCCTGAGGGCGCGAGCTAACCCGCAGGCACTCTCGCCTCTCTCATAGCCGGACGCCCGCTGGCGCACTGATCGCGCGCGCAGGACGTCCGGCGGCTTCGCACCGTCGCAAGGGTGCCGTTTCTTGTGCGGATCGCCGAGGCGATCCTTGCGCGGGAACGCCAAGGGCTTCGCCCTCTCGTTCCCGAAACCGCAAACAGACGCCCCCGGGTGGCGGGCTGACGCCCGCTGGCCCGCGCCAGGGCATCGGTTTGCAGTTTTCCCTCCCCCTCCCATCCTCGCCGGAAGGCAGGCGGCATGGCGATGCCATGCACGCCGGTGGTGCAGGTGGTCTGTCCGTGGGGGACAGAGCGCTAGTCGTCTGCGTCGCGCATTGGTCTGAGGTGGTCCCGGAAATTTGGACAGGGTGCTAAGCTAATCCCGACCTGAGGAATGGACGGGAAATGAGGAAGACGAGGAAGCGCTACAGCGCGGAGTTCAAGGCGAAGGTGGCGCTGGAAGCGATCCGGGGTGACCTGACGCTGGCGGAGCTGGCCGCGAAGCACGGCATTCACCATACGATGATCGCGGCGTGGAAGCGGCAGGCGGTCGAAGGGATGGCAGGCACGTTCTCGGGGGCAAGTGATGCGGCCCGGGCGGCCAGCGAGGCCGAAGTCGAGAAGCTTCACGCGAAGATCGGTCAGTTGGTCGTGGAGCGCGATTTTTTAGCCAGAGCCTCCGGTCGATGAGCGTGGCACGGAGGCGGGCGATGATCGAACCAGCTCACCAACGCCTGTCTATCGCGGCGCAATGCCGGCTGCTCTCGATCAGCCGGTCGTCCTACTACTATGCACCGGTGCCGGAGAGTGAGGAGACGCTGGCGCTGATGCGGGTGATCGACGCGGCGTTCCTCGACATGCCGTGGTATGGCAGTCGACAGATGGTCCGGCACCTGCGCCGAGGCGGCTATGATGTTGGCCGACGACGTGTGCGGCGGCTGATGGGCAAGATGGGCCTGTCGCCGATCTACCAGCGACCGCGCACGAGTGATCCGCATCCGCAGCATCGGATTTATCCGTATCTGCTGCGCAAGCTGGAGATAGTGCGACCGAACCATGTGTGGTGTGCGGATGTGACCTACATCCCGATGCGCCGAGGGTTCCTGTACCTGGTCGCGGTGATGGACTGGGCGACCCGCAAGGTCTTGGCCTGGCGCCTGTCGAACACGATGGATGCGGGCTTCTGCGTGGCGGCTTTGGAGGAAGCGCTGGCGCGCTTCGGTCGTCCCGAGATCTTCAATACGGATCAGGGTAGTCAGTTCACTTCGCTAGCCTTCACCAGCGTGCTGCGGGATGCCGAGGTGCGGATCAGCATGGACGGCCGAGGCCGCTGGATGGACAACGTGTTCATCGAGCGGCTGTGGCGATCTCTCAAATATGAATGCGTTTATCTCCACGCCTTCGAGACCGGTTCGGAGCTGCGCACTGGCCTTGCTCGTTGGATCACCTACTACAACACGCAGCGACCGCACTCGGGTCTAGCGGGGCAGACCCCGGCAGAGGCCTATGGACGGATCGACGCTTCAGATCATGGGGGGCATGCCCCCCATGATCTGATGACCAGACTGGCGGCATAATCACATCCGGGATTAGCTTAACTTCGCCGCCAACCTGTCCAAGAAGACGGGACCACCTCAGTTTCCATGTTGTTGTGCCGAGCAGTAAGCACCCGGTGCGTCCATGGGCTAATCGCGCGCCTGGCTTACCCTTAGTCCCGAGATTGTTCGTGAGGCGATAGGCAGCCTGCACTCCGTCAGGCGTCTTGTAGGCGAACGCTACTTCGACCACCGCATTCGCAAAGGCCTTGTTCGCCGCCCAGTCGGCGAAGATGACAACTAGCTGAGTGCAAGATCACCGCGTGCGAATGCCGCCAATTGCGCCCTGTCCCATACGACCACCGACAACTCTTTAGCTGTTTTAAAGGCCGGTCCGGTGACCCCATTCACAACAATTAACATTGGAATGGCACTTGAAGCCGCACAGACACCGGCAATTTCTCGCACCGCGCCAACCGATACTGGTTTTACGTGCCCTTTGCACTGACAGAAGAACGTCGTGTTGGCGTATTTGAGGACGAGATCGACCCCTCCGTCTCCTGTCGTAGCAGTTGTCGAAACTTTCCAGCCCCGCTCTCGAAAAACTCCGGCGGCTGCCCATTCCAGATCTCTGCCGCGTAAGGACCTCCAATAACCTTCGCCCGAGACCGTCTGGAAATGCTTCCAATTCTGGAATGCGGCGCGGAAATCGCAGGCGTCGTTGATATAGGCCTCATCGCCATAAATCGATTTCAAGATATAATCTGCGAAAGGCAATACGAAGATCAGGACATAGCTGTAGGCCAACTGACGTGACCCCCTGATTTTCCTCCAAGTTGGATTAGAGTCCGGCCCTGACAGAAGGACGGACGAGATGAAGAGAACGAGGTTTTCAGAAGAGCAGATCATCGGGGTGCTGAAGGAAGCCGAGGCGG
>Ga0207906_1000480_pt1 | contig 14994 bp, 15 predicted proteins | sample LinPmetageLP37_FD_184050 | JGI IMG/M metagenome (GOLD analysis project Ga0207906, IMG submission 184050) | Marine viral communities from the Pacific Ocean - LP-37 (SPAdes) | ecosystem: Environmental > Aquatic > Marine > Oceanic | place: Pacific Ocean | collected 2010-06-16 | reverse complement strand
GTACATAAATACAATTTATTTTCAACATTAAAACCTTTGTGTTTTTAAAAACAAGTTATAGTATCTTTGTCCTTTAAAATAATCATGTAATGAGTAAATCAATTTCCGGCTTTTCTAAATTATCAAAATCCAAAAAAATTGACTGGATTGTTAAGACATACTTTGCGAATAATCAAGAAGCAAAACGTATTTTAGAACAGTATTGGCATATTGATGAAAAAATTCAACAACTTCATGATGAGTTTATAGAAAACACCATTTCTAACTATTATTTACCTCTTGGTGTAGCACCCAATTTTTTAATTAATGGAACACTTTATGCCATCCCAATGGCCATTGAAGAAAGCTCCGTTGTTGCAGCGGCCAGTAAAGCGGCTAAATTTTGGCAAGACAGAGGTGGGTTTAAAACTCAGGTAATTTCTACCACTAAAATTGGTCAAGTACATTTTATGTATTTTGGAAATCCAGATACTATGAAATCCTATTTTGATCATATAAAACCGCAACTTCTTAAAGATGTTAAGCCAATAACCAAAAACATGGAACAACGTGGTGGCGGTATCCTAGATATTGAATTGCGAAATAAAACGAACGATATAGATGGCTATTATCAGCTTCATGTTTCGTTTGAAACCCTGGACGCCATGGGTGCCAATTTTATAAATTCTTGCCTAGAACAGCTTGCCAAAACATTTAAAACAGATGCTTTGGTATTTAAAGAATTTTCATCGGAAGAAAAAGATATTCAAATAGTGATGAGTATTTTATCAAACTATGTTCCTAATTGTTTAGTACGTGCCGAAGTGAGTTGTAGCATTGAAGATTTAAACGAAGATAAAAATATTTCTGCTGAAGAATTTGCGTCTAAATTTGTCCGGGCGGTTGCTATTGCCGAAGTTGAACCTTACCGGGCTGTTACTCATAATAAAGGCATCATGAATGGTATTGACGCGGTTGTTTTAGCTACCGGAAATGATTTTAGAGCTGTTGAAGCCGGTATTCATGCCTATGCTTCCAGAAATGGGAAATACAGCAGTTTAACACATGCTAAAATTGAAAATGGCATGTTTTATTTCTGGATGGAAATTCCATTAGCGCTTGGCACCGTTGGTGGGCTTACCGGCTTACATCCTTTAGTGAAATTATCATTGGAATTACTGCACAATCCATCAGCAAAAGAACTGATGCAAATTGTTGCAGTTGCAGGATTAGCTCAAAATTTTGCAGCCTTAAAATCTTTAACAACAACCGGAATACAAAAGGGCCATATGAAAATGCATTTAATGAATATCTTAAATCAATTTCAAGCTAATGATTTTGAAAAAGCCAGCATTATTGAATATTTTAAATCACATACCGTTTCACACAATGCAGTAGTTGATGCCATAAAGAATTTAAGGGTTAAAAATTAATGGTAAAAACATTTTACAGCAACGGAAAATTATTGCTTACAGGAGAATATGTTGTTCTTGATGGCGCTTTGTCATTGGCAATACCCACTAAGTTTGGGCAGTCTTTAGTTGTTGAATCAATCCTTGAGCCTAAATTAATTTGGAAGAGTTTAAACGAAAAAGGTTCTGTATGGTTTGAAGATGAATTTTTTATGGGCCAGCAGGTTATTTCAAAAACATCTAACAATGACCTTTCAGATAGACTTCTACAGATTTTAAAAGCTGCAAAAAAACTCAACCCTTTATTTTTAACTACAAATTCTGGATATAAACTTACTTCACAATTGGACTTCCCTAAAAACTGGGGGCTAGGAACGTCTTCAACTTTAATAAACAATATAGCGCAATGGGCCAAAGTTGATGCGTTTAAATTACTTGATATGACCTTTGGTGGCAGTGGGTATGATATAGCTTGCGCACAACATAACTATCCAATAAGTTATCAAATTCAGAACAAGACACCCGTTGTGAAAAAAACAGTTTTTAACCCGCCTTTTAAAGAGCATTTATATTTTGTTTATTTAAACAAAAAACAAAATAGTAGCGACGGTATTGCTCATTACAAATCTAATAAAGAAAACAAATACTCAGTGATTCAAGACATCAGTGACATCACTAATAAAATAATAACTTGTGAAACATTAGTAGGTTTTGAAAAACTCATAACTACACATGAACAAATTATTTCAAAAGTGATTAAACAAAAGCCCGTAAAAGAACTTTTATTTAATGATTTTCAAGGAAGTATGAAAAGTCTTGGTGCCTGGGGTGGAGATTTTATTCTGGTCGCTACCCCAACGAATCCTGCCCATTATTTTCAAAGCAAGGGTTATGATATTGTAATCCCCTTTAAAGATATGATTCTATCTAAATAAAAGAGGCTGTCTAAAAAGTCGTCATTGCGAGTCCCGATAGCTATCGGGAGAAGCAATCTGTAAATCGCAAGTTATTGATTTACAGATTACTTCGAAATAAAAATTTCTCGTAATGACGGTTAATATATACTTTTTAGACAGCCTCTTTTTTATTACGAATATATATTTCTATTCAATTTTTGTCTCTGCTCTATTATCTTCAATTTCTGCTGCCTCTTTTAACGCATTGTAAAGTTGTGAGCTTACAACATTCATTTTTTGAGTTTCAACTTGATTTGCAAAAGATTGATAATTATCCAATGCAACAGCCGGAGATATTTTAGTTACCTGCACTATGTAAACACCATTGTTACCATCAATTAATTTTGAAGTTGCTCCTTCTTTTAATCCGAAGGCAGAACCAACAACTAAAGGCTCTTTTCCAGCACCTGAAATAGTTGGGTTTTTCATATTAACAGCCAAAGCCGTTCTAACCGTAGTTTTTTCAGCTGCAGCCACATCTTCAAGTGAAGTTGCTTTCACTCTATCTCTAATTATTTTTGCTTTTTTCTCTTTTCGTAAAATTGGCAGAACCGTTACTGTAGCCTCTTCAACAGGCATTAATCCTTCTTTATGTTTTGCTACAAGCTGAACAATTGCATACCCTGTTGATGTGTTAAAACGTTTTATCTTACCAACTTCAGTCTCTTCATCAAATGCCCATCTTACAATTGGTCTTTGGTTTCCAATACCAGGTATGTTTTCATCTAAAATCTTAATACCATTTACCGGACGAACTTCATATTTACTTTCGGTCGCTAATTCCTGAAAATCTTTAGTATCAGCTGAAATTTCAAAATTCGAAGCATCCCTAAACACTTTATCTATAGTAGTTTGAGAGGGTTCTATTTTTCTAGCAATAGTTGCTACCTGTACGGCCTTTTGTTTGTCTTTTTGACCTTCAATTTCAATGATGTGAAATCCAAAACTAGTTTTAACTACACCTATATCTCCAACTTTTCCTTCAAACTCAAAGTCATTAAATTCCGGAACCATAGAATTGTAAGGATGCCAATCATAACGTCCTTCTTTTTCAACACTTCCTACATCTGACGAATACTTTTTTACCAATTCCGGGAATTTTGTTTTATCAGCTTTTACAACAGATAAAATACTATCTGCGGTTTGTTTTGCTTGTTCTTCCGTTTGTTTAACTAGAGCATCCGCACTTCTAGCGCCTATAAAAGGAATTAAAATGTGTCTTACTTTTGCTGAATCTGGAATTTGTTTAATGGCAACAACTTTTGATAATTTAAAATAGCCATTGTCTTTATAAGGCCCGTAAATTCCACCTTCATTCAAATTAAAAATACTATCAGCAATAGTTGCAGGTAATGCAGATTTGAACACAAACCTATTATCAAATTTTATATCTGAATTTGAATTAACAAAAGCTTCGTTATTTGTTGTTTTTGAAAACCCAACAATTGTTTCATTTGATTTTGAACTTTCATTATAAACTTCTCTATTGTTTATCAAAGCAGTTAAACCAGCCTTAATCTCGTCCTCGTCAGCAACAGTAGCCACCTCTTTAAACTCTACATACCTAATGTCTCTTGAAGCTTCAACTTTATATTGCTTTTTATGCTTTTCAATATAATTTGAAATGTCAGATTTCGAAACAGTAACGGTACTATCCGCTATAGAAGAATATGGTATTTGAACATATTTAATATCCACTTTATTCCCTTCTAATTGATGTTCTAATTTACCTTCGGCAAGTGTACCGGTCAATCCTGCTTTTACTAAATTGAAATAGTTTTGTTGTAATGCATTTGAAGCCAATGATTTTTCATAATTTATCCAACTCTTATAATTTTCAGGAGAAGTTTCTTTTAAATTTATGATATATTCATTCAGTTTATTTTCATCAAATAATCCAGCTTCATTTAAAAAATCGGGAGTAGTTGCCAATGCTGTTTTAAGCAAATCCCTCATTTGGTCCTTTTCTACGGTTATCCCTAATTCTGAAAACTGTGACTCCATAATAGCTTGTCTTACTTCTTGATCCCAAACCCTATTCATTACTTGAGTATTGGTTGCAGAAGGTCCAGCTTGTTTTTGGGCAATTTCAACTTTTTGTAAAAAATCCTCACGGGTAATATCTTTTCCGTTGATTACCCCAACCGTGTTTTGAGAAGTTTTTGAAGCTGCACTTCCATTTTTAAATAAGCCTGAAAGGACAAATGAAAATAGAGCTAACCCAATGATAAGTATCAAAAATAGTGAACGTTGTCTGATTTTATTTAAAATTGCCATCTGTAAAGTAAATTATTTTAAAACCCTTATTGGGTCATTTCTTTGTTAAGTTTATTACAAAAATATTGTGCGCGAAAATACCAATTTCTATTTAATAATAAAATAGAAAACTGCATTAATTAATTTAAACTATTGAATTTAATCTTCTTTTAAAATTTTAACTTCAACCATATCAATTTTAGTGTTTGATACTTCTAAAACTGTAAACTGAAATATATCAATCACAACAATCTCATTTTGAAAAGGAATCTCTTCAGTATAATTAACAACCAACCCTCCAAGCGTTTCATAATTTTCACTTTCTGGCAGATTTAATTTATACATTTCATTAATATAATCTACTTCCAATCGCGCAGAGAATTTAAAGGTTTTTGCATCAATTATTTCTTCTATTAAATCATCTGTATCATGTTCATCTTCAATTTCACCAAACAATTCTTCAACAATATCTTCAACAGTCATAATGCCAGAAGTACCTCCATATTCATCTAAAACTACAGCAATACTTTTGCGTTTCTTTATAAGTACACTTAAAACATCCTTAATCAAAACAGTTTCTGGCACATATTCAACCGGAAGAATAATGGACTTAATATCTTTTGGTTTTTTAAATAATTCAAAGGAATGTACATACCCTAAAATATCATCAACCGTTTCGTCATAAACCAATATCTTAGTACAACCAGATTCTGTAAAAAGTGCATTCAGGGTTTTAATGGAATTTTTTAGTTCAACGGCAATTATTTCGGTTCTTGGCACCATGACTTCCCGTGCTTTCACTTCTGAAAACTCCAGTGCATTTTGAAATATTTGAATTTCAGTATCTAATTCTTCATGTGCCTCAACAGATTCCATTTGTTCACTAATGTAATTACCAAGTTCTACTTTTGTAAATGCTAACTGTATCTGATCTCCTTCAGTTTTAAAAAATTGCCTTAATAATATATCAGATATCCAAATAACAAAATCTGAAACATATGAAAAAAATACATAAAAAATGTAAGCCGGAACAGCCAATAATTTAATTAATGAATTCGCGTAAATTTGAAAAAATACTTTTGGTAAAAACTCCGCAGTTATTAAAATGACCAATGTTGATATAACAGTTTGTGATAACAAACTTAAATCAACAAGCAAGTAGTTTAAAATACTTGACGAAAATGGCAGCATAGATTGAAACCATTCTACCAACATATCCCCCATAAAAAAGCCATAAACTACAAGCGCTATATTATTACCTATAAGCATCGTAGCAATATATTTGGAAGGTTTTGCTGTAAGTTTTGTTAGCACAACAGCTAAAAACCCATCTTGCTTTTTTTCAATTTCTATATGAATTTTATTTGAAGACACGTAGGCAATCTCCATACCTGAAAAAAAGGCGGATAATATTAAGCAAGCAATTATGATAATTACATAAAGACTCATTTATTTTGAATTGTCTTTATTTTCATAACGTTTATTAAATTTTTGTCTGAAAAAATACATGAAAACCGCAAGAACAGAAAACAATATGGATATATACGCAATAGTACCGTTTGTGGTATATTTATTTATAGCATCATATAAAAATAATCCGGCAAAAATTAAATAGGCATACTGAAAAAACTTAACAAGTTTCATTGGAATTGATTAATTAATAATATAAATCACAAAGATACTTAAAATATCTGTGAGAAATTTTTATTGTTTTATATTATTCATTAACAGTGATAATACCATTTATTTCTAGAACCTCTGCATTTGTAAATTTTGTGTCAGAGTCAAAACCATTACCATGAATTAAATCTAAACCGGTTCTGAATGTTACAGGCTTATTGGTAAAGAGCCACTCCTTTTTTTGGTCATAAAATAACTGTTCTGCAAATAAAGTGTCCATATCTTTGGTAGCAATGATAACGTTCCCCTGTAAATCCATTAAATCTGTATCATTGTAAATAATAGCGTAATCTGCTACTACCGTACTTTTTTGATCCTGTTCATCATATAATTCAAGGTTAATACCTTCGGTGAATTCATTAAATGAAAATTCTCTGTTGGAGAAATCTAGCATTTTTGGACTTATAAGAATTGCTTTTATCTTACCAGAGTCAGTATATTTTAAATTAATATTTTCAGCTACGCCAATAGGTTCGTTTTCAGAAATACCAATTTTTTGAACGTCTTTTAAATTGTTTTTACAGGAAAAAAACATGGTCACAGAAATAACTGTGACCATGCATATTATATTAATATGTTGTACTATTTTCATTTATATTTTTGGCACTGTAACTGAAGCTCCAATCCAACAACCTATTTTAACAACTTGACCTGAATTTCCAGCACTAAAAATATCAGCTTTTGTAGGTGCTTTTGACATATAATTCTCAGCTGTTTGTGCAGCTGCACTTCTCAATGTTGGATCTACTCTTCCTGCTTGTCTTGCTTCATCAGCAGCTAACCAGAATACCGCTCTTTTATTAAAATTGGTATCCCCACAATCATTTGCGCTTGAAGCGTACATTCCGGCAATAGATAAATAAGGACGCCCGTTTGAAGGATTTAATCTAAGTGCTTCTCTGAAAAAACTTCTGGCTCTTCCATAATTACCTCTACCTTTTAATTTTAACCCAATTTTATTATTAAGATCAGCTTTTCTGAAATTATCTGTTTCTAATTTTATAGCTTCTTCATAAAAAGAAATAGCTTCATTTGTTTTACCTTGTTTGTCTTTTAATATACCTAAGTAATATGCAGATTTTGCTGACGGACTTAAATCATGGTACGCATTTACCAATTTAAAGAATAAAGGATCATCCGTACAATCTTTTTCTGACATTTTACCTGCAGCTCTTTGTAGCCAAACTGCATTTCCTTTATTAGCTTCAAATCCTTTTTGGTATAATGGAATTAAATTCTCACAATTTGCTCTATCACCTAATTTTTGATCAATACTTCCAGAAATCTGATCATAAGCACTTAAGTAACTTTCATAATACCTTTTAAATTTTTCTTCTTTATTTGTTAACGCTGTACCAGCATCTTCTTTAGCAACTAAATTATTCAGGTTTTCAGAATAGTTTTTAACTTCATCTTCAACCTTCTCTACAACGTCATCATATTTATTGAACAAATCTGCAGCAGGTTTTTTACCGGCATCATATAAATCAACCATTAAAGAAAAATACGTGTACAAACTTTGAGGGTTTGTAAATGTTTCTTTATCTAATTGATAAGCCGCATTAAAACATTCATACAGATCTGAATCTGATTTGTTTAATAGCTGTCTATTGTCATACATTAATTGACATGCTTGCGCCGCATACTCGCCTTTAGCAGTTTTACTTGGAAAATTAACAGCACGTTCATCCCAAAGCTTTAAAAGATCATTGATATAGTTTACTTTTTCAGCACCGCTGGCTTTTTCAATTTTATCATCTAAAATTTTCTCACCGTCAATATAAATGGCAGTATTATATTTTGGACATTTGTTTCTCACATCCATCCAAGGCTGATAGGCCGCATCAAAATTTTTGGCTTTAACATATTCGTGAAATATGGAAAGCTTAGTCATACACTCTTCATCTTGTTGTGCAAAACTGACATTGCCTACAAAAAACAATAAAGTTAATAATAATGTAATTCTTGTTTTCATGATAAAAATATTATGTTGTTAATCGTATCTTCTTTTTTGGAACCATCTGTCATTCAAAGATAAACTTATTTGGAAATTAACAAAATTCTCTTGAATTAAATTACCGTTGGTTGTACCACGTTTTCCTATTTCTAAACCTAAATTTGCATTTGAGAATAAATCCCCTACTGGTAATCCTAATCCAAAAGATATGCCAAACTCATTTATAGACTCATTATTTATAATTAATCCTGTGTTTTCATAGTGTAATCCGGCCCTGTAAACCACCCGTTTAAGATAGCTATTGAAGGAATTATACTGAGGAATATAGAATCCACCCAATGAATACGTTGATGCATTTTCATAAGATGTTGTTAGACTACTAAACAATGGATTAAAAAATTTACTTGTGTTTTGTATGGTATATTCTGCTCCAACAAACCATAGCCTTGGTTTACCAATACCTGCACCAATTGAAAATTTTGATGGCAACGTAAGACTTGTTTGTTTTAATCCTAATGCATCAAGGTCTGTTTCAAATGAATTTAATTCAAATTCTGTACCGGTGCTTGAATTAATTGAAATTGTAGAAAAAGTTCTCTGATTGTTTGATGTTAAATTGCTTTCAGGAGTATAGGTTATACCCGAAACAAATTCATAATGCTCATTTATCATGGTCTTATATGTTAACCCAAGATTAAAATTTATTCCACTCAAATCACTTCTATTACTTTCTCTTGATTGATATAGCAGCGGATTTCCTTCACTATCATAAGCATACTCAATGATACTATTCTGGATATTCCCAAAGTTATAACTAACATCAGCCCCTATACTTAAATTTTTAGTAAGCAAATAGCCTACTCCAACATATACTTTATTAACACCGCCTTCGCCTCTAAATTTGTTTAAAAGGCCTCCGCTACTATTTACGTTTTCTAATTTATAGCCAACCGAAGTATAAGGCAACAATCCAAATCCAACGCCAAATTTTCCAATTGGAATTGAAAGCGCCATATAGTCAAAGGTTGTAGAAGAGGCTTTATCACTGCTTGAATTACTTTTAAAATTTAAGGATGATTGACTTCCACCCACTGAATATTTTACGGGCCTGCTTTCACCATTAAAAGGAATTGAACCAAGGTTTTGAGTTGCATAAGATGCTGGATTTCTTAAATTCAAATGAATGCTATCTGTATAAATACTTAATCCACCCATACTCCTGTTTTCAACAGTTCCTTTAAATTTAAGGGTTCCAATACCATAAAATGAATAAGGTGAAGCTGTTCCTTGTTGTGCGTAACTTTGAATTGCTATAAAGGCAATAAAAACCAATACAAGTTTTTTTATCATTCGTTTGAATTAAATTGTAAAATATAGTTCAATCCCTCTAAAAGAAAATTAGAGTTGGCAAATATGCTACTTTTTAATTGTTTAGACAAGAAATTAGCATCTCCACCTGTTAAAATAACTGTTAAATCTTTATATTTTAATTGATACTCTTCAATTATACCGTCAATTTCTTTTAAAATTCCAAAAACAACTCCTGAATGTATAGAGCTGTTTGTTGAATTCCCTATTAAACTTTGAGGTGTTTCTGTTTCTAACAACGGTAATTTTGCGGTTAAATTATTTAAAGATTGGTACCTCATGCGAATCCCGGGTGATATGGCACCGCCTAAATATTCGTTTTTTGATGTTACAAAATCATAAGTGATACATGTTCCTACATCAATAATGAGTACATCACTATTTGGATATTGATGAACAGAAGCGCTTACCAATGCAATCCTATCTATTCCTAATGTTTTTGGGGTTTCATAACGGTTTTTAAAAGGAAGTTTTGTTGAAGAATCTAATTGAATTAAATTAAAATGATTATTTAAATAGGCAATATCTGTCCTTTTTAATGAGCCAACTGATGAAATTATGGCTCTTTGGATTAGAGGATACTCGTTTCTTAATAAATCAACCTGTTTTAAAATATATTCAGGTTTAACTGTTTTTTTTGTCAAAGGAGTAGTTCCTTCAAATACAGCAAGTTTCACAAAAGAATTCCCAACATCTATTACTAAATTCATATCATTATTAAAAGGTATAAAATTACAAAACCAATTTTTATAATTTTTCTTTTGGCGAATAATAAAAATGAATCTATATTTGCATCCGCTTTGGCGAGGTACCTTAGCTCAGTTGGTAGAGCAATGGACTGAAAATCCATGTGTCCCTGGTTCGATTCCTGGAGGTACCACGAAAAAATCCCGAAACTTCAATGTTTACGGGGTTTTTTTATGCCTCTTATTCGTTCACATTCAATTAAAAAAATGACTTATAAGTGTTTAAATAATTTATTTTTGTAATAACATTTATTTCAAAAAACATAAGTGATAATCTTTTGTTAAGCCTTTATCAACCGTTCCCCTTAATGAAACTAGATTCATATCTTTATTAAAAATTTTGACCATGCAAAAAACCTATTATGATCCCGCAGACCTTAAAAAATTTGGAAAAATATCCGAATGGAATGAAGAATTAGGTAAAAAATTCTTTGATTATTATGGAAAAGTATTTGAAGAAGGTGCTTTGTCTGAAAGAGAAAAATCCCTGATTGCACTGGCTGTTGCCCACACTATTCAATGTCCTTATTGCATTGATGCTTATACCGGTGATGGCTTACAACGAGGTATCACAAAAGAAGAAATGATGGAGGCACTTCATGTTGCCGCGGCAATTCGTGGTGGAGCATCCTTAGTTCATGGCGTTCAAATGATGAATAAAGTTAACAAACTTGATATGTAAGTTTTAGTTAATTAAACGTCTTAATACATATATCTCAAATCATCAAATTCAATTGGTAACAAAATCATTACATAAGCGCCATAGCGAACTGGCAAATAGCAAAAGACAACTTGAAATATTATCAAATAGTATTTTTAAATCTGGTGACTTACCAAAGTTTGCAAATAAAATTGCTGAAACCAATCAGTATCCATTAACAGCACAAAAATTAGAAATTCTTCAAATCAATGTAGGTTATATGTGTAACCAAGTTTGTGAGCATTGTCATGTTGATGCTGGTCCTGACCGAAAGGAAATCATGACTAAGGAAACCATGATTCAATGTTTGGAAGTCATAAAAAAAACGGGCGCACATACTTTGGATTTAACTGGTGGCGCTCCTGAAATGAACCCCAATTTTCGTTGGTTTGTTGATGAAGCTTCAAAAGTTGGCATCCAAGATTTTATAGTTCGTTCCAACTTAACAATTATTAAAGCCAATAAAAAATACGCTGATTTACCAACATTTTTTAAATCACACAACGTACATGTAGTTTCATCCATGCCACATTGGACTCGTGGCAAAACAGATAAGCAACGTGGTACAGGTGTTTTTGATCAATCTATTGAAGCATTAAAAGAATTAAATGCTATTGGTTACGGTATGCCTGGTAGTGATTTACGATTAGATTTGGTTTACAATCCTTCAGGCGCATTTTTACCCGGAAATCAAGCTTCGTTAGAAAAAGATTTCAAAAAGGAATTACTTGAAAATTTTAATATACATTTTCATAATTTATTTTGTATCACAAATTTGCCTATAAGTCGGTTTTTAGATTATCTAATAGCGTCAGATAATTATGAAGATTATATGTATTCATTAGTAGAGGCTTATAATCCAGCAGCCGTTAAAAATGTGATGTGTACTAATACGTTATCTGTGAGTTGGGATGGGTATTTATATGATTGTGACTTTAACCAGATGCTTGAATTGCCTGTTAATAGCGATGTAAAACATATTTCACAATATAATGAAGACTTGTTAGCTGGAAGAGATATTGTTGTTTCTCAACATTGTTATGGTTGTACAGCAGGTGCAGGAAGTAGTTGTCAAGGAAGTGTTTCTTAAGGTATGAAATTAAGAATATCCATATTGGTCTTTTTTATAACATGCATGGGTACTGCACAAGAATCAATTACCGAATTGTTAAATCAGCATAATAAAAAAAACATACCATATATAAGTGTGCAAGAATTAGCAATGCCGAAAACAAAAGCCATTATTTTAGATGCCAGAGAAAAAAAAGAATATGACGTAAGTCATATAAAAAACGCTCTTTATGTTGGATACGATCACTTTTCTTTAAATTCTGTATTGCATAAAATTTCAGATAAAAATGAAAAAATTGTCGTGTATTGTTCTATTGGAATTCGATCTGAAAAAATAGCCTATAACCTAAAAATGGCCGGATACACGCATGTTTTAAATCTTTTTGGAGGCATATTTGAATGGAAAAATAATGATTTCCCTGTTTATAATTCTGAAGGAAAAGAAACAGAGAATATTCACGCTTATTCTGAAAATTGGAGTAAATGGTTAAAAAAAGGACATAAAATATATTGAAATGGGGCTATTTAGTACGAAAGATTCTGATGGAGACAATGACCTTGCTACCAATTTTTATTTTCCAACCTCAAAAAGAGCACTTATTGTTTTTACCAGAAACCCAGAATTAGGACAATGTAAAACCCGATTAGCTAAAACTATTGGTGATGAAGCAGCCTTAAAAATCTATAAATTTTTACTTGAACATACAGCAAGAATTTCTGAAAAATCAAAAGCCGATAAATTTGTTTTTTATTCTGAATCCATTAAAAAAAATGATATTTGGAATTCTGATGTTTTTAGAAAAAAATTGCAACAAGGCACCAATTTAGGTGAACGCATGGAAAATGCATTTACAGAATTATTTCAATTGGGTTATGAAAAAATTATCATTATTGGCAGCGATTTATTAGACCTTAAAACAAAAGATATCAATAATGCTTTTGAGCAATTGCAAGATCATGACATTGTCATTGGACCTGCAAAGGATGGCGGATATTATTTATTAGGTATGAAAACCATCCATTCTAAAATTTTTAAAAATAAACCTTGGGGAACCTCCTCTGTATTAAAAGAAACCATGCTTGATATTCAAAATAGTACCTTTGCATTACTTGAAGAATTAAATGATATTGACACTTTTGAAGACTTAAAACCCTATCAACAACTAAAGAAATTTTACAATACAAATGATTAAATATATTACAGAAACTACTGATTATTTGATAGCTAAGGGTTTTGACAAACCTGAGATTGGCATCATTTTAGGAACAGGATTAGGCCAACTCATAGATGAAATGAATATACTTCATGAAGTGAGTTACAATCATATCCCTAATTTTCCAACAGCAACCGTAGAGTTTCATAAAGGCAAGCTTATTTACGGAATTTTAGAAGACAAAAAAGTAATGGTCATGCAAGGACGCTTTCATGTATATGAAGGCTATTCATTACAAGACGTCACCTATCCGGTGCGTATTATGGAGAAATTAGGAATCCATACGCTTTTGGTATCAAATGCCGCTGGAGCTATCAATTTAGACTTCAAAAAAGGACAGTTAATGCTTATTGAAGACCACATTAATTTACAAGGAAGTTCTCCATTAGCTTTTAAAGGCGTTGAACATTTAGGTGAGCGTTTTACTGATATGAGTGCGCCTTATGATTTAGAAATCAATTCAAAATTTAAACAAATAGCCAAAAACAATAATATCACATTGCATGAAGGCGTTTATGCTAGTGTAGTTGGCCCGCAACTTGAAACACGCGCAGAATACAGAATGCTTAAAACCCTTGGCGCTGATGCCGTTGGCATGAGTACGGTTCCGGAAATTATAGTTGCAAATCATCTGAACTTAAAAACCGCGGCTGTGTCAGTTTTAACAGATGAATGTGACCCAAATCATTTAAAACCTGTAAATATTGCTGAAATCATCGCCATGGCAGAAAAAGCAGAGCCAAATATGATTACGCTTTTTAAAGAATTAATTAAAACCCTGTAAAAAAGCAAACAGTATTCGGTCACAGTAAACAATTAAATTACAACTTACTGATAACTGAAAACTGTGACTGAAAACTAAAAAAGATGAGCTACTTAGAAACCACACATAATGTATATAAAGAGGCAGCCCTTACTCCTGATGTTGGATTATGCTGTACTACAAACCCAATTTGGGAATTGCCAGGATTGAAAATTCCTAAAATAATGCAGGACATGAACTATGGTTGTGGAAGTACGGTGCATGCACGTGATTTAACCAATAACCCAAAAATGCTTTATGTTGGTGTTGGCGGTGGTATGGAATTATTACAATTTTCATATTTCAACAGACAAAAAGGTGGTGTGGTTGGTATTGACGTCCTTGATGAAATGCTTGAAGCTTCTCGTAAAAATTTTTTGGAAGCCGAAAAATTAAACCCATGGTTTAAAAACGACTTTGTCGCATTAAAAAAAGGTGATGCCATGAATCTTCCCATTGAAGAAAATAGTATTGACGTGGCCGCTCAAAATTGTTTGTTTAATATTTTTAAAGCAGATGATTTAAAACAAGCCATTTCTGAAATGTATCGTGTTCTGAAACCTCATGGCAAATTAGTGATGAGTGATCCTACCTGTGAGCAACCCATGAATGATGACTTACGTAACGACGATAGGCTACGTGCCTTATGCTTAAGCGGAAGCTTACCCATAGCGGAATATGTAAAAATGTTAACGGATGCCGGTTTTGGCACTATTGAAATTAGAGCTAGTGTCATGTCATTTGTAAATTGGCGTTATATTTTGTATTTTTGCTAAAACTCATATGGCGAGCTACAAAGTAACATTAACCAAAGAAGAACGGTCCATGCTAATGGCGATCACTAAAAAGGGGT
>Ga0207906_1000479_pt1 | contig 15000 bp, 21 predicted proteins | sample LinPmetageLP37_FD_184050 | JGI IMG/M metagenome (GOLD analysis project Ga0207906, IMG submission 184050) | Marine viral communities from the Pacific Ocean - LP-37 (SPAdes) | ecosystem: Environmental > Aquatic > Marine > Oceanic | place: Pacific Ocean | collected 2010-06-16 | reverse complement strand
GTGAGCGATTGTCTCCCCCCCCCCGACAGGAAGGGCGGAAACCAGACCTTCGCCGCGCTCTGGGTGGAGGGCTGCTACGCGGACTTAGTTGCAGCTCAAATTTCCTGCACGAATGTCTGTTTCGAGACGCTAATATCGACACTGACAATTCTGCACTTCGCTTTACCAAGTCGTGATAAAGATCATGCTTTTTGACATTGACGTTGTTGTCCCGTGCCAATGAATTTTGGTGAAACAATCCGAATGGACCCAGTTCGCATTATTGAAGCAGTCACAGGAGGTGTTGCCTTCCTCGCATCTGGCTTGATCGTGTTCTCTCAAGGCAAAGTGCGGGGCCTGACGACCGGAGCCGGCATGTGGGTCGCTGCCGCAATTGGTTTGGTCTTGGTGAGTGGATCATTGCAGGTATGACGGTTGTGCTCGCCCTGATCATATCGCGTTGGTGTGCAAGCTGGAGAAGCTTGCAGGCACCTATGACGGAGAAAATTGAGTGTCGTGTTGAAGAAGGACAGTGCAGACAAAGCAAACGGAAAGTTGACGCCCCCACTCGGGGACTGTCCTGAATTTTGTGCTCTGGCGTGGTAACTGCTCTATAAGGAGACCCACGTATGAGCATCGACAAAGAACTATTAGACCAACTGATGGAAGGCCGGTCATCTGGCGACCTATTCGGCAAGGAGGGCATTCTTGCCGAGTTGACCAAAGCATTGGCAGAACGCGCTTTAACAGCTGAGATGGAGGAACATCTTGGGGCAGAGCGCGAAGAAGGTGTCGCGGAGGGCCAGAACCATCCGCCCAATCGTCGTAATGGCAGCAGCCAGAAGACTGTGACTACCGACAGTGGGAAGGTCATCCTGGACATTCCGCGCGACCGCAACGGCACCTTTGATCCGCTGTTGATAGCCAAGTATCAGCGTCGTTTTCCCGAGTTCGACCGCAAGATCGTCAGCATGTATGCACGCGGAATGACGACCCGTGAGATCCAAGGGCACATCGTGCGTATTCCGGAGTATCCGCCCACTCATTCCGACAACATGCGCCCACCTATTCCGGGGTATCCGCCCACTTGTGACGCGTTGCCGTGAGGCAGTGGATTTCGGTTATCAGGTTTGAGAGTTTTCGTCATCCATTTTGGTGACGCTTTTCCGCATAGACTGCCCCTCAAGTTCGAGGCGGTAAGCGCTGTGAACGATGCGGTCGAGGATGGCATCAGCGAAGGTTGGTTCGCCGATGACGTCATGCCAAGCCTTGATGGGTAATTGGCTGGTTATCATCGTTGAGCCGCGACCGTAGCGCTCTTCCACGATTTCCATGAGATCCCGGCGTTGCGTGGCGGTCAGTCGGTCTGGCCCCCAGTCATCGAGGATGAGCAGCTGTGCTTTGGTGATGCTGCGGAACAGGCGAGGGAAGCGCCCGTCGCCATGGGCCAATTCGAGTTCTTCGAAGAGACGCGGCATTCGCTTGTAGGCCACAGTGACACCGTCGCGACAGGCTGTTTGCGCCAGTGCGCATCCGAGCCAAGTTTTGCCTACACCACAGGGGCCGGTAATGATCAGATTGCGCTTGTCGGTGATCCATCTACCGGTGAGCAGACTCCGGAACAGCGTCTTGTCGAGACCACGGCGCGCGCGGTAATCGACATCTTCTGGGCAGGCGCCCACATGGCGCAGCCTGGCGGCGCGCATCCGAGCTTCAAACCGCTTGGTCTCACGGCTGGCGACCTCACGGTCAACGAGCAAGCCAAGCCATTCAGCGTGGCTGAAGTCTGCTGCGGCATCCTGCGCTTGCAGCTCGGCAAAAGCTTCGGCCATACCGTCCAGCCGCAGGGCCTTCAGATGATCGAGGGTTGGGTGATCAAGCATTGTGTTCCTTTCAATGGAAATAATCGGCGCCACGGATGTTGGGATGGGTGATTGCAGGCTCCTCCGTGGCGCGGGTGCGGGGCTTGCTCTCCAGCCCATTCTTGAGAATGGATTGGAGTGACGAGTAAGAACGGGCGTTGATCTCGAGCGCGCGGCGGCACGCCGCATCAAGGCGGGCTGCACCGAACTTGTCGGCCAGCCGGATGATGCCCAGACAGCTCCGGTAGCCCTGTTCGGGGTGCTTGCGTTCGCGCATCACAACCTCTGCAAAGGTAGCGACATTCGGCCCGACGCGAGCGGCCCGTGCGATAATACGCTGCGGCGTCCAGTCCTCGCGGAACTTGTGGTGCGCTGGCATGTGCTCGCGCTGTGTAGAATGTCTGCCGTTTCCAGAAGTGCGCACATGGGAAGCAACACGCTGTCCAACATGGAAGACTTCGACCGTGCGGGCGGTGATGCGAGCCCACAGCTCTTTCTTCAGCAACTGATAGGGCACGGAATAGTAATGCTTGTCGATTGCGACGTGGTAATCCAGCCCCGCTCGGCACTTCTTCCATTCGGCATAGACATATGGAGCCGTCGGGAGCGGCTTCAGGGCGGGCTTATCCAACTGCTCAAACAACTGCTTGCGGCTGGCCCCAAGATGCCGAGAGACCTTGTCGTTGAGCTGGTCAAGCAACGGGCGAATGGCAGCGTTCACATCCCCGAGGCTGAAGAACTGCCGATTGCGCAACCGCGCCAGAATCCAGCGCTCGACCAGCAAGACCGCCCCTTCGACCTTTGCCTTGTCCTTTGGTTTATGCGGCCGCGCGGGCACAACGGCTGTGTCGTAATGGGTGGCGAGATCCGCATAGGTTCGGTTGATCACAGGGTCGTAAAAGCACGCTTTGGTGACCCCGGCCTTCAGGTTGTCGGACACGACCTGCGCCGTCACACCCCCAAGGAAGCCAAAGGCACGCACATGGCTCGAGATCCAATCCGGCAGCGATTGCGTCCAGGTCGCCTCTGCAAAGGTATAGCTTGAGGCCCCAAGCGTCGCGACGAACAGCTGTGCCGCGCGCACTTCCCCGGTCTGAGGATCAATCACGTCGATGGTGTGCCCCGCGTAATCGACGAACAGCCGCTCGCCCGCCGGGTGACGCTGTCGCATCACCGGCGACAGCTTGCCTTCCCACCGCGTGTAAAGTTCGCAAAATCGGGAGTAGCCGTATCCCTCGGGGTGGTCGGAGCGATGTTCCTCCCACAAAAGTGACAGCGTTACGCCCTTCCGACGCAACTCGCGGTGAATATACGACCAGTCAGGCTGCGTCTCGATCCGTTGGGTGTTCTGGTGAGCTCGGTGAAAGAGGCATCGCTCAAGGTCCGTATCAGACATCTCTGCTGGCAGCGGCCAGCCCAGACCCAACTCAGTAGCGCGATCAAGGTAGCCCCGAAGGGTTGTTCGCCCAATCGCCAGACTCGCTGCGATCTGGCGGGTTGATAGGCCCTCGGCTGACAGCCGCAAAACATCTCGTATCTTCCGCATCGGCAATCTCTTCATCGGGCTTCCTTCATGCCAAAAGGACGAAAGGTAGCCGGTTACAGATTGCCTCGCAGCAGCACGTCACTGGGGTGGGCGGAAACCCCGGAATCGGTGGGCGGATAAAATCGGAACGGGTGGGCGCATCAAATCGGAATCGGTGGGCGGATCACCCCGGAATACGCAGTATGGCCCCCACAAGACGCTCTATAACCGTTGGAAGCGTTGGAGCGACAAAGGCATTTTCGCACAGATGATGGTGGGACTGGCTGCCGAGCACAGCGAAAAGAATACCGTGATGATCGATGCTACCTACCTGAAGGCTCATCGCACAGCGTCCAGTTTGGGCGTCAAAAAGGGGGGTGTGGACGTCTTATTGGACGAACCAAAGGCGGCATGAACACCAAACTTCATGCAATCTGCGATAGCCGGGGGCGCCCACTCAACCTGTTCGTAACGGCAGGACAGGTGAGCGACTACATAGGTGCGCGAGCGCTTTGCGATAGTCTTCCGGATGTCGATTGGCTGCTCGGCGATCGCGGCTACGACGCCGACTGGTTCAGAGAAGCATTAAAAGACAAGGGGATACACGCCTGCATCCCCGGACGAAAACAGCGGAAGGCGACGGTGAAGTATGACAAGCGCAGATACAAACGCCGCAATCGGATCGAGATCATGTTCGGCAGACTCAAGGACTGGCGGCGCGTTGCCACTCGCTACGACCGATGCCCAAAGGTCTTCCTCTCAGCCATCGCTCTCGCCGCCACTGTCATCTACTGGCTATGAGTCCTGAGCCTAGCTCTGAGCACGGCTGATGTTGAAGACCTGTTGGCAGCGCGGGGAGTGATTGTCAGCCGAGAAGCGATCCGACTTTGGGTCAATCGCTTTGGTCAACACTTTGCAAATTGCATCCGCCGGGATCGACCGCGGCCGAACGACAAGTGGCACCTGGACGAAGTCGTGATCACGATCCGTGGCAAGAAGCATTGGCTGTGGCGCGCGATCAACGCCAATGGAGACGTTCTTGATATTCTCGTGCAAACACGCCGTAGTGCCAAGGCTGCGAAGCGGTTTTTCAGAAGACTAGTTACCAAGTTTGGTGAGCCTAGGGTCGTCATCACCGATAAATTACGCAGCTATATAAGTCCGATCAAAACACTGGCCCCGAACGCTGACCATCGTGCGCACAAGGGATTGAACAACGCGATCGAAGTGTCGCACCGGCCGACACGTAAAGGAGAGAAGATCTTCGGCAAATTCAAATCCCATCGGCAGGCTCAGAGATTTTTGGCCGCACATGACCAGATCAACCTGCTCTTCCGTCCCCGCCGCTATCAACTGAACGCAACTTCATACCGTCACGCCCGCTCCGATGCCTTCAGCCTCTGGGACGATTACACCGCTGAGATGGCGACATAATCCAACCTTTGCCAATAAATCACAATCTGCTGCCAACAACTTGGCAACACCCCCGATTGACATAAGCCTCGTGGCTTTTGATCTGCACGGCTTTGAACCAACCGGTTCGCACGATCTGCGAGAGGCCGGGCATCGTGCCGGTCAGTCTTGTTCGGCATCATGTTCAACACGCCGCTGGCGTGTCGTGCATCAAGGCAGATGATTGGCAGATTTCTCGCAGCCAGTGCGTTCCACAGCCAGACAGCCAAAGGTCCGGTCTCCATGCCGACCCTCTCAAGTTCGCCGACCCAGGTCGACAACCAGTCGGCAATCGCATCCGGGCAGGTCTTCACTTTAGTCTCGGCCAGGATCGCACCATCTTGAGACACCACACAAACCGCCGTCTCATCCTGAGACACGTCCAGCGCTGCAAACACTCCCATCATCTCCTCCATGTTTGATGCCTCGGCACCGCACCGAAGCGACAAACCCATCCTACATCAAACGCTGCAGCAGGAGGGGCATGGCGATTACGCTAAGTGGTGTAATTTCATCGGCGCTGCCGGTGTAGGGCGAGGTGGCTATCGAGGTGTATGATCGAGGTGGAGTTTCGACGCTTCAACCACAAACCACACGGAGACCCCCCTCTCGGGACCATGCTCTGCATGGCCCTGCCGGGCAGTGGATGACCAAGACCAACATGGACCTGTCCGAGCTTCTGGCCAAGCATGATCAGGGCGATCTATTGCGCAGCATCGCCGAGGCCGTCCTTCAGCTGATGATGGAAGCTGATGTAGATGGCTTAATTGGTGCCGGGCGGCACGAACGGGCCGACGGGCGCACGACGTGGCGCAACGGACACCGCGATCGCGCGCTCGACACGCGCCTCGGCACGCTGAACCTGAAGGTGCCCAAGCTGCGACAAGGCAGTTACTTCCCCAGCTTTCTCGAAGCCCGCAAAACCTCTGAGCAGGCCTTGGTCGCCGTCATCCAAGGGGCGTGGGTCAGCGGCGTCTCGACCCGCAAGGTCGACGATCTGGTGCAGGCTATGGGGCTGTCGGGCATATCCAAGAGCACGGTATCAAAGCTGTGCAAAGACATTGATGAACGGGTCGGCGAGTTCCTGAACCGCCCCCTGACCGGCGACTGGCCCTATGTCTGGCTCGATGCCACCTAACTCAAGCAGCGTCAGGGCGGGCGGATCGTCTCGGTTGCAGCCATAATAGCCGTGGCAGCCAACACCGAAGGCCGCAGGGAAATCATCGGATTGGGCATCGGCCCTTCGGAAGCCGAGACGTTCTGGACGGACTTCCTGCGGTCCCTTCGTGGTCGCGGGCTCGATGGGGTGAAACTGGTGATCAGCGATGCCCATACAGGCCTCAAGGCCGCCATTACTCGGGCCTTCGAAGCAACTTGGCAGCGCTGCCGCGTCCACTGGATGCGCAACGCGCTGGCCCACGTCTCCAAAGGCCAGCACACCGTCGTGGCCGCAGCAATCCGCCAGGCCTTCGAGCAGCCGGACCGCGCCCATGCCGCCGAGACATAGCATCGCGTGGCCGATCAGGTCCGCCCCCGCTGGCCCAAGCTTGCGGATCTCATGGATGCCAGCGAGCACGACGTGCTGGCCGATATGTCTTTCCTGCGTCAACACCGCACAAAGTTGCATTCTACCAACCCGATCGAGCGACTGAACAAGGAAGTCAAACGTCGCGCCGATGTCGTCGGGATCTTCCCGAACGAGGCATCCATCATGCGCCTGATCGGAGCAGTCCTGTTCGAGCAGAATGACGAATGGCAGACCTCAAGCCGCTACATGCTGGTCGAGGCCTTCGCCCAGATCGACAAGGAGGAGATCGACCCCATTCTCAGCATTGCCACAAAAGCCGCCTGATCATGCCCTCAGGTCATCTCCCAATTTACACCACCTTGACGGACGTGACCAACACCCAGAAGTTTGCGACAGAACCCGTGCGCGACATATCTAAGCGTTTTAGACTTTCTTCCACTAGAAGGGAGGGGTCCCGCGATAGCACAAGGCGTTTTTTCGGCCGCGGTACTTTTATTCCTTTCCTAAGTTGGAATAGTGTCTGCCAATCATTTCCGGGGGACCACATGCCTTACTATCGATCAAGAACTAGCACTCATGGCCGCAACATGGCAGGTGCCCGCGGCCTCTGGCGCGCGACGGGGATGAAGGACGGCGATTTCGGCAAGCCGATCATCGCCATAGTCAACAGTTTCACACAGTTTGTGCCTGGCCACGTCCACCTAAAAGATTTGGGTCAGCTTGTCGCCGGGGAGGTCGAAAAGGCGGGTGGTGTCGCCAAAGAATTTAATACCATTGCGGTAGACGACGGCATCGCAATGGGCCACGACGGTATGCTTTATTCCTTGCCCTCGCGCGAAATCATCGCCGACAGCGTGGAATACATGGTAAACGCCCACTGCGCTGACGCAATGGTATGCATTTCGAATTGCGATAAAATCACACCGGGCATGATGATGGCTGCGATGCGCTTGAATATTCCCGTGATCTTCGTCTCCGGCGGTCCGATGGAGGCAGGCAAGATCGACCTTGCGGACCTTGAAATGACCAAGATCGATCTGGTCGACGCAATGGTTGCGGCCGCGAGTGAGACACTGACCGACGCGCAGGTCCAGCATATCGAGGAAAACGCCTGTCCGACCTGTGGGTCGTGTTCCGGCATGTTCACCGCCAATTCGATGAACTGCTTAGCCGAGGCGCTGGGGCTGGCGCTGCCTGGCAACGGGTCAACACTGGCCACCCACGTCGACCGTAAATCCCTCTTCCTGGAGGCTGGTCGCCGCATCGTTAGCATCACCAAACGTCATTACGAAATTGAGGAAAAGGGTTTGCTGCCGCGCGAGATTGCCACGTTCGAAGCGTTCGAAAATGCGATGAGCCTGGATATCGCTATGGGTGGATCGACGAATACGGTACTGCATCTGCTGGCCATAGCCAGCGAGGGCGAAGTCGATTTCACGATGGACGACATCGACCGGCTGTCGCGCAAGGTGCCTTGCTTGTGCAAAGTGGCGCCGAACATTGCAAACGTCCATATGGAAGACGTTCATCGGGCTGGCGGCATATTCTCTATTCTGGGCGAACTGTCGCGGGCCGGGCTGCTGCATAACGATTGCAGCACGGTGCATGCCACAACGATGGGTGAGGCGATTGCCAATTGGGACATCAAGGTCGCCAACAATCCTGAGGCCGAAAGTCTGTTCAAAGCAGCCCCTGGCGGTGTGCGCACTACAAAGGCCTTCAGCACGGGAAACCGGTTCAAGGAGTTGGACAGGGACCGTGAAAAGGGCGTGATCCGGTCTAAGGCCCATGCCTTTAGCCAGGACGGCGGCCTTGCGGTTCTGTTCGGCAATATCGCAGCCGAAGGCTGCATTGTGAAAACAGCGGGGGTTGATGCCTCTATCCTGAAATTCACAGGCACCGCCCATGTTTGCGAAAGCCAAGACGCCGCCGTCAATGACATCTTGACCGGCAAGGTGAAGGAAGGCGCCGTAGTGGTGATCCGCTATGAAGGGCCGCGCGGTGGGCCAGGCATGCAGGAGATGCTTTATCCAACGTCTTACCTTAAATCCAAGGGGCTGGGGAAAGCCTGCGCTTTGCTCACTGATGGGCGGTTCTCGGGTGGAACCTCCGGTCTGTCGATTGGCCACGTCTCGCCTGAGGCGGCAGAGGGTGGCGCCATCGGTCTGGTCGAAAATGGCGACACGATCAAAATCGACATCCCCAACCGCGCTATTCACTTGGCAGTTGATGATGCGACGCTCGTCGCTCGCCGCGCCGCACAAGACGCAACTGGCTGGCATCCTGCGTCACCGCGCAAGCGCAAGGTTTCAAAAGCGTTGCATGCCTATGCCGCTTTAACCACCAGTGCAGCGAAAGGAGCTGTGCGTGATATATCGAGGCTAACCTCTGGCCAATAAAAGCGATGGCCGAACATTTGGATTACCCGCCAAGTGCGACCGACTGGCTGCTGACAACTTTGGTTAGACTTGGATATCCTCGGCAAGTTCGGGGCATTGGCGAGTATTGCTGTCGATGAAGTTCCCGTCCGTTGGCATGACCTTCCTTGAACAGAACGATATCACGGTCTTGGTGCAGTCTATCCTGAGCAATCTGGGAAAGCGCAGCGGTGAACTTGTCCGCCTCAGCATTATCGAAGACGGGCGGCTGTGCTTTTTGCCACCTGTCATGCTCCGTGTGCCCGTTGTTGTATCCTTGATCTCGACTGGGGCGGTGTTGTCACGTTAACTCGCCGAGCTCAAGTTGGCATGCCGATCGTTGATCAAGCGACGTTTGCCGCGGATTTTCACGCCTCGAATGCTTCTAGCCGATTATAGCGGATGGTGAGAGCGGAACGACGGCGGGCTGGTACGGAGAAGGAATTGCGGGTTGCAGATTGCATCGAGACGAAGTGAGAATCGACGGCGTCTGAACACCGCCATGATATGCCGCCCCTCAGGGCATCACCAACTTTCGCGCGTTTCTCTACGCGGCAGGCTGTTCACTTCCAAAGCTTGGGCAAAGAACTTGGTGCGACAAATGGGACAGCGCCCAGCTGCCGCGCGCGGGATCGCGGCGGTGCAAGAAGGGCATTTAGACGGCAAATGAATAGTCATGGCATTCTTCCGAGATAAATTGGCTGTGCCGATTGAACGGCGGTTTCGCTCCCCGGACGGTACGCCATGCTGTTTCACAGCGCCGGCTGACACCCCCCGGGCCGCGCATGGTTTTTGCGCGCCCTTATGTTTGGCTCTCTCATATTAAGCACTCTGCAAGGCCTCTTCCTCAAAGGGCGCGACCTTGAGGATCTTCAACTCACGCCGCTGCCCGTCGCGTGTTTCCCAATGGAACACAGCGTCTTCGGCCAGCCCGATAAGCGCGATGCCGATGGGGGTCATGACCGCAACGAGACCGTTGGAGATATCGGCGTCCTGCGGCAGGACCAAAGTGACTGTATGGTCTTTGTTGGTTGCCTCGTCATGGTAAGTCACCTCGCGCCCCAGATCGACGACATCAGCGCGCAGACGCTGCGGGGTGACAATGCGCGCACGACCCAGTTCTTCGACCAGCTGCTCAGCCAATTCCGGATTGCGGCGCATCATTCCTTCGGACAGCGCTTCAAGCTCCGCAAGGCGGGTGCTGCTGAGCACGATCTTGGGCTTGCGGGGGGACCTGCGTGGTTTGGATGGGGTGGACATGGAAAACTCCTTTGAAATTGGTAGGTCGGGGCGGTCGGGGCGGCGCGCGTTCAAGCGCCACAGACGTCCAGTACGACAAGCGTGTCGATCCAGCCGTCTTCGCGCAGCAGGGGGGCTTTCTGCAGCGCTTGCATGCCCAACATCGTCGCGCCCAAGAAGGACGTGACAGGGATGCAACCCGCATCGTCGCCCGGCACAAAGGTCAGCATGCCGCTGCGGGGCTTGCCGCCGTTTGTCATAAAGGAAACGAGCCGTCCCGCCACAACGAGGTTGGCTGGCGTGGGTTCGGGCGCGGGTCGTGCCATGCGCAGCTTGTGATGCAGGAAACCTTCGATCAGCGCCGGGTTCGGGCATTCCGCTGTGAGCCCAAGGCTCAACAGGCGTTCAACCCCGATCCGATCGGCTCGGGTCAGTTGGAACCTGCCTTTAAGCGGCGGGCATTTGAAGGATGGTCGATAGGCATTGCCCGTAAGCAAATGCGTCGGATTGGTGATGTACATGATGGTCCCCCGGAAAGGATCGCAGTCTCAATGAAAGGTTTGAGATGGCCCCGGGGGTTGTAGATACGCCTAAGCGTTCGCCACCCGGGGACGGGGACGGCTCAGAAGCAGAAACCGGAAATGATTCTCATGCGTAACCATGTGGCAAGCCTATCCTGTATCTGTGAACTGTCAACGCTCGGGGTCGAAGGTTGCTTCCGGTAGTCAAATACTGTGAATTATCGGCAGTTTCCTGCCCTTAGCGGGGCCTGGCAGTAGATGGGTTTGATGTTGAAAGTTCGTGCCTAGACGCACACGCAACGTAGCTTTTTTACAGTTTGACGCGAAGTCATTCTGTGCGGCTCTAACTGTTGTCGTGCTAAGCTCAATGCTGGCTAACGACAGTATTCCGCGGGATGGAAAGGGCGCCCTCATGCAAGTCTGGAAAATCGCAATAACGTCCCCTACCGGCACCTTTGATGCCACGCTCAACTTTGATCCAAAGCTCTCTCCACCTGCCGGGGAAATGCGCGCGAGAAATGGATCGGGCCCGATGAGCGATCTGAAACTTGGGCCGGACACGATAGAGTGGGCAACGAAAATTGAGCGCCCCATGCCGATGAAACTTGGGTTCAAGGGCAAGTACGACAAGCGAACGATGTCGGGTACGGTGAAGTTTGGTATCTTTGCTTCAGGGACCTTTACCGGAATTCTGGCGTAGCCGTGGCCTAAAGCATTTCTAATTTAACCTGAGGCATAGCCGGCAGCCTGAAAGTAGTTTGAACACTCCTGCGGGGAGTACATTGCGCAGATATCGCCAAGGGCTTCGAACACCGAGGTGAATGATCGCGCACTGATGCGTCTGAGGTGAGACTTCAATTTGGAGAAAGCCAACTCAATCGGGTTCAGATCTGGCGGATATGGCGGCAGATAGAGGAACCAGCATCCATGAGCCTTGAGCGCCGCAGCGGATTCTTTGTTGCGATGCGTCGCGAGGTTGTCGAGAACCACTGCCGTGCCTGGCGCGATCTCAGGGATCAGGACCTTTTGCACATAGACCGCGAAGGCAGGACCATCCATCGCGCCTTTGATCACCCAAGGTGCGATCAGAGCCTCATGTGTCAGCCCCGCAATCAGGGTTTGGGTTCCCCAACTGCCGAAGGGCGCATCCATCGTCAGGCGTTCGCCACGCGGGGCCCAACCGCGCAGCCGAGTGAGGTTCGTTTTGACCGCTGTTTCATCAAGAAAGACAACGCGTTCCGGCATCCGCGCAATGGCTGGCAAACGGTGTGTGAACCAGTCCTCACGTCGTCGCCTCACCTTGGCACGGTGACGTTCGGTAGCGACCAGTGACTTTTTTTGTGCGTGAACCCGAGGCGCTTTAGCAGATGTCCGATAGCAGAGTGCTGGACCTGCAGTCCGGTTGCATCAGCAAGCGCATCACGCAACTCAAACAGTGTGATATCTGGGTCTTGGGTAATCAACTCTTCGAAAAAACCAGCATGGGGTGCCAACTTCCCTGACCCTTTTGGACGACCCTGTACGGCAGGATCAGCCCGGCCCGTAGCTTGAATCTGATGCCGCCACCGTGCGCCCGTCGCTGGCGACAGCTTCAAGCGCACTGCCGCCGCTCGCCCGCTTAACCCTTCCTCAATATATCTCTGAAACCGCGCCCGAAGCGCTGATGGCAAAGGTGCTGACATAGTTCATCCTCCCAAACAGGATGAATCACAATCAGACCAGTTTGGGAATCCCCAGCGATTCAGGTTTTCTTCGAAACGCTTTATCAGGCCAAGATGCTGGAATGTGATCGTCACCTCGAGGCGACGCTGGCGGCATTGGGGGCCGTTACGGAACATGACCTAAGTGAGTTGCCGCGCCCGCGCACTAAAACCAAGCAGGTCAGCACCCCGTCGTTCGATGTCAGGGCAGCGTTGTTCGGCGTCCTCGGTGTTGATCTGACCCAAATCCACGGGATGGGGCCGTCTCTGTCACTCAAATTGGTTGGCGAATGTGGCACTGACCTTCGCGCGTGGCCGAGCGCCAAACACTTCACGTCGTGGCTCTGCCTGGCACCGGGGAACAAGATATCTGGCGGTAAGGTGTTGTCATCTCGAACGCGGCGATCATCAAGCCGCGCTGCAGCCCTGTTGCGTTTGGCTGCGGTCACGATCGGGCGCAGCGATACCGCTCTTGGGGCTTTCTACCGCCGACTGGCAGCACGCGCGGGCAAGGCCAAAGCAGTCACTGCGACAGCGCGCAAAATTGCCGTTCTATTCTACAATACCCTCCGACACGGCATGACCTACAAAGATCCCGGCGCATTCCATTATGAAGAACGATACCGCAATCGAGTGCTTAGCAATCTCAAACGTCGAGCCAAGTCATTCGGGTATGATTTGCAAGAGTTACCACTGGAGGCCGACATGGCTGTTTCTTAGGAAGCAACGCAGTTCTTCGCGGGCCAAAAGCCATGAGGTTCAGGTTTATCGAAGAACATTCTGGGTCTTTCCAGACAGAACGCCTCTGCAGGATCATGGACGTCAGCCTACGCGGTTTGCGGGCCTTCCGCAGCCGTCCCGCCAGTCGTAGGCAGCGGTCTGATCTGGTTACACTTGCACATATCAAAGAACAGTCCCGTCTCAGCCTGGGCAGCTACAGCAGGCCCCGGATGATGGAAGAGTTGAAGGAAATCGGCTTGGATGTCGGGCACCGCCGTGTGGGCAGATTGATGCGCCAGAACGGCATATCCGTCGTACGAACGCGCAAACATAAGGTGACGACCGACAGCGATCACAAGTTCAACATTGCGCCGAACCTGCTGGGATCGGGACTTCACAGCGGACGGGCCAAACCAAAAATGGGCGGGCGACATCAGCTACGTCTGGACACGTGAGGGATGGCCGTATCTCGCCGTGATCATCGACCTGCATTCAAGGCGGGTCATTGGCTGGGCTGTCTCGAACCGGATGAAACGGGACTTGGCGATTGCGTTCCGGTCGCCGCCCAAAGGCTGCATCCACCACACAGACCGCGGGTCGCAATATTGCTCCCACGGCTATCAAAAGATCCTGCGCCGGAACGGCTTCAAGGTGTCGATGGAAAGGGTAATTGTTATGACAGCGCCGCTATCGAGACCTTTTTCAAAACCATCAAGGCCGAGCTGATCTGGCGGCGAACATGGGCAACACGGCGACAAGCTGAGATGGCAATCTTCGAATACATGAATGGCACGTCGAAGGCACTCAGCATTGGGTTGGAAAAGCCCGGTCGCCTTCGAGCGAAAGGTGGCTTAAACGAGCACTTGGGGCGGCACAAAAGCGCGACAGGTCCAGGTTGCTGTCAGATGTCTCTGACAAAAGCGCAAGCAGCGCGGCGGAATCTGATAGACTGTTCTTGGTCATGGTCGTTCTCCTCGGTCATAGTTAGGTCCGCAAACCAAACCTTAGCCGAAGAACAACCATGGCCGCCAAGCGACCCGTACGGACCTTGCTTCGCTATGCGAAGGCTCCGCTCAGCCCGCGCTACCAGCGGGAGTTACACCAACTGTTGGGACACTGCTCCCTGAAATGATACGATGTTTTGTGCCTTCAAACTCCTCCGCCGGAATCTTGGCAAACGGGTCCATTTATTGATTGAGGTGCAAATCCAAATGGAGGTCGGCGAGGACGATGCATTTCATCTTCTTGCCCCTACCGCGCGCTCTTGAATAGGGTCGTTACGGCTCTCACGCATGTTCCCGGGTTCCGCTTGGTGCGGATGGAACGTCTTTCTCTCCGATATGCTCTTCCAATTCAGCCCATCGAAGAGGGCTTCGAATTCGGCTTTGGAAATACTGATCGTACCATCGGAAATTCTGGGCCAAGCGAAGCCTTTTCCTTCGATACGTTTATGTACCAACACGAGACCAGTGCCGTCCCAAACGATGATCTTCAGCCGGTCGGCACGTTTAGATCTGAACACGAAGATGGCGCCATCATACGGATCGAGGTCGAACTCGTTAACGACAATTGCGGCCAATCCATCCATTCCCTTTCGAAAATCAACAGGGGCGTTTGCAATGTAGATCCTAAAGCTATTGGCTAGAGAGATCACTCAACGGACCTCGCGGCTTCGAACAGCTTTGACAGCTTCTCACTAGAAATGTGTGCGGGAAACGAGATCTCAACATCACCGATTTCTAGGGATGCGCGGGACTGTGGTTTCGACATATTCAAAGGAGCGGTTTCTTCGGTCGCAATAGAGACTTTTGAGAATGCTGGTTTCGAAGCTACGACCGTCTCGCCTCGCTCACGCCTTGCCGCCACGCACCATTTCCGAACGAGGCATTCATGTGCGCCGATCTCAGCGGCGATGGTTCCGATATGGCTTTGTTGATGGCGTGGATGCCCCTCCCGACGGCATCTCAATGTGCCATTGTGGTGAGTGTTAAAGCCATCACAAAAGGAAGGAGCATCCATGTCCGAAGTTACTATAATCGGTGTCGACCTGGCAAAGC
>Ga0207906_1000477_pt1 | contig 15018 bp, 15 predicted proteins | sample LinPmetageLP37_FD_184050 | JGI IMG/M metagenome (GOLD analysis project Ga0207906, IMG submission 184050) | Marine viral communities from the Pacific Ocean - LP-37 (SPAdes) | ecosystem: Environmental > Aquatic > Marine > Oceanic | place: Pacific Ocean | collected 2010-06-16 | reverse complement strand
AGTGTACATCGGTTGTATTCTAATTATGTTTTATTGTTTTATCTCTTATTTAACTTAAATAAATAATTATGAAAATTAAAGGACTACGTTGGTTTATAATAGGATTAATATTTCTTGCAACAGTTATTAACTATATTGATCGAAGTGCCCTTGCAATCATGTGGGGAAATGAAAATGTTGATGGCTCCATTTCGAAATCATTAGGATTAACCAAGAACGATTATAGTTTAATATTGAATATTTTTATGGTTGCCTACGCACTGGGACAACTGTTTTCCGGAAAGCTGTTTGATAAAGTGGGCACCAGAATTGGATATGTAATAAGCATAGGCGTTTGGGGAATATCTTCATTTATGCACTCAACAGTTAGAGGATTATTTTCAATTGCTTTTTTTAGAAGCACATTGGGATTATCTGAAGCTGGTAACTGGCCAGGTGGTGTTAAAAGTAACGCCGAATGGTTTCCAATTAAAGAACGTGCCATTGCACAAGGATTGTTTAATGCCGGGGCATCTATCGGATCTGTAATTGCGCCACCATTTATAGCCATGCTTTTTGTTGCTTTTGGTTGGAGAATAACCTTTATGGTGGTAGGGTCATTTGGTATATTATGGATTATTCCATGGTTACTAATTAATAAAGCAGGGCCAAAAAAACACCCTTGGATTTCAAAAGAAGAGCAAAAATATATTATAGAAGGACAAAGTCAAGCAGACCAAAACGCTACTGAAGACACAAAAGGTTTAAGCCTAAAGGAAATCCTTTCTCACAGGGAATCTTGGGCAATTGTAGTGGGCCGTTTTTTTTTAGAACCAATTTGGTGGCTATTTGTGGGCTGGATGCCAATATATCTGTTTGATGTTTACGGATTTAACGTAAAAGAAGTAGGTATGTTTGCGTGGGTGCCTTACGTTGGCGCAGCAATTGGTAGTATTGCCGGAGGATATGTTTCTGGTAAAATTATAGCCAAAACAAACTCCATTAATAAGGGTAGAAAAACAACCATTTTAATTGGTGGAATCATCATGGTTATTGGACTTATTGCAACGGTGCTATATGCCACGACACCAGAACGTTTTGTATCCATCGTATTTATTGTATTGTTTGGATTTCAGTTCGCCATTGGAAATGTGCAAACCTTACCAAGCGATTTGTTCAGTGGAAAATCAGTAGGATCTTTAGCAGGTTTAGGTGGTATGGTTGGTGTATTCTCGGTTATTATCATGAACTTTTTAGTTCCTATAATCGCCGAAGTATCATACACTCCAATATTTATAGCCATTGCTATTTTTGTACCTCTGGGTATAGGAGCCATTTATTATTTCGCAAAAAATATTGAATCAGTAGAATAATTTAAAAATTAATAAATTAAAATTTAAGAATATGAGTAATTTAAAAGGAAAAGTAGCCGTAATTACCGGAGCTACGGGTGGAATTGGTTTCGAAGTAGCAAAACGATTGGGTAAAGACGGATACACTGTAGTGTTAAACGGTATCGAAGATGAGGCAGGCGCTAAAAGAGTTAAAGAACTTAAAGCAGAAGGAATCAATGCCGAATATTACGGATTCGACGTTACTAAAGACGAAGAAGTAACTGAAAACATCACCAAAATAGGCAAAAAGTACGGGCGAATTGACGTTCTTGTAAATAACGCAGGTGGATTAGGTGGAAGATCTAGGTTTGAAGAAATGACCACTGAATTTTATAGATTTGTGATGGCACTTAACCTTGATTCTGTGTTTTTTGCTTCAAGGGCAGCAATTCCCTTCCTTAAAAATGGAGAACACCCTTCTATTATTAACTATACCTCAAATGCAGCATGGACTGCCGGAGGGCCTGGAGCAGGAATCTACGGAACATCTAAAGCTGGGGTTCATGCCATAACCAGAGCATTAGCAAAAGATTTAGCTGAATATGGCATTAGGGTAAACGCTGTATCTCCGGGCACTATAGATACGCCATTTCATGCACAGATTAAAGCTACGAAGCCGGAAGTTTTTGCTTCTTGGGCAAATAATATCATGCTAGGTAGATTAGGTCAACCAGAAGATGTAGCTGGTGTGGTTTCTTTTTTAGCAAGTAAGGATGCATCTTTTATAACAGCAGAAACTATCCAAATTGGTGGTGGGCAAGCGTTAGGAATATAATATTAAAGATTTTATTAAGATAAATGAGTAAACTTAAAGGAAAAGTAGCAGTTGTAACGGGAGGTTCTAGAGACATTGGTAGAGCAATATCTATTAAACTAGCAAAAGAAGGTGCTAAAGTAGTTGTGAACTACCATAATTCTGAATCTGGAGCAAAAGAGACCGTAGATGAAATAAAATCTTTTGGAGGCGAAGCAATTGCAGTTAAAGCTGATGTGTCAAAATTAAATGATATAAAGAATTTAAAGGCAAAAGCAGTGGAAGCATTTGGAGATAAAATCGATATTTTGGTAAATAATGCAGGTGGTCTTTTCGCGCGCAAAACATTACAAGAATTAGATGAGTCTTTTTATAACTTAGTTATGGATGTGAATTTTAAGTCTACTGTATTTGTAATGCAAGCATTTGAACCATTAATGGGCAAAGGTTCCTCAATCATCAATCTTTCTTCTCAAGCAGCAAGAGATGGTGGTGGTGGTGGATCTTCATTATACGGTTCTTCTAAAGGTGCCGTAAGTACATTTACTAAGGCAATGGCGAAAGAACTTGGTCCTAAAGGGATTCGAGTAAATGCACTTTGTCCTGGATTAATTGGAACTAAATTTCACGACGATTTCACAACAGATGAAGTACGTACTAAAGTAGCTGCAGGTACACCTTTACGTAGAGAAGGTCAAGCAAAAGAAGTTGCAGATTTAGTAGCATACTTAGCATCTGATGAAGCATCATTCTTAACAGGAAATAATGTTGATATAAACGGAGGTTTAGCTTTTAGTTAATTAATTTTTTTTAAGCATAAAAAGTATGTGTTTTATTGAAAAGTGCATTCTTAATTTAAATAAACAAATATATTATGAGTAGAGTAGTGACCTTTGGAGAAATCATGTTAAGATTAGCGCCTCAAGGATTTTTAAGATTTTCACAAGCCGATAATTTTGATGTTGTATACGGAGGTGGAGAATCGAATGTAGCTGTATCGTTAGCCAATTATGGTATTTCAGTTGATTTTGTAACTCGATTACCAAAAAACGATATTGGTCAATGTGCCATGATGGAAATGCGTAAAAGAGGTGTTGGTGTTGATAAAATTGTTTGGGGTGGTGAGCGTTTAGGTATTTACTTTTTAGAAACAGGAGCTGTTTCCAGAGGTAGTAAGGTGGTTTATGATAGAGCATATTCTGCCATGTCTGATATTCAACCCGGAATGGTTAATTGGGAAGAGGTTTTTAAAGGGGTTGAGTGGTTCCACTGGACTGGTATTACGCCAGCTATTTCACAAAGTTCTGCCGATGCTTGTTTAGAAGCCGTAAAGGTAGCCAGCAAATTGGGCGTTACCATTTCAACCGACTTAAACTACCGAGCAAAGCTTTGGAAATACGGTGGAGATCGTGAAGCTATCATGACTGAATTAACATCGTATTGCGATGTTATTCTTGGTAACGAAGAAGATGCTGAAATGCACTTTGGAATTAAACCAGCAGGAGCAGCAGTTCAAACACACGGACACGATGTGAAAGCCGAAGCTTTCTTATCAGTGTGTCAACAAATGATGAAAAAATTCCCAAGAGCTAAAAAAGTGATTACTACTTTAAGAGGTTCTATTTCTGCGTCTCATAACACTTGGGCAGGTGTTTTATATGATGGTAAAAAAATGTTACAAACACGACAATACCAAATCACTGATATTGTTGATAGAGTAGGAGGCGGAGATTCGTTTATGGGAGGTTTGATCTACGGATTATTAACCTATCCGGGTAACGATCAAAATGCATTGGATTTTGCGGTGGCAGCATCTTGTTTAAAACACACTATTAAAGGGGATGCGAACTTAGTAACAGTTGATGAGGTAACCAAGCTTATGGGTGGAGATGCGTCTGGTAGAGTTGCTAGATAAACTTAGAGTTTAGTTTTAAAATAGCCAATTGTATATGAAAAAATCGATTGCAATTATTTGTGGTGGTGGTCCTGCTCCCGGTATTAATACGGTTATAAGTACTGTTGCCAAAACCTTTATGAAAGATGGCTACGAGGTAATTGGTGTTCATCATGGTTATCAAGGATTGCTTTCGGAAAAACCAGAATTAAAGATTTTCGATTTCCATCATGCAGATCGTATTTTTAGTCGTGGAGGTTCTACGTTAATTATGAGTAGATTCAAACCAAAAGACAGTGATTTTAAATCAGATTTTTTTAAAAAACATAATGTAAAATTATTGGTCACTATTGGTGGAGACGATACAGCTTCAACCGCTAATAGATTAACCAAATATCTTCAAAGTCAAGAGCTATCGGTTGCTCATATTCACGTACCTAAAACTATTGATAACGATTTGCCTTTACCGGATAGAAATCCAACATTTGGCTTTCATACCGCTAAAGATGAAGGTGTTAGAATTGGTAATACCGTTTATGAAGATGCTAGAACCAGTGAAAACTGGTTTGTAATGTCTGCCATGGGTCGTTCGGCAGGTCATTTAGCTTTCGGGATCGCTTCGGCTTGTCATTTTCAAATGATGATTATTCCAGAAATGTTTGATAAAACGACGATTACCTTCGAAAAAATTATTAATATGATTGTATCTTCAATTGTAAAATGTAAAATTAAAGGGGTTGAATATGGAGTTGCTTTAGTAAGCGAAGGTGTTTTTCATTTTATGGATGAAAAGGAAATATTAAGTTCAGATATTAATTTCACCTATGATGAACACGGGCACCCGGAATTAGGAAATGTTAGTAAGTCGCACATATTTAATTATCTGTTACAAATTAAATTGAAGGAGATTGGATTAAAAGTGAAATCAAGACCTGTGGAAATTGGTTATGAACTAAGATGTTGTAACCCTATTGCATTCGATTTAACTTTATGTACCTTGCTTGGTATTGGTGTAAAAAAATTATATGATCAAGGGATTACGGGTTGTATAGTGAGTGCAAATTCAAAAGGAGATATAACTCCTTTATTCTTGAAGGATTTTGAAGATGAAAATGGAAAGATTCCACCAAGACTGGTAGATATCAATTCAGATATGGCTCAATTGTTTATTAATAATCTGTTTTTTATTCAAGAAAAGGATTATGAACAAGCGAAAAAATATGTTTCCAATCCAGAAGCGTACGATTTTAAGAAAATATTAAATTGGAATTAAAAAATATAAAATGGCACAATTTTCAAGATTAGAAGTAGCTCAAGTAATGAAGGAAACAGGTATGGTTCCATTGTTTTTTCATAATGATATAGAGTTAAGTAAAAAAGTATTAAAGGCCTGTTATGATGGTGGTGCTAGACTCATGGAGTTTACAGCACGCGGGGATTTTGCTCACGAAGTTTTTGGTGAATTAACAAAATATGCCGTTAAAGAATTACCAGGAATGATAATGGGCGTTGGTTCGGTAACTGATGGTGCAGCAGCATCGTTGTATATGGCCTTAGGCGCCAATTTTATTGTGACGCCGGTATTAAGAGAAGACATTGCCATTGCTTGTAACCGTAGAAAAGTGTTATGGTCACCTGGATGTGGAACATTAACTGAAATAGCAAGAGCTGAAGAGCTGGGTTGCGAAATTGTTAAATTATTCCCTGGCGATATTTACGGACCACAATTTGTAAAAGGCATCAAAGGCCCACAGCCGTGGACAAGTATTATGCCAACTGGAGGTGTATCACCAACTGAAGAAAACCTTAAAGGATGGTTTGATGCTGGTGTAACTTGTGTAGGTATGGGCTCTCAATTAATTTCAAAAGAAATCATTGTCAATAAGGATTATGCAAAATTAGCAAAAGAGGTTAAAAATGCACTTACCATTATTAAGGCAGTAAGGAAATAATATTCAATTTTGAGTTAATGTGATTTAATGATTAATGGCTAGTGAGTCCAATTTATGAGTTTAATAAAGAGCAGTATCTCATAATCTGAAGGTTACTGTTTTCAGTCAAATTCTCATTACAAATTATAATTAGTTTAAAAACAACGGTATAGAGAAATCTAAACCGTTGTTTTGTTTCTACTTTAAATCACGCAATTTTATGCCCAGTGTTGAATAATGTAAGTCAATATTACGTCATTACTTTTTTAATTTCTATTCTCTGAAATCTTTCAATTTCATCAAATCAAAACTTAAAATTTCATCTTTATAATCAACTAATATTTCATCTCTGATTATGTTATTTGGCAACCTAAAATGTCTTTTGAAGTAGGCGGAGGGGTAGCAATAGGGATGCTTTTTAAATTTAGTGTCTTCATTTTCATTTGCTTCCACCTTTTTTATTTTCCCAGTTGTTAAAACCAAATCATTATCCCTAATATAAAAATTAAAGTCATCTTGTATATAGCCGGGTATCTTCAACTCGTAATGATAACTAAAATCGGTTTCTGTTATTTCTTCAGAGGGTTTATTTGTTGCTGATTTTAAATTATCACTAAAAGTATTCTTATTAGAATAATCCCTTCTATCCTTGATTAGACACATTTCCAAACTTTTCTTTTTCAGCTTTAATTAGTGACATGATTTTAATGTTTTAGATTCATTTATGGATTAATACAATATTAATCACGTTTTTCTTCTTTTAGTATTAGTATTTCGATTAGATGAACTAATAGGTGTTCTATAAACAGGTATTTTTTCAATATTCTGCCTTTGCTCACTTAAGTAGCAGTTAATTGAAATTTATTTTTTTTTGAAAAAGAGATTTAGAAACTCTTAAGAATGGCTTTATAACCTTTATTTTTTAATATAAATATTTATTCTTTGATATTTACTTTTATTTCAGGAACTCCTACAATTTCATAGGTTCCAGAAGCAAAATTAACATCTCCTTTTGTAGCTTCAATGGCAATTAATAGCTTGCTGAATAATTCTGTTTTGGTAGCACGTCTTTTTTTGTAATTTACAATATATCTCAACGTAAATTCCACCCAATTATCATTGGCTATTAATGAAACCATGGGTTCGGTTTGTGCTTCTTCCAATTTGTATTTATTTTTCAAATTCTGCCATAAATCACTGGATTTTTGTGTAAGATCTCCGGCTACTTCATTACCTATTTTTAGAAGTATTTCTTTAGTTTTATCATAATTGCTACCATATTTAATAGGGATTTTTATTTCGTCCCATAAAAAAGGGAAATCGCCAGAATAATTAAAAACAGGTTCTTTAAACACATAGCTATTGGCTATTAAAACAATCCTGCCATTATATAAATCGCCATCTACCCATTGCCCGGTTTCCATAAGTGTGGTTCGCAAAACACCAATATCCATAACATCTCCTTTTATACCTCCTAACTGAACCCTATCACCAGACTTATAAAAACCACCCAGTAAAATGGCAAGCCAACCTGCGAAAGATGCTATAACTTCCTGCAATGAAAACGCAATACCGGCACCGGCAACACCAAGAGCTACGGTTAAACCCCCAAGTTTATTGCTGTAAACGACTGTAATAAGTACTACAGATAATATAAAGCCTATAAAACTTCCAAATTTTTTAGCCCGATACCTATTATCACTGTCTTTAATTTTTGAAAATATATTTCTTTCAATTAATTTAATGATCAGCCAAATAATGACAATTCCAATAACAATGGTAGCAATTTTACCTACGGTTGGGTTAAACAGAAATTTTTTTAGTTCCTCATCCATAACTTTATTTATTATTAAGTTCAGAGATCATTTGTTTCAATTCTTGAATTTCTTTGGTTGAATGAGCAATTTCTTTTTCGGCTTTTATATTAACCTGATAATCGTTTTCGGCTCTGATTTCAGAACGTTTTCCTTGTAAATTTTGACCAACCAACAACAAAGGCATCAAAAATATTCGCACCATGTTTGTTGCAAATTCCTCCGATTTTTTTAAATCACTTTTATAGATATGATTTGTATTTCTGATTTCCATAATATATTGATTATAACAGTAATTAAAAATACAGTATTTATTTAGTATTTTTTTGTGTTTTAATCATTATACATGGCCTTCTTGTTTCCAACGACATCATTTAATTAAAAAGTTTTTTCGGATACAATGCATTCATGCAAACAAGAACAATCTAATCTTAATCATCCTCTTTAGCTTTAAAATTAAAGGCTAAATAAAGTTTTTGGAATGGCATGAAAACCTGTTTTCATAACAATTTCTTGGATTTTCGTAATCTCTACCGGTTTTTTGGTGTGAATGGTGAATTCATTTGGGTAAATATCCAAATTAAAAATGACGTCTTTCACACCATCTAACTTCAATAAAAGCTTTTTAATTAATTCAAAATCAGCTGTTTCATTAGCATTGGTACCAAATGTTTTTCCATGATTGCCTGGAATAATGTTTTCTGATATAAATCCCATATTATTTATTTTTTTAAATTTAAAAATATTACATAATAAATGTAATGATAAAATAATTTAATCATTGCTACTTTGGTAGTAATATCACTATTTTTTATATAAATATGATAAGGTCAACCTGCCATATTTTAAACCTTTAAAAAGAGTTTTGAATGATAAATATGGTTATCTTATAAAATGTAATTTTAGCTTTTAAACAGAACAGAATTTATGATATTTACAATATTAATTTTTGCAATCATTGTAATTTTTGCTATTTATTCATTTACAAAATTAAAATCAAAACCTGCATCAATTTTCCCAAAACACTGGCATGAACTTTTAATTAAACATGTCCTTTTTTATAAGATGTTAACTGTGGAAAAGCAAATGATTTTTCAACGACGGATCATGCAATTTTTAAGCGAAGTGTATATTGAAGGCGTAGATATTGAAATTGAAGAATTAGATAAGATTCTTATAGCTGTAAGTGCGGTAATTCCTGTTTTTGGTTTTAGAGAATGGCGTTATAATAATTTAAGTGGTATTTTATTATATCCAGATGCTTTTAATGAAGATTTAGAGTTTGAAGATCAGGCCCATTCTAAAATTATAGCTGGACTTGTAGGAACAGGTCGTTTTGAAAAGCAAATGATTCTATCAAAAAAAGCCCTGTATTCAGGGTTTGAAAACAATAATGATACATATAATACAGGTATTCATGAATTTGTGCACCTTATTGATAAAATGGATGGGATTACAGATGGTGTTCCTGAGCGGCTTATAGAACATCCGTATGTTATACCTTGGTTAAAATTGATACATAAAGAAATGGAAGCTATTAATGATAACAAATCTGATATTAGAAATTATGGAGGCACCAATGAAGCTGAGTTTTTTGCTGTGGCTTCAGAATATTTTTTTGAACAACCAGGCTTAATGCAAGAAAAGCACCCAGAATTATACAGGATGCTTGTTGCGTGCTTTCATAAAAACTAGGGCTAACACCCTTTTAAACATTTACATAATTTATCAATAAAAGAGCAAGTGTAGCAGTATAATAGTAATGATAATTTTGATTTTTTTTCACTTAATTTAAATCAATTCTTTGGTTGGGATAACCAATAGAGGAATTTCAGAATGTCTTACAATTTTGGCAGCAATGTTTCCTAAAAGCAAATTTTCAACACGGCTTTGACTATGGGTTCCTAAAATAAGTAAATCAGCACCCCATTCTTTTGTAAATTCTAAAATAGCATCATGGGCATCACCTTCCAAAATCTTGACTTCCAAATTTGGTTCTCCTAAATATTTAGCAGTTGTCTCAAGAAATTTTTTTGCTTCTTTATGTAAATTATCAACCAACTGAATACTACTTCTAATTAAATAGCCGTCATAACCCATGATTGGGCCATAATCAATAGCGTAAAAAGAGGCATCATTAACCACGTGTACTAAAATTATTTCGGCATTTAACGCTTCAACGTAACTATACCCTATTTTTGCTATTTTTTCGGCGGCTGGACTGGTATCCAACGCAATACATATTTTTTTCATTTATTTATATTTTATATGATTATAATGAATTTGATTTAACTTTAATAAAAATTGAATTCAGAAAAAATATTTTATAAATTCATAGCACCATAATAGGCAGCACCTAATAATGGTGTTTTTTCATTTAAAACTACTTGAACGGGTATTAATTCCAGCAAGACATCTAAACGGCCGGATTGCACAAAGCCCCTTTTAAATATAGCCTTATCCATGCCCTTTAATATTTTTGGAACAATTCCTCCACCAATATAAATACCACCGGTCGCCTTCATTTTTAGAGCAAGTTGTGCTGACTCTATGGCTAAAAACCTGGTAAATAAGTCGAACGCTTCCTTACAAATAAGGTTTTTGCCTTCCATCGCGTATTGACTAATCAATGCCGATGGATCTTTTTCCAACATGGCTTTTTTAATCCATTCCGGTTCAGGTTGTTTTCTGTATTCAATCAAGAATTGATAGATGTCATACATCCCAGGGCCAGACAATACCCGTTCCCAACTTACATGTTTATATCTTTGGTGCATATATTCCCATAAAGCCTTTTCCAAATCGGTTCTTGGGCTAAAGTCACAATGGCCACCTTCAGATGCAAATGGGTGATAGTGTGAGCCATCCCAATACAATCCAACTTCCCCTAAACCTGTACCGGGAGCTATAATGACAGCATTCCCCGGGACATCCGCGCCTTTTTTTAGTGTTTCAAAATCTGATTTTTTAAGGGCAGCCAACCCGTAAGCATTCGCTTCCATATCATTAATGATAGTAACTGAATGTGCCCCTAATTTGTTAGCTATTTTTTTACCATCTATTTCCCAAGGAATATTTACGCCTTTCACTTTGCCTTCAATAACGGGTCCTGCAACACCCAAACAAATACTATTTATGGTAGGTAACCCTTTACTGGAAAGCGCATTTACCATATCTAAAAATGAGCTGTATTTTTTAGTGGAAAATGTTTTTTCAGTTAGTGTTTTAAATTGACCTTCTACTATTTGAAAAAGCGCTAGATTTGTTTTTGTTCCGCCAACATCGCCCGCCAAAACCACACCATTATTGGGTATATTGTTTTTGTTATTGCCAAAAGACAAAGAAATTATGGACTTATTAATGGGTTGTAATTTTATATCTTTATGGTTTTGCATAATATTTTAAATTAAGCAATGGTTATATTTTTATCAAGATATATATTTTGAATCATATTTAGAAGTTTAACACCTACTTTCATTGATTTGTGAAAGGCCTCCTTCCAGAAATGTTAATTTAATTTATCTTAAAAATCCACCTGCTTTGCAGGTGGTAATGTTCTGATGGCTGTGCCTTATATTTGCACTATGGGTAAATATAAGAAACTTATCCACGTTGTTTATAAATGTGAATACCATATTGTTTGGGTTCCAAAATATCGGCTTCGGATATTAAAGGGTGCACTAAAGGAATTGGTGGGTCAAGATATAAGAATGCTTTGTGAATGGAAGAATTGCGAGGTTGAAGAACTGAATGTTCAGGAGGATCATATTCATTTGTTGGTATCAGTTCCCCCAAGGTTTCGATTTCAAAATTGATGGGTATATTGAAGGGTAAGATAGCCATAAAGCTTTTCAAGAGTCACCCCCAGTTGAAAAAGAGACCCTATTGGGGCAATCACTTCTGGGCTCGTGGATATTTTGTGAGCACAGTTGGATTGGATGAGGAAATGATTAAAAAACATGTCAAGTACCAAGAGAAGGAAGAAAAACGGGTTGAGGGGCAGCAACAAAGATTTGATTTTTGACACTTGTCTTTGCCCGCCCCCTATGGGGCTAACCAAAGCCACCTTCTAAGAAGGTGTGATTTTTACTGGAAAATTTTGCTTGAGCTGTTTGAAAAGCAACTCTATTTGCCATCTTATCTTGTACAGGGCAGCTATCAAATCTGCCATTAGCCCAAACAGATCGGTGATAAACTCAAATTCCCTTTTGTTCTCACGGTCATAAAACGTTACTTTTCTGACTTTTAACCTTGATGTCGTCCGGTCTTCTTTAACCTCTATTTCAGTGATTTGATCCGACAGGACACCGCTGTGGATTTCATCGGGCCCTTCTTTTACGGCCACGGTATCGTAATTTGCATTGTCCTTTATTCGGGTAACAAACCCTGTCCCATGCCCCGAAAAATGCTTGAACGCCCTGTAACCATTATATCCTTTGTCAAAGACATAAATGGTATTGTCATCACATTTCAATTTCTTTAGGAAGTTGTGGTCGTGGGTTGCGGCCGGACTGAACCAAACTAAACTTGGCACTATCTCATCTGCATTTATGACCGTATGGACCTTTATCCCGCCTTTGCTCTTGCCGTCCTTTGACTTTCTTCCCACACAGCTCAGAATGTCCTTGAACAGGCTGATCGTGCTGCTGTCAACAATTTTGACTTGTTTTTTTAGAACATCCTTGATTCGGCTGTCCGACAAAACGGAACCATGTTCCAACAATAGCCTATTGTATACATCTTTAAAAAACTCAACCTTCCTGTTCTTGTTCGCATCCGACAAAGTACTCCGTTTTGGTATATGGCCCAACCGGAAACTTTCTGTTTTCCCGGACAACCCGAGCATTGCCCCAGACACTTCCCGAAGCGAATTGCACTTGGCAAACGAACAGAACAACATGCTTATCAGATGGTCCTTGCTCTTAAAACGCTTTACGCACCTATCAGAATCACTCTTTTTTACTGCATCTTTTATTGTTTTATCGCCAATTAGAGAAATCAGCTGTCCGAAAACAGATTTACTGGAAAAATAATTACTTTTACCCATCGTCTTTTGAATTTTGCAAAACCAAAATACGATTTAAACTGGGAAGCCATTTATTTGGCTTCTTTTTTATTTACTTTTATCGGACAACACTGATTATTTATAATTAATATGATTTCATTAATAATTTTGCGAAAAAGCAGTATTCTTGTATAAGTTGCAAAAACAATCCTTTTTTTATTATTGTTTTATTCTTCGATGTTAAATTTTATGAATCACTTTAAATTGAGTTAATATTTCAGTAAAAAAAATTTAGATTTGAAATCTCATCTTCTGCTAGCGGCAATTATTCTATTATCAGTTATTAGTTGCCGTAAAAAACAAGAAAAAACCGTATTTAATATTTCGCTTAAAAATAGTTCAGGGTCAGTTTCATTTCAAGAAAACCAATTTGAGAAATTAAATCAGGTTGTTGATACATCAAATATTTTAGACTTAAAATTCTCAAGTCAACAATTAGATAATACAAGTGGGCTTTCAAACAGTTCTGTAAATGCAATATTTCAGGATTCTGAAAATTTATTGTGGATTGGTACGTGGGATGGGTTAAACAGATATGATGGAAACAATTTCAAAATTTTTAGACCCGAATTAAATAATGAAAACAGTTTAACAAACCAGGTAATACTTAAAATTGACGAAGATCATACTGGGAACATATGGGTGTTAACCATGCATGGTATTAGTAGGTACAATAAAAAAACCAATACATTTAATAGATATTATTTTTCCAGAAAAGATAAACCTCCATTTTCTGAATCAGAATTCAATATGGCTCTTGATAGTTCAAAAAAAGTTTATTGTGCTGTTAAAGATTGGGGGCTAGGATACTTTAACGGTAATGATTTTCAACGGTTGGATGTTAACAACTTACCATTAAATGCAATTAAAAAAATGACATTCACCCCTTTTGGTGAATTATTGGTGCTATTGGATAATGATGAGCTTTATTCTTTAACAATTAAGGATAATGATACTGGTAAAAAAACAATATCCCGAGTTGATAAGATTTCAAAAAACATAAGAGAGTTCGGCATATTATCAAAAGACAAATTGTGTTTCATTTCTACCTCGGGGAATGCAATTTTATTTTCTTATAAGGACAGAAATGAGAAGAAAATTAATAGAGATAATGTTAGTAATTTTATAGTTAAAACTAGAGAGGGCATTTTATTGCGAGATAAATTGGGGTATTTTATCATGGATAGTTTAGGGAAAACCAAAAATAGTTTATGGGTAAAAAGCTTAAAGAACCAAAAAATAACAACTTTAATACAAGGCACGGAGGATGTAATTTGGACAGGAACTGATGGTGATGGGCTTTTTAAAATGTACCCCCTTAAAAAGGCATTTAATCTGGTTTCAAAATCACAAATACCGGAGTTGGATGGTGGTATTGTTAGAGCTTTTCTGAAAGCGGAAGACAGTTCTTTTTGGGTCGGCACCAAGGGAAATGGCTTATTTCATTTTCCTTCTAAATTTTCCTTTAATTCAAGCGAACCATTAAAATATCAAATTTTTGATGAAAGCAACAGTTCAGTTAATAATTCGGTTTATTCACTTTGTAATGGGAATGACAATTTAATTTTTATTGGCTCAGATGGTGAAGGCATCAATGTTTTCGATTTAAAAAAATCAAAACTTATAAGTTGGTCTGAAATTGTTGGTAATGAATTGTGTGATTACTTTAAGTCAACATACACAATTTATCAGGATAAAAACGGATTTATTTGGCTTGGAACGAATGGCTTTGGAATGATACGTTTTAAAATTTCCCGTTCAGGAGAGACTTTAAAAGTAAGTGAATTTAAACAATACCTTGCGGCAACCGGTACGGATGGATCATTAAGCAGCAATATTGTTTTTTCTATAGTCTCAAAAAGTAAAAAAGAGCTTTGGGTTGGAACCAGGTTAGGAGGGTTAAACCTTTTCAATAAAGACACCAATACATTCAAGGCTTTTAAAAACAGGGAAAATGATTCACAGAGTTTATCAAACAATGATATTTTATGTCTTCATACTGATGCAGAGCAAAGGCTTTGGATAGGAACAAGTATAGGATTGAATTTACTGGAAAAATTTAATGATGACAATGAACCTAAATTTAAAAATTATACGGTAAAAGAAGGACTTCCAAATAACACCATTCACGGTATTGTTTCTGACAAAAAATCCAATCTTTGGATCAGTACAAATTTTGGCTTATCA
>Ga0207906_1000473_pt1 | contig 15170 bp, 17 predicted proteins | sample LinPmetageLP37_FD_184050 | JGI IMG/M metagenome (GOLD analysis project Ga0207906, IMG submission 184050) | Marine viral communities from the Pacific Ocean - LP-37 (SPAdes) | ecosystem: Environmental > Aquatic > Marine > Oceanic | place: Pacific Ocean | collected 2010-06-16 | reverse complement strand
TAAGTTTAAGGGGTTGTTAACCTCATAATTTGCCATACTTTGGAGAAGTAACCCACCTTTGTATGCCTTTAAATATGGTGAGTATGGCGATTTATGTTACTTTAGAGGGGAAAATCCCTAGAACCCCAAAATGGAATGGATGCCAAAGGTTGGATATGAAGACTTTAAAGAAGCTAAGTATAGTGTGAGTGATTATATCCACGGATATTATAACAACGTTAGGTCACATCATTATAATGCCGGTTTAGCGCCAAATGAATCTGAGGTTAGATACCAAGACTCTATAACTGTGGCCAAAACTAGTTGACCACTACATTTACCTCTTGCTTAGCATCTCGACCATGCTTTTCGTGCATTGCGTCCTGTCTCATGCTGCCATCTTCTCTTCGGAAATCGTAATCTTGCCAGTTTCTAAGCTCGTCTTCCGCCTGTTGAAGTTCTTGTTCGATTTTTGTTATTGCTTCTTTAGTAGTTTCTTCTTTCATTATTAGTCCTTTCGGTTTTTTTACTTTAGACTTTGTAATATTCTAATACTAAAAATAAAACACAGTTCTAATTAGGTTTGTACCAAAACCACGTTTAGATTTGTACTCTTTAAGCGCAGCATCTCTACCTTCTTTAAATACTAATTTCTCGGTCTTTTTTTCTACAAATGCCATATAGTTCCTCTCTTATTCCAACCGTTATTTATAGTGAATAGCTAGCTGAATTTAATAATTGTAAAAATATATTCCAAGGCCACAGAGCCCCCACAATATAGCAATCATTAGGTGAGTATTTCTAATAAAGAAATTGTCATTTTCAGAATTTGATTTGATATTATTTTCTTCGTTTGCCATAACTTACTGCTGTATTCCAACGTTAACTATTAATGTAAAACACCATGTTTTAAATCAGTGTTTGGGTGTAATCTATTAAGCGTTTCAACACACCAAGTTCTACGTGATTTATCTTCGTCTAGTAAACCTATTTGTAAAATTGTTTTACTAGTATCATGAGTCTCTTCAGCCTTAGCTAAAGACAAACCTTCTTTGCCAAACATTGCTGGCAATGCCATTGAAGATGAATACTGATTAATGATTAATGATTAATGATTAATGATTAATGATTAATGATTAATGATTAATGATTTTATGGCGCTGATTGCTAGATTGAAAATTTAAGCTTTGTTTATGGAAAACTTTTAAAGGCTCTTCTCCTTGAAAGTTAATTTCATATTGCATATGCAAAGTTATGACACCTTCAGTATCTACAAGTTTCGAAATTTCCATGTGTAATGATTTTTTAAATTGAGCCTTTAAATAATTTTTGTTTGGTAGTCGAACAAACTTATAAAATAACCTTGGAATATCAACTTCCTGTCCATTCTCTACCCACATTCTTGTTAACTTGATAGCGTTTTTATCTCGTAAATCAAGGTCGTAAGGAACATAGATTGTAGGCTCAAAATACAAGTATTTTTCAATCATGTTGTTAGCATTATCGAAATTTTTTTCATTTTGTTTCTGTCTTTCCTCATTAATCTATGGCTGTTAGTACTTGATATTGCTCAGGCGTTAAAGTCGGTAATCGCTTAATAAAAGCAACCATGGCCCATATTCTTTCATCACTGTGAGTTTTACCCCAAGCTGGCATCCCTGAAGCTTTTATGCCGTGTTTAATCACCCAAAAATTCTGCCTTGCAAGCTCTTCATCAGTACCGTGTTGATGAGTTTCATGCGAAATACTTAAATTAGGTGGTTGAGGATACAGCCCAATGCTCATATCACTTTCTTCTAATCCAGGTTTTAGATGACAGCTTGAGCACATATATTCATAATCTGCTCCTCCCATTAACAACAACTCAGGACTTTCCAAATCAGGTACTTTGATATGTTGAGCCGATTTCTTTATGGATGCCTCCCTAGTTTCTTCAAGAAGCCAATAAACAATATCACTGTGAGGTTCATCTGCGGCTACATTCACTATCCCTGAATACATGACAGTGGCTGCACTAGCTCCTCCCAATAGCAATAATATCAATAGAATTTTAAGAGCTTTCATAACAATTCCTTACTTTAAAAGTCACTTAATACGAGCTTCAATTAAGTGACTTTTAATATTTAATTAATGGTTCTGGTGATCATCATTATTAGCTTTTTTATTTTCCTTTTTTTCCATTTTACTGTGATCCATTTCTTTCATTTTGCTGTGATCCATTTTCTCCATTGAAGATTTTGATTGCTTCATACACTTTTTCATCATTGCAACTGCAACAGGGTCTTTCATATCCATCTTGCTATGATCCATTTTGCTACAATCAGCTTTTTCTGCTTTTTTTGCATGCATTGCTGGATCATGAGCGGATGCATTCATTGATAAAGTAATTGCTGGTACTAATATCAAAGCGATTTTTCCTACAGTTTTAATAAAGTTAGTTTTCATGGTTTTCTCCTACGTTTTTGATTAAGATTAATTTATTTAAATTCATCGAATGCAATATTAGTTGCATCAACATTCTTGGTTTTTAAAAGGTTTATCGTTGCAGACATCATATTTGGTGGGCCGCATAGATAAAATTCGACACCATCAATTTGGCAAATTTTGTCAATATTTGATGTGAGTAAATCTTGAACATACCCCTTTGCTCCTGACCAGTTGTTATGCGGCCTGGACAGAACAGGGTAGTAATAAAAGTTTGGATATTTTCTAGATAGCCTGTAAAGCTCATCTTTATATAACAAGTCTTCCTCAGTTCTAGCACCATAGAAAAAATAGATACCTCTAGCTTCCTTTCTTTCTTTTTGGCGGAAGCACAATTGCTCTTCAATCAATGATTTCAATGGTGCCATTCCAGAGCCTGCTCCGATGAGCATCATTGTTTTATTACTTGAAGGTTTAGCGTAAAAATCTTCAAATGGGCCAGCCGCTTCTATTGTTTGCCCTAGCCCCAAATTGCATATGTAGCTAGAACCTACACCGGGATATATACTTTTATTTGGAGCATTTTGAATTTTGACGGTAAACTTTAACTCGTTAGTACCAGCTTCAATCTGCCCATCACCATTAGCTAGAGAATAGCTTCGACTACAAGCTTGATGCTCATACTCTAAATACTCAATACCACGCCAATGGTATTTGAAAGCGTCAGGAAGACGCGCTGGTATAGATACTCCTTTAGCTGGTGGTATATAGAAACGAAGATGAGCACCTGCTTTGAATTTTAATTTCTCACCACCAAGCACTTTAAAACGCAACTCTTTTATATAGGGACTAATAAACTCACTATGCGTTAATTCAAGAAGGTATTTTTTGGCTTTAGTAACGTCAATTAATGTTAACCTCTTTGTTTCTGTTGCATCATGTTGACAAGCCAATCTGTAACCTTGTTGCAATTGTTCCTTTGTTAAAAGTACATGCTCTGCTGAAGTGACTTTAACACTGCTATCAAGACGTACTTTACATTGGCCACAAGTCCCGCCACCGCCACAGGTTGATGACAAAGCAATATCATGATTAATTAAACCGTCAAGTAAGTTGGTATTAGTAGCTAAATCGAATTCCCCGATAGGCTCCAGATCTTTATCAAATAGCGCCAAAGTTCGACTTTTGTTGCCAAAGCGAACTTTGTATTGACCATTAAAGAGCAGCTCAATAGTCCAAATAAAGCCAGTTAAGGAAAAGAAAAGCGTGAAAAGAGAAAATAAAATGATTTGAACATTATTGAAGCTTCCTTCAGTGCCATAATCCATAAAGTGAAGCATAAAGAAAATATCAACAAACCGTTTATCATCATTACTATGTTTAATTATTCGACCAGAACCAGCATCAATATAAACGCTAGTTTGAATATAATCAGCATAGTTAACTTGCCACACTTCATTTTGCTCACGAGGTATATCTTCATATGGAGGTGATAATTTAACTGCATTTTTAATCACACCTTTACCATTGTAGGAAGATTGGGCCAGTTTTCTAACCATAGTTTCATCAATAACGACTGGCTCAGCGGTGTACGCATCAACCAAAGAGTAGTCATTGTCAAAATGGCTATATAAACCTTTATTATGAGTTAACAAATAGTAAGGGTGCTCTAATAGTGATATTTGTTTTAACGATACGACTTGTTTTGATTGAGATAAGACAAGTTGTGGTTCAACTAACCTATTAATATCAACTTGGGCAACAACGGGAGTTTGTTTATATTGATTTCCTGAAGCCTTTTGATGATCCATCAAATTAAAATATAAGCCTGTTCCTAACCATACTAGTAGTTGTAGGCCAACCAACAAGGATAGCCACTTATGTAGCTTTTTAAGGAATAACATTATCTAGCTACTCCCATACTTTTATCTAATGTATTTTTTACTCTGTTTTTGAAAATAACAAAGTAACTCAATACACCACCAGTAATTGCCGCAAAAATAGAAAAAAGTGTGAACCAAAAAAGTAGTTTATTACTTGGATCTTCTTCTTCGTAATCCATGACATGCAAACTAAACATCAAATCAAAGATTCGCCAAAATTCATGTCGCTTACTGACAAGCTTTCCTGTTTGAGCTGAAACATATATCGACGGACTGCCAAAATCATCAAAGTTAACCCGCCAAGCAGGTAATGCTCGACGGCTTAATTCAAACGGTGGATTTTCTGTAATCAATTCAGACTCAAGGACCGCACCATCACCACTGTAATAGTGTTTTGCAGCGCTAATAGCTACGACTTTGTTTAAGGGAGAAATCTTCTCCCCATTACTAGCATTTACAACATATTTTTCGTCATGCTCTGTAAAACGATAAACGGCTTGGTCTATAAAAACTTCTACGGCAATGTTTTTTGCGTCAGGATATTGCTTAGCTAATGCAGATAATGGGTAAGTAATTTCATCCACATTAACTTTAGCTTGGTGATTAACCACCAAACTATCACCATGAATATAGTCAATATCAAAAATAACCATATAGGCACCTGATATCGACCAAATCAAAAACTGCAAGCCTAAAAACAACATCAACCACCGATGAAGTTTCCGGCTAACCTTCAACGTTTTCATGCTCTATGCCTTGCTCGAAACATTTTTAATCGATGACGAACGCCACAAATAAAATAATGCAGGTAGAACAAGTAAAGTTAAAATCACCGCACTTAGCATTCCACCAACCATAGGTGCTGCAATACGACTCATCACTTCAGAACCAGTACCTGTGCCATATAATATTGGCAATAAGCCAACGATTATAGCTGCTGCGGTCATCATGACAGGACGTACACGTAAGCCTGCACCATGTAACACCGCTTGAAGGACATCAGCCTTCGTTGTTGAAATATCCTTTGACTGATGATCATTAATCATTTCGTGATAAGCCTGATTCAAATAAACCAACATAATCACACCTATCTCAACAGCAACCCCCGCTAGCGCGATAAAACCAACACCTACAGCGACAGAGAAGTTGTAGCCTTGGATATACATCAACCAAATACTACCCACCATAGCCAAAGGTAGAGTTCCCATGATCATTGCCACTTCAATAACATTTCTGAAGTTCAGATAAAGTAGAATAATAATAATGAACAAGGTTAACGGCACTACATAAGTCAATTTAGCTTTGGCACGTTGCATATACTCATATTGACCAGCCCACGCAATTGAGTAGCCAGCAGGAAGTTTTAGCTTATCTTCAACAACCTTTTGTGCATCAACAACGTAACTACCAACATCCACACCTTCAATGTCTACAAATGCCCAACCATTTAATCTTGCATTTTCTGACTTTATTCCCGGAGGGCCGTCTTCAACGAGCACATTCGCAACATCGCCTAATGAGATCCTTTGCCCATTTGGTGTCACTATTGGTAGCAAAGATAATGTTTCAGGCGAATCACGATAGTCTTGTGGGTAACGTAAACTCACTGGATAGCGTTCTAAGCCTTCAACAGTTTTGGTGACATTCATACCACCAATGGCCGTAGCAACAACCTGCTGAATTTCGCTAATATTTAAACCATAACGAGCTGCTTTAGCGCGTTGTATATCAACTTTAACGTAACGCCCACCAGCTACACGCTCTGAATATACTGATGCTGTTCCAGGTACATCTTTCAAAATAACTTCTAATTGTTTGCCGATGTCCTGAATTACCGATAAGTCAGGTCCTGCGACTTTAATACCAACAGGTGTCTTAATACCCGTAGCTAACATATCAATACGTGTTTTTATTGGCATCACCCACGCATTAGTTACCCCAGGGAGCTTAACTAAACCATCTAGCTCTTTTTTCAAACTCTCAGTAGTAACACCTTCTCGCCACTCTGAACGAGGCTTTAATTGAATAAAAGTTTCAATCATTGTTAAAGGCGCTGGATCAGTAGCAGTTTCCGCTCTACCTACTTTACCAAACACAGTTTTAACTTCTGGAACTGTTTTAATCAGCTTATCCGTTTGTTGTAACAGTTGACGTGCTTGCCCTATCGAAATACCAGGATAAGTTGTAGGCATATACATTAAGTCACCTTCATCAAGTGGAGGGATAAATTCACTACCAATCTTGTCAAGTGGATATATACCAATAGCAAGAACTGCCAATGCTGCTACTAAAGTTGTCTTTGGAAAAAGTAATACCGTTTTTAGAGCAGGCATATAGATAAAGGTTAAAAAGCGATTCACCGGGTTTTTATGCTCAGGTAAAACCTTACCCCTTATAAAATACCCCATCAGTACAGGGACTAATGTAATCGCTAATGCCGCTGATGCTGCCATCGCATACGTTTTAGTAAAGGCAAGCGGAGCAAACATTCGCCCCTCTTGAGCTTCCAAGGTAAAAACAGGAACAAAACTCACCGTAATAATTAACAAGCTAAAGAATAGAGCAGGACCAACTTCACTGGCCGACTCCACTACTATTTTCCAGCGGTTTTCATTAGTTAACGGTGTTTTTTCCATGTGCTTGTGCATATTTTCTATCATTACAATAGCACCGTCGATCATGGCACCAATCGCAATTGCAATTCCTCCTAGCGACATAATATTCGCATTAAGACCTTGCATATGCATAACGATAAATGCCGTCAATATCCCTACAGGTAAACTCACAATGGCGACTAGTGACGAGCGGACATGAAATAAGAAAATGATACAAACTAGCGCCACAACGCCAAATTCTTCTAATAGCTTATAAGCTAAGTTATCAACAGCCCTTTCAATTAATGCAGAGCGATCATAAACAGGAACAATTTCAACCCCTTCAGGTAAGCCTTTCTTTAGTTGCTCTAGCTTTTCTTTAACACCATTAATGACTTGCTGAGCATTTTCTCCAAAGCGCATAACGACGATACCACCAACAGTTTCTCCTTCACCGTTAAGCTCAGCGATACCTCGACGCATTTGTGGGCCAGTCCCAATATCTGCAACATCTTTTAGTAATAGAGGTGTGCCATTTTCATTTACTCCTAAAGGTATATTCTCTAAATCTTCAACACTTTTGAGATAACCAGTTGCTCTAACCATGTACTCGGCTTCTGCCATTTCAACAACAGATGCCCCGATCTCTTGGTTACCTTGCTTAATAGCCATTTGAATATGTGAAAGAGGGATCCCAAATGCTCTTAATTTTTCAGGATTAATTCTTACTTGGTATTGCTTAACCATACCGCCAAGTGCAGTAACTTCTGATACGCCAGGGACAGTTTGCAATTCATATTTTAAAAACCAATCTTGTAAACTGCGCAATTGACTTAAGTCTTGTTGACCCGTTTTATCAACTAAGGCGTATAAATATACCCAACCTACGCCTGTAGCATCAGGTCCTAATTGCGGTCGTGCATTGCTGGGTAAGCTAGGGGCTACTTGACTTAAATATTCAAGTACTCGCGAACGCGCCCAATACAAATCTGTATCTTCATCAAAGATGACATACACGTAAGAGTCACCAAAAAAAGAATAACCTCGAACAGTCACAGCGCCAGGAACTGACAGCATTGCAGTAGTCATCGGATAGGTAACCTGGTCTTCAACAACTTGTGGGGCTTGACCAGGGTAACTTGTTTTAATAATTACTTGCACATCAGATAAATCAGGCAGTGCATCAATAGGCGTTTTATTAACAGAATATAAACCAATGCCTACGAGTAAAAAGGTAGCGAGTAATACAAAAAATCGATTACCAACGGACCAACGTATTATAGAAGCAATCATAATAATCTAACTCCTATATTAGTGGTTTGAATGATCAACAACAGGTGCTTCTAATCTAGAAGTTTCACCCTGTTCATCACCTTGCCCTAGTGGGGCAATTTCAAAAATTACAAAATGTTCACCACGCACTTCAAAAGTAAACTTAACTTCCATCCCCTCAGAAAGTCCTTCAAGGCTAACATTGTGCCCTGTAATGAAATCTAAAGTAGCCGCAGGTCGTCCCCATTTTTCAATAGCAGATCGACTAATGTTCACCATTCCATGATCAATCATTAACGAGTTAATTGTTCCAGTAACTGTCGCTGACGAGTCATCTGACACTTCTTCAGTTACTTGGCTTGTATCACTTTCACTCATGTCGTCAGGAACATGGATGTTGCTAATTTTATAATCACCATTATCTTCTTTTGTCACTTCAACATGTAAACTCATTCCTTCACTAAGTAATGAGAAATCGACACTGTCCGATGCTATGAAATCCATCGTCATTTCTGGCCATTCCCATTCAGGTATCGCCTCATGAGCTAAAGTTAACATTTTATGATCTGCCATCATGCTCTCTATAGAAGCTTGAACCCAAACAGAAGAAGGCATTGAAGCATCCGCTTCATCAACATCGCTATTCATTCGCTTGAAGTCTGAAGACTTACTCGATTCTGAATCTAATAAGAACTGTGCAGAACTAACAACTTTTTCCCCATCACGCACCCCTTCAAGTATCTCAACACTTTCGCTATCGTATCGACCTACAGATACTGCAACCGATTTAAAACTCCCCTCACCTAAGGCGAGAACAACTCTATCTTGGTTTCCAGTTCTAATAAGTGCTTCTTTAGGTATCAATAAAACTTGTTCATCACCCGTTGTGTGAATCGCAATTTGAGCAAACATATTTGGTTTGAATTCACCATCTTCATTTTTAAAACGAAGACGTACTTTCACTGTACGAGTTTTTGCATCTAGTGTCGGATAAATATAATCAACTTTTCCTTGCCATGTTTTTCCTGGTAAGTAATCAAGAGTCATGGTTACTGGGGTGCCTGTTTTGACTTGACCCGCTTGACGTTCAAACACCTCAGCTTCAACCCACACTTCCGATAAATCACCAATTGACATTAAAGTAGAGCCAGGCTTAACATAAAATCCTTCACGTATTTTTAAGTTTTCCACCACGCCATTTTGTGGAGAATAAAAAGTAATTGTTTGCTGTACTTTCTTTGTTTTCTTAAGTTTTACTATTGATGATTTTGGAAGTTGTAATGCTGACAATCGATTTTCAGCCGCACTTATTAATCGGCTATTTTTACGATCTAATGCCAATAATAATTCTTCTTGGGCATTAACTAATTCAGGGGAATAAATTTCATAAAGGGGTTGCCCTTTCTTAACAGGATCTCCAATAGCCTTAACATATAGCTTTTCAATCCATCCTTGTACTCGTGGATGAATATGAACTAACTTATCTTCATCATAAGTAACATAGCCAACTGTATTTATTTCGGTGTGCAATGATTTATAACTAACTATTGCCGTTCTTACACCGAGGTTATTTACAACATCAGGAGAGATACGAATGGTTCCGGGACCTTCATCAGGTCCTTTACCACCATCGTCGTATACAGGTACTAAATCCATACCCATTGGTGATTTCCCTGGCTTATCTCTTTTGTAGTTCGCGTCCATTGGAGCTACCCAATAAAGCGGCTTCTTTTCAGCCGTTACAACAGAGCTTGCTTCTCCACTATTTGTCGGGGCCATAAAACTATAAACCCCAAATGTTAAAAAGCCACCGATAACCATGCCAATTACTATTGGCTTAATATTGTTGTTCATTATTCTTCTCCCGAAATAACAGTGAAACCACTATTATTTGATAAATTCATATTATTGTTACTAACGACAGGATCTATGCTGCCTATAAAAAGGTAATTAAGTTCTAGTAATAACTTCTGCTCTTCGACATTAAGAGTTAACTCATCTATTTCCGCATTTAATACAGCGATTCGTGAGCGAACCACTTCGGCAAAGTCACCATCATCATTGGTGTAGGCTGTTAGTGAAGCTTCAGCTTGATCGTGGATTTGAGGCAGTAGCTTGTCTTTGTATAAGTTCTGTCTATCTTTCAATCGAAGTAAGCGCCCTTTGGCACTGGAGTATGATGCGAGCAATTTTCTCATCAATAATAGTTTTTCAGTTTTTATTGCTTCTGTTTTTGAAATAGCTGACTTAACTTCTTTGTCCTGTCTATTATCTGTAAAAAGCGGCAAGTCAAAAGTAACCCCTACAGAGAACAAGTCCGCTCGACTATTTCCCATTGGATCATCATCACGGTAACCATAACTAGCATTTACTCCCCACTCAGGTTTGTATTTTTGCTTTGCCAATTTGATTCCAGTTTTTGTTGATTTAATTTTCTTTTCAACTGCAACAAGTGAAGGGTGGTTAGCAATATACTTAGCCAGTTCACTAGGGCGTAACCAGCTATTATTTAGAACTATATTGCTATTTACTAAGTCAATCTGAGGCAATTGCTTAGTCAAAACAATATTATGGAGCTGAAAATCATCATCTACATAAGTTTCACTTTGAGAATTATTCTCAATAGAAAATTCTGCTAACCATTGAGACAACATACCTTCAAAGCGGTTTTGTTGTTGACCTAAAACATCTAACCGATCTTCTAACCTTGTAAGCTCTAATTGCGCTCTTACGATATCTTGCTGTCTTGTTTTACCTAAAGCAGACGAATAACTTGCTTCTGCAATATCCGCTAACTGTTCAAAAAGCGCTCTGTTTTTTTCAATTAAAGCAATACTTTCTTGAACTCTGTATGCATTCAACCAAAGGCTACCAACAGTAACAGCTACTTTGGATTCTCGATCTTTTCGTTGATACGGGAATGATTCACTTTCAATCTTGAGTTGTTCTCGCTTAATCAATAATGTATCCCCACGAGGAAACATTTGAGATATACCCACTTTCGCTTGAGTCATACCCTCTTGCCCGAAATCAAACCCATTAACAGGTAAGTTTGCTAAACCAAGCGAAACTTTTGGGTCTGGTAATGTACCTACGGCTGTACTCATCGCTTCAATAGCAGCTTGCTTATGAATATTTCCCGTTAACCATGGGTCATTTTTCTGCGCAGACTTGATAGCTTTTTCAAAAGTTAAGGCTGAACTAGAAGTAATAGTAGGAATATCAGCAGAATTTGCAGTTAGCACTGTAAGAGCTAACATACCTGCACAGCATTTCACGCTTAAACTTCTGATATCTTTTAATTTATTCATTAAAACTGCTCCTCATAAGATTGAACGCTGGCATAGACCTCATAAGCGCCCCCTTTCTTAAGTAATAACACTTTATAAGGTTGAAATTTATCCCCTACTTCCATACCGGGAGTTCCCGCTGGCATTGCAGGAACAGATAATCCAATAACATCGTCAGCGTGTTTTTCTTTTAAAAATTTATGAATAAATTTGGCAGGAACATGCCCTTCAAATGCATAACCATCTTTTGATATAGCGGTATGACAAGAACGGTATCGAGGCTCTATTCCTTTCTCTTCTTTAACCGCTGTAAAATTTTGATAATTATGGACTTTTGATTCGAACCCTTGCTCATTTATATGGCTAACCCATTTTTTGCAGCAACCACATGTAGGACTCTTATAAACCTCTAAAAGAATAGGATGAGGTTTAGCATTTTGTGTTTTAGATGAAGTCACTGAAACTTCTTCTTTTGAACAACTTGCAATAGCAATGACTAAAGTAAAGGCTGCAACAGCCTTTAACGTGAATTTTTTGGAAAACATAACCCCCCCAAAGGGATATCAATTAATATTTGAATTGATTAGGTTATTCTTGATTTTGCTTAAAAATACTTAAACGCAGAGATCAAAAAGCCTAATACAGATAATTTTCATATAAGTGAGCCAAATTTTAGGCACAATTATTCTGTATTTAGCTTAGTATTGGAGGTCTATATAGAGATGATGATGATTGACTTTGAGCCAAGTTTGAATATGAGAATATTTTTGATGATAAATCAATAAAGAGACTGTCACCTGTGTCTTTCATTAGTGTAGCGATACTTGAGCAACCCCCAGTAAAACAACTACAACTTTTCACACAACAGTCATCTTCTGCTTCATCTGACTCATCAGATGAATGACTCATCATTGAATGGTCAATATGGTCAATATGGTCCATCATTGACATATTTTGCATTTGCTTCTGCCCACTATTTCCCTTCATACTCATCATATGATAAGACATAACAGTAGACGCAACCGCTTGACCAACAAAGGTCAAACAGACTAGCAGTACCATTAATGTTTTAGAGAAATTAGAATTCACAGCTAACCAACAAAATATTTCAATTAATCATATAATTGCATAATAAACACTACCTTTCAACAGATTAATATAAATAAAGTATAACTTAGTAGCTACCTGCAAGAAAATATTAGTGTTATGAAGGTCTTTAACAACCTAGGATGAGCCTTCGATTACCACAGGTGAAGCAGATGATGTTTTAGGTAGAGCTGAATGGTTGGGTTGGAGGCGATATGGGCAATCCTATGATTTCACCTAATGATCCTATTTTTTGGATGCATCATGCTCAAATTGATAGGATTTGGAGTGAATGGCAAAAGAGAAACCCCGGAGAAAAACCATACTTAGAAGGTTTAGAAAGAAAACTTGCCCCCTGGGATGTGATATATGACATTGATACTATAGATGATATTTCTAATCTTGGAGATGATAGCTATGAATACGAAGGGCCTAATCCTTTCTAACGGTATAGCTCAGCAGAGTTTAATTTGTACACTGAACGAACTCTTCAGTTGGTAAATCACCTGTTAAGCTGAAAATCATTTAACAACTTAACAGGTAATATGACCATCAACATATCTCTAAAAAACAACAATAGCATTTAAAAGTTGTATTTGTAGCCTAAGCTCAAAGTTAGAGGTTTTCCAACCATAATTGAACCATGAGTACGTGATGTCATATAGCTTTCGTCTAATAAATTATCGACGGTGAAATTCACTTGTTGGTTTTTAGTTAAATCATAATTTGCAACAAAATCAACGACAGTATGGGCATCAATACCTTCATTAATAGCACCTCGACCAGCCACTGTCCTCATTTCTCCAGTATAACGAACTAACAAATTTGATTGCCATTGCTCCCCTTCTAAACCAATAACAAACTGAAACTGATTTTCTGGAACATAAGGAAATTCATCACCAGACTGTACATCCCCCCAGAAATCCGATTCGAATGTATTCAAAAATTCACTCTGGGAACGAGTGTAGGTAAAGTCTATTGGCATGGTTATATTTCCAAAATTAACCAAGTAACCTGCTTTCATTTCAATTCCGTATACTTTTACTTCACCCGCATTATATTGATCGCCAATATTTTCATCGTCACAATTCTGGCTCTCAGTACAGTTACCATGCATATTGTCATAATCAGATAGAAATAAAATAGCCTCTATATTGACGTTATCATTATTAAATCTAGCTCCAAACTCATAATTCATACTTTCTTCATTCGTAGCATCTTCATTACCTGGAGCAGGGGGAGCAAATCCTTTTTGTACGCCACCCAACAAGACCAATTCATCAGTCTGGACTTCCCATAGTTTACTAGACACACAATAAGTTACATTGTAACTTCTAATAAGAGGTGTTTTATGAGCAAAGGCAAACGGTATACCCAAGAGTTTAAAGAAGCGGCTGTTAAACAAATTACTGAGCGTGGATATTCAGTTGCAGAAGTCGCTGAACGATTAGATATTTCTACCAAAACGTTATATCACTGGCGGAGCCAGTTATCAGATAAACCTAAGTCCGTTCAATCATCCGATGAAAAATTGAAGATCGCTTAATTAGAAGCGCAATTGAAACGTGTCACGGAGGAACGGGATATTTTAAAAAAGGCCGCAAGGTACTTTGCCAGCAACCCCGAGTAAAGTACGGCTTCATTCGTGATCACCAAGATGAGTTTTCTATTACGACGATGTGCCGCCTTTTTAAGCTGCACCGCAGTGGTTTTTATGCGTGGTTGAAAAAGCCTATAAGCGATAGAGCGCTTGAAGATAATCGCTTGTTGAAACTCATTAAAGAATTTTATGTAGCCAGTGGTGGCACGTATGGTAGCCCTTGGATACATGCAGACTTGCGTGAAGCCGGTGAGCATGCAGCGTGAACCGTGTTGCTAAGATTATGCGACAACATAAGCTTAAGGCGCAAATTGGATATAAGCGTCGCCATATTAAAAGCGGTAAGGCGTCGCGGATTGCAGATAACTTATTAGCGCGTCAATTTAACCCGCCAGCGCCAAACCAATCATGGGTGAGCGACATTACTTACATAAGAACCTATGAAGGTTTTTTATATGTGGCAACAGTAATGGATTTATTCTCTCGGTGTATTGTGGGTTGGTCGATGGATAAAAATATGGATAAGCACCTTGTTATAAAGGCACTGTTGATGGCTGTATATCAACGTCAACCGAAGGCAGACGTAATGGTGCATAGTGATCAAGGTAGTCAATACGGTAGCGCTGATTATCTCGCATTTATGAAAGAACATAATCTTGTGCCTTCAATGAGCCGCGCTGGGAACTGTCATGATAATGCGGTTGCTGAAAGCTTTTTTGCGACGATTAAAAAGCGAATAGTTAAGCGTAAGATATATTCGACACGGGAAGATGCGAAAGCTGAGATATTCAATTTTATAGAAATGTTTTACAATCCAAGAAAGCGGCATTCACACACAGGCGGTGTTTCACCTGCTAAGTTTGAGGAAGCGTACTATTCTGAGTTAAAAACTGTCTAGTGAAAGCTGGGAAGTCCAATAAGTGATCATTAACATCATAACCCTCGCGTTCTAGAAGGTCTTTTGACTTTAAGCCAAATGGGCAAATATGCTCATCTGTTGCCATTCTATAAAGCTCTGCTGATTTACTCATGTTTAGCTCCC
>Ga0207906_1000472_pt1 | contig 15236 bp, 15 predicted proteins | sample LinPmetageLP37_FD_184050 | JGI IMG/M metagenome (GOLD analysis project Ga0207906, IMG submission 184050) | Marine viral communities from the Pacific Ocean - LP-37 (SPAdes) | ecosystem: Environmental > Aquatic > Marine > Oceanic | place: Pacific Ocean | collected 2010-06-16 | reverse complement strand
ACAGTTAGTATAATTATTTACCCTTTTCATTCTTTCTTATAAATCAATCTTTTTTTTATTAACATTAGATAGAGCTCATTTCTAAAACAGGTTATGATGAGCAGTTTAACAATTAAAAAAAACAAAAGATGAAAATTTCAATAATATTTATTTCTACCATTTTAGTATTAAGCATGGCCCTCCCTTTTCTATTATTTGTTTATATCGGAGTAAAAAATACGTCAAACACCAAAACATTTATAAATTCTATTATAAAAAACAATGGAATTATTTATACCCATAATGAAATATGGCGTAAAACTTTTATAGGCATAAGCAATGATAATATCATATTGACTTATGTTAATGCTAGTCTTAATGAACCAACAATTATTAGTATTGCTTTATCAGAAATAAAACAATGTAACATTTATAAAAACTACAGCAAAGACAAAGCTATTGTGCTAAAAAGTTTAGATTTAGAGTTCATTTATAAATCATCAACTAAACAAAACTTATTTATTAACTTTTATAATACCAATGTTGATAATAGTGAAGATTATGAGTTACAACGCATTGAAAAATGGCATCAATTAATTTTGAACGCTACGTCATTTCAAGCATCAGTTAAAATAGCTTCATGATTTTTTTATCCAATACAAATTTTATTTTAAAGTAACAGATATATCAGTAAATAAAAGCGTCTACAAGTGTTAGAATTTTTGAAAGAATTATGTATAACCTATAAGCCTTATTAATATGCTACTCCCTGTTTTTTTTATATTCCTAGGGTTTGCACTCTTAATTAAGGGGGCTAGTTGGTTAGTAAGTGGGGCTTCTTTTCTTGCAAAAAAGAATAACATTCCCGATCTAGTAATTGGATTAACTATTGTTGCTTTCGGCACTTCAGCCCCTGAACTTATAGTAAATACTGTTGCCTCTTATGAAAATCATTCTGATATAGTATTGGGTAACATAATAGGAAGCAATAATTTCAATCTATTTATGATTTTAGGACTTGTAGGTTTTATATTTCCTATTACAGTGCAATCTTCAACTGTTTGGAAAGAAATTCCTATTTCGTTTTTGGGTGCATGTATATTACTTATTCTATGTAATGATTTCTTTCTAAACGAAAACCTTGTCGTTTCTAGATGGGATGGTTTTATACTATTTTCTCTATTTGTGGGATTTCTTGCTTATATATATAAGCAGATGACCAAAGAAAAGTCTGAAGAGCAAACTAAAAATGTTCAAGAATTTTCAACATTAAAAATTTGGGGGCTTATCCTAGTTGGGCTTACAGGACTTATATTAGGCGGGAAACTGGTTGTAGACAACGCTGTTAACATCGCCACAAATTTAGGTATAAGCGAAAAAGTTATAGGATTAACCATTATTGCTGCTGGCACCTCTTTACCTGAATTAATGACATCGGTAGTGGCTGCCCTAAAAAAGAATAGTGATATTGCTATTGGCAATATAATTGGCTCTAACATATTCAATATTTTTTTAATTCTCTCAATAAGTGCTTTTGTTAGACCAATACAATACTCTAAGGCTTTTAATACAGATATTTATTTATTAATTGGCGGCACATTTTTTCTATTTATAGCCATGTTTACTGGTAAAAAGAAAAAACTAGACCGATGGGAAGCTGTTATTTTATTAGTAACATTTATAACTTACACAGGATATCTTATAAGTAATGAAGTTTGATTTATTATTTATGCAATTTAAGTTGAATGCGCTTCCGTGGGATATCTACTTCTAAAACTTTTACAATAATTTGTTGATGCAACTGTATAAATTCATTTACATCTGTTACAAAACTATCTGAAAGGTTTGATACATGAATCAATCCGCTTTCTTTAATTCCTACATCAACAAAACAACCAAAATTGGTAATGTTATTAACGATACCAGGAAGTAATTGACCTTCACATAAATCATTGATCGTTTTGATATTCTGATTAAAAGTAAAGACCTTTGCTTGCTCACGAATATCTAAACCAGGTTTTTCAAGTTCCTTTAATATATCTTGTAGTGTTGGTAAACCAACTGAATTAGAAACATAATTTTTCAAATCTAGTTTTTGAAGTATTCCCGAATTACCAATTAATTCTTGAACGGTTTTCCCTAGATCTTTTGCCATTTTTTCTACAATACTATAACTTTCAGGATGAACTGCCGAATTATCCAATGGATTTTTAGCCTCTTTTATTCTTAAAAAAGCAGCCCCTTGTTCAAAGGCTTTATCTCCTAAACGAGGCACTTTTTTAATAGCCAGTCTTGATGAAAAAGCGCCGTTTTTATTGCGGTATTCAAAAATGTTTTCAGCTAGTTTTGGTCCAATTCCTGAAACATAACTAAGCAACGATTTACTGGCTGTATTGATGTTTACCCCAATTGAATTTACACAATTTTCAACTACAACATCCAGTGATTTTTGAAGTTTATTTTGATCTACATCATGCTGGTATTGCCCAACACCAATAGATTTGGCATCAATTTTAACCAATTCTGCCAACGGATCTTGCAAACGTCTCCCGATAGAAACAGACCCCCTAACCGTCACATCATAATTTGGAAATTCCTCTCTTGCTATTTTGGATGCCGAATAGATGGAAGCTCCGGCTTCACTCACCACAAAAACTTGAATATCATTTTTAAAATGAATTTTTCTTATGAGTGCTTCCGTTTCTCTTGATGCCGTTCCATTTCCAATGGCAATAGCTTCAATTTTATAAGCATCAGCCAAAGAACTGATTTTTTTCATGGCTCCAATGGCATCGTTTTTTGGTGGATGCGGATAAATGGTTTCATTATATTTTAACTGACCTTGTGCGTCTAAACAAACCAGTTTACATCCACTTCTAAAGCCCGGGTCAATAGCTAAAACTCTTTTTTCACCTATTGGAGATCCTAATAATAATTGCTTTAGGTTTTTTGCAAATACAGATATGGCAGAATCATCTGCCACTTCTTTAGCCCGTTGCAAGGTTTCATTGGATAAGGACGGAAATAATAACCGCTTATATGCATCTTGAATAGCAATTTGAATTTGGTCAGTACAGGTATTTTTAGAACGAATGATTATTTCTTCAATTCTATTTATTGCTTTCTCATCATCAATTTCAATCTTAACCTTTATAAAACCTTCATTTTCTGCTCTTAAAATGGCCAATAATCGGTGAGACGGAATCCTGTTTAAAGATTCTGACCAATCAAAATAATCTCTATATTTTTGTGCATTTTCATCGGTTTCCTTTGCCTTTACCACTTTCGTAGAAATCATTGCAAAACGCTCTAATTGATGTCTAATATTGTTTCTAATGTCTGTCCGCTCATTAATCCATTCGGCAATGATATGTCTGGCACCTTCTAAAGCTTGCTCAACAGTGGTAATATCGGATTTGATATATTTTAAGGCGATAGATTCCAAATCATTAGAATTTTGGCTCATAATGATTTTTGCCAAAGGCTCTAACCCATTTTTTCTTGCGGTTTCTGCTTTAGTTTTTCTGCTCTTTTTGAATGGTAAGTATAAATCTTCAAGTGTCGTGATATTCTGAGCAGATTCTATTTTTTGTTTTAATTCTGATGTTAAAACATCTTGCTCTTCAAGCGCCTTTAAAATAGTGGCTTTACGTTTTTCAAGAGTTTCAAACTGCTCCTTATATTTTAGAATATCACCAATTTGAACCTCGTCTAAATTGCCAGTTCGCTCTTTTCTATAACGTGAAATAAACGGAATAGTGCAATCTTCATTTAGTAATTGAACGGTATTTTTTATAGACGTCTCAGGTAGTTGTGTTTGGGTAGTTATAAACTGTATCAACTGCATTAATGAATCTGTTTGTGCAAATGTGTTTTTGATAATAATCTAGATATTAAAATGCTTTGAAGAAATGGTTTAGGCAATTTTTTTTATTAAATCAAAACATGGGCACTTATCGCACCGCTTTTTTTCAGATTTTTTAAATTTTTTACAGCACTCTTCATGTACCTCTCCTAAAATTTCAGGGCCCTTCTGTTGAATGGCCAGAAGACGTTCCTTTTTGAGTTTTCTATTTTTCTTTTTGCCCATTGAATGTATCAAAATCAATAGTGCAATAATAGCTATTTAAATTGAATCTAAATAATATTTAACATTTAAACCCCTGTTTGTAAAGCCACTGAACTCACCACTGTTAACTGCTGAATGTCTCTGTCAAATAAATAAAGTCCTCCTTTATCATCTCCAATAAGATTTATTTTATCCAATATAGTGCGCGCCATGGCTTCTTCTTCAATTTGCTCAGATACATACCATTGTAAAAAGTTATGCGTAGCATAATCCTTTTCTTGTAATGTTATATGTACCAACTCATTAATGCTATCTGAAACATAAACTTCATGTTTTAAAAGCATTTCAAACATCTCCTTAATGGTTTTAAAATCCACATTCGGTTCGGAAAGTTTAGAGATTTTGGCCTGCCCACCACGCTCATTTACAAATTTAATAAGTTTAAGCATATGGTCTCTTTCTTCTTGAGACTGGTCAAACATAAAACCAGCAACACCTTCAAAGCCTTTAACTTCTGCCCAACATGCCATAGATAAATAAATTTGTGAAGACTCTGCTTCTATCTTAATTTGTTCATTAAGCGCCTTTTCTATAATTTTGGATACCATAATATTTGTTTTTTGTAAAGTTAAGGAAATCTTTGAAATTCTTCACCAATATTTCAATAGCTTTAGCTTATAATATTATCTCATATTTGGATTTAATAAACGACAACAGACTCATTATTTTTTTGAAACAACGTGTAAATATATGGACGTTCTCCTCCAGATGGATTTATAAAAGTATAGTTGAAAGATTCAATTAACTTAAAATTTCGACCTAATTTATCCTGTAGTTTTTCAACACTATAAAGTTGTAACGGTAAGCCACTACATTTTTTACCACCGTTTTCGGCAAAAACGGCAATAAGAACATATCCGTTTTTTGCAATAATTTTATGAATTAAATTAAAATAGGTTTCCTGATCTTCATCTTTTAAAAAGAAATGCAGTACAGCACGATCAATCCATAAATCCACATTTTTAAGTTGATTTAATTCTTTTGGATTTGTTAAATCATCCGCAACACATTTTAAATCGTAATTATCAGATTTTTTAATACGTACTTTTAGCCTTTGTAAAGCAACATCACTCAAATCGTTTGCAATAATATTGGTAAAACCGGCGTATAATAGTGATTCTATTAAAGTGGTGGTGCCGGCCCCAACATTTAAAATTAAAGTGTTTTTTGCTAAATTAGTTTTAGCAATTAACCCCATTGTTTTATCAGGATTGCTTTCAAACCAACCTAACTGATCATCATCTTTATTGTAAGCTGTATTCCAGTGTTCTTTTATGTTTAAAGAATCGTCCATATATCAACTAATATGCAATTCATAAGCCACATTATCATCTTCAGGGTTTACAACCCCCATTTTCTCTTTATGCTTTTTCAGCATTTAAAAAATTTAACTTCCTGATTGAACTTTAGCGTCTTGTATCATTTTTTGATTTGGTAAAATAGCAACGTTTACACGTCTGTTTTTAGCTCTTCCTTCTGCCGTCTTGTTGTCATGAAGTGGTTGAGTTTCTCCAAACCAGTTGGTGGTTAAACGTGATTGACTCACACCGTTATGAGACAAATAATCGGTTACCGCATAGGCTCTGTTTTTTGAAAGTGTCATATTATAATCATCAGCCCCAACACTATCTGTATGTCCAACTACAAGAATATTAGTGTCTGGGTATTCTTTAAAAACACCAATTAGTTTATTCAATGTGCTTTGAGAAGCCGTATTGATATTGTATTTGTTGGTGTCAAAATACACGCCACTACTTTCATCAAAAGTCACAACTATACCGTCATCAACGCGTTCTACTTGCGCTCCAGGGATTTCTTCTTCAATTTTTTGTGCTTGTTTATCCATTTTGTTTCCAATAAGAATACCAGCGCCTCCGCCAACAACCCCACCAATAACAGCACCTAATTCACCATTACCTCCTTTACCAACATTGTTCCCAATAATGGCTCCTAATATGGCTCCACCAGTAGCACCAATGACTGCCCCTTTTTGTTTATTATTGGCATTTTGAACTGCTTTACAGTTCGTTAAACTTATTATTAGTACTATTGTATATAGTACAATTCCGATTTTATTTAATATTGTTTTCATATATATTACATTTATAAGGTTACATAGAATCGCTAAAACCTCGTTTAAATTTACGAGACTATTTGTAAAAACGATTTTATAGTTTTTTAAAATTTAGTGAAATTCATGTTTATAATAAAATATTCTCCATTAACTACAACCGTTTGTTGCCATTGCATGGCCGTTTCTGTCAGTGATTTTAAGCTTAAACGAAACCCCTGATTAGTATCAGATTTATTTTTTTCGTTTGTAGGTTTTAATAAAAAGTCGTAAAGCCCAGTTTCAGCATTCACTTCTTGAATGGTAAACACAAAATTACGAACACCTGTAGAACAACTGGATTCGTTTATAGTATACGTTCCGGTATTATTATTTGGAACAAACTGCCATGTACTTCCTTCAAAACAATCTTTGGAAGTATCGTTAAGCAATGTTACATTATATTTTCCTGTTTTACTGAATGTTATTGTGCTAAGGGTCCATTCACCTTTAATGACTTTTTTGGAGTTTCTAACTGTTTTTGATGTTCCACAACTGAATAAACCAATTGCTAAAAAAATTAATAATATCTTTTTCATAATTATTTGTGTTTTTATACATCACAAAGATGCAAAATGTTTAATAATTTTATATTACAAGATTTTTATTTTTGATTATATAATTCTCATTTTAACGCATAGATGTATTTCATCGTTTTTTGATAAATAGTTCCTTTTATAAAGACTTAATTCAGGAATTATAAATACTTTTAATTTGCTAAAAAAATACTAACTGATATGCAATCCATTTGAAACAGCATCATCATCAGGATTCACAAACACCAATTTGCCTTCAGCATTCTGAGTCATTAAAATCATGCCTTGACTTTCAACACCACGAAGTGCTCTTGGAGCTAAATTGACCAAAACCGTTACTTTTTTACCAACGACTTCTTCAGCTGTAAAACTTTCAGCAATTCCAGAAACAATTGTGCGAACATCCATCCCGGTATCTACCTTTAACAGCAATAATTTTTTAGCTTTTGGCATTTTTTCTGCTTCTAAAATTGTCCCTACACGAATATCAAGCTTTGTGAAATCATCAAAAGTAATAGTCTCTTTTTGAGGTTCAATAGTTTTACTGGCCGCTTCATTTGCCTTTTTGCTTGCAATGAGTTTATCTATTTGCTTTTGAATTGCATCATCTTCAATTTTTGAAAATAACAATTCCGCTTCGCCAATTTGATGTCCTGCAGAAAGTAGTATTTTCTTTGTTGAAATATCACCCCATGTTAATTCGTCATTGCGAGACTCATTTTTATGAGTCGTGGCGATCTGTTCAATTGAAGAGATAACCACATCACTTCGTTCCTCGTTATGACGTAAACCAAGAATCCCTTTTAATTTTGATGAAGTAAAGGGTAAAAAAGGCTCGCTTAATATTGCCAAAGCCGTTGAAATTTGCAACGCCACATACATAATGGTTTGTACACGCTTTTCATCAACTTTAATCACTTTCCAAGGTTCTTCATCAGCTAAATACTTGTTGCCAAGTCTTGCCAAATTCATGAGTTCCTGTTGAGCCTCTCTAAAACGATACCGCTCAATAGAATTAGAAATGTCCTCTGGAAATGATTTTATGGAAGCTAATGTTTCATTATCAATTTGCGTAAAGTCATTTGGTTTTGGAACAACGCCATTATAATATTTATGGGTTAACACAACCACACGATTTATGAAATTTCCAAAAATAGCAACCAATTCATTATTATTTCTCGCTTGAAAATCTTTCCAGGTAAAATCAGTATCCTTGGCTTCAGGCGCATTAGCCGTTAATGCATAACGCAGCACATCTTGTTGGTTTGGAAACTCAAGTAAATATTCAGGCAACCAAACGGCCCAGTTTTTTGAAGTGGAAAGTTTATGGCCTTCTAAATTTAAAAACTCGTTTGCCGGCACATTTTCAGGCAAAATATAACTTCCTTCGGCCTTTAACATCGCCGGAAAAATAATACAATGAAAAACGATATTATCTTTCCCAATAAAATGAATAAGTTTCGTGTCTTTATCTTTCCAATAAGGTTCCCAATCTTTTCCAACACGTTTTGCCCATTCTTTGGTTGATGAAATATACCCGATAGGCGCATCAAACCAAACATAAAGCACTTTTCCTTCGGCTCCTTTAAGAGGAACAGGGATGCCCCAATCCAAATCACGGGTTACTGCTCTTGGTCGCAAGCCGTCATCAATCCACGATTTTACTTGCCCGTAAACGTTCGGTTTCCAGTCATTTTTATGACCCTCTAAAATCCATTCCCTTAAAAAAGCTTCATGCTTATCTAAAGGCAAAAACCAGTGTTTTGTTTGTTTTAAAGAAGGCACATTACCCGTAATAGCAGACTTGGGATTAATTAAATCGGTCGCATTATGACTCGTCCCACAATTTTCACACTGGTCACCATAACTTTCTTCATTGCCACATTTTGGGCATGTCCCTATAATAAAACGATCTGCCAAAAACTGGTTCGCCTTTTCATCATAAAGTTGCTCACTGGTTTCTTCAATAAACTCGCCTTTATCATACAACGTTGTGAAAAATTCAGATGCCGTTTCATGATGGATTTTTGCCGAAGTACGTGAATAATTATCAAAGGAAATTCCAAACTCTTTGAACGATTGCTTGATTATGGCATGATATTTATCAACAATATCTTGGGGTGATACGCCTTCCTTCTTTGCTTTTATTGTAATTGGGACTCCATGTTCATCACTACCACAAATAAATGCAACATCATTCCCTGTCAATCTTAAAAACCTTGCATAAATATCAGCTGGCACATACACACCCGCTAAATGACCAATATGTATGGGGCCATTTGTATATGGTAATGCAGCTGTGATAGTATATCGTTTTGGTTTATTCATTAATTTGAAAATTAATTTTGCGTCATTGCGAAGGAGATACGACTGTGGCAATCTCAACAATTTAAATCTCCAACAAACAGATTACTTCGTTACACTCGTAATGACATATTATTTTAAAGGCACAAAAGTAATCAATTTGAGAGGGATTTAGAAAAAAAATGTACATTTACAATATGTCAAAAAAAGGATTAATTTTCATGCTGCCAAGTCTTATCTTGTTCTTTGGAATAAGCGACCTTTCAGCACAACAAGATCAATTTTATAAACAGGAAACTATTTTGGTACAACCACCGTATTTAACAGCAGGAGATACAGTAGCTATTGTTGCTCCTTCCGGAATTTTAAAAAATAAAGACAAAGAAATTCAACGAGCCAAAGACTTATTAAAAAGTTGGGGGTTAAATTATGTGATTGGTAAACATGTATTTAATCAAAATAATCATTTTGCTGGCACTGATGATGAACGTTGTGAGGATTTTCAACAAGCCATGGATGACCCAACAATTAAAGCCATATGGTGTGCCAGAGGCGGTTATGGAACTGTTAGAATATTAGATAAATTAGATTATTCAAAATTCAGAAATAAACCAAAATGGATTATTGGTTATAGTGATATTACTGCTTTACATAGTCAGGTTCATAATGAAGGTTTTGAAAGTATTCATGCCATGATGTGCACAAGTTTAGAGGGTAATAATGAAGAGATTAAAGAAACCATTGCCACATTTAAAGATGCTATTTTTGGAAAGCCGTTACATTATACGCTAAAAGGTTCCATGTATAATAAGACAGGGACTGTTTCCGCACCGGTTATTGGCGGAAATTTATCCGTATTGCAAACCATGTTAGGCTCAAAAACCAATTTAGATACTTCCGGTAGCATATTATTTATTGAAGATATTGGTGAATATAAATATCATATTGACCGTATGTTACAAAGCTTAAAACGTGCTGGTTATTTTGATAAATGTAAAGGGCTCATAGTAGGCGACATGACAAAGCTTAGAAAAAACACAACGCTATGGGGAAGTTCCATTGAACAATTGATTTTAGATGAATTGGCAGATTATGACTTCCCAATAGCCTTTAATATGCCGGCAGGACATGAAAAAGACAACAGAGCTATGATTTTAGGAAGAACGGTTGAGTTAACAGTGAGCAGTGAACAGTCTACGGTTGATTTTAAAAACTAAAATCCGCGTTCCTTTTGTAATTGTTCATAAGCATTTTGCACTTGTCTGAATTTTTCTTCAGCCCCATTTTGGTGTTCTTTACCTAAGTGAATCACCTTATCAGGATGATACTTTTTTGCCATGGTTCTGTAGGCCTTTTTAATATCATCAATGGTAGCTGTTTTATCAATTTCCAGAATTTTATAGGCATTATCACTGCTATTAAAAAACATCGCTTTTATGCTTTCAAAATCATTTAAACTAATGCCTAAATAATTTGCCATTGAATGAATTTCATTAACCTCATCTTCTGTTACTAAACCATCTGCTTTTGCAATGCCAAATAAAAAATGAATAAGCTGTAAGCGTGATGGGTGATCCATCATTTGCCTTATTTGTAAACAAACTTGGCGCGTTGAAATATCTTTTTGTTTACTAATTTCTTTAAACAACTTAAAAGAATGATTGGCGCGTTCTTTACCATACATTCCCACAAATTGCTGACGCACAAAGTCCAATTCCAATTGATTTTGTTTGCCATCTGCTTTTATAACAATGGATGCTAAAATAAGTAAGCTTACTTCAAAATCACCTGGTTTTGTGCTCACCGTTCTTCTAGTATTAGTTTGTTGAGAAAGGTCAGATCCATTTCCCATAGCGTCAACCACACTTCCTAATGCTAAACCTATAATGGCGCCAATTGGACCGCCAAAAGACCATCCTAAAGTTGCACCTATCCATTTTGAAAATCCCATGTAAGTAATCTGTGTTTTTTGTGACCAAACCTACATATAAAATAATTCTTTTAAAAGAAGAACTTATAATAAATTGGTTTACTCTGGACTATTTATTAAAATAAAAATAATCAGGGTAAATATTATTTGTTAGTAGATTGCTAGCTTGTTTTGTTACACAATTGATATCTTTGCAATCTGAATGAGTTAATCAATAAAATTTAAAAATATGTATCCAGCAGAATTAGTTAAACCAATGCGTGAAGATTTGACCAAAGTTGGTTTTGAAGAATTACATACAGCCGAAGCAGTAGATTTGGCTTTAGCAAAAGAAGGGACTACCTTAATAGTTGTTAATTCAGTTTGTGGTTGTGCGGCAGCAAATGCACGTCCGGGAGCTAGAATGAGTTTGCAAAATGCAAAACACCCAGACCATATAGTGACGGTTTTCGCAGGGGTTGACAAAGAAGCTGTTGATCAAGCAAGACAGCATATGATCCCATTTCCTCCAAGCTCACCTTGTTTGGCTTTATTTAAAGATGGTGAATTAGTTCATATGTTAGAACGTCACCATATTGAAGGCAGACCTGCAGAAATTATTTCTGAAAATCTTATGGACGCTTACAACGAATATTGTTAAATATCATTTACAGTCTGAAATTTGAGACTGAAAAATAAAAAATCCACGACAAATTCGTGGATTTTTTATTTATTTTTGAGCATGCAAAAAGTATTATCATACCCATTAACCATTGTATACTACGTCTTTTTTATAATGACCTTAGTAATATTTCATCCTATACAGTGGATTTGCTTTAATGTATTTGGCTATCAAGCACATAAAAAAAGTGTCGATATTTTTCAATTTTTCTTAATGCGTTGTGCAAATATTTTAGGTACCCGTTTTACGTTTATCAATCCACATCCTATTGAAACCAATCAACCATTAATCATTGTCGCTAATCATCAAAGTATGTATGATATATCACCTATTATGTGGTACATGCGTAAACATCATCCAAAATTTATAAGTAAAATGGAGCTTGGTAAAGGTATTCCTAGTGTGTCTTACAATTTACGCCATGGTGGTTCTGTCTTGATTGATAGAAAAAACCCTAGACAATCCTTACCAGCCATTATGAAATTTGGTGACTATATTGAATCTACAAAACGTGCGGCAGTCATTTTTCCTGAAGGCACAAGAAGCGAAAATGGGGTCCCTAAAGAGTTTCAAACCAAAGGTCTAGAAATATTAATCAAAAAAATACCTTCTGCGTTAATAGTCCCAATTTCTATAAATAACTCCTGGAAAACAGTCCGTTATGGAAATTTTCCATTAGGTTTAGGTTCTCATATCAATTTTACTGTACATGAGCCCATAAAATTATCTACCTTTGTAAATAAAGAAACTCTAATTAGCACCATTGAAGCTACAATAAAAAACCATATTCACCCTTAATTATAACATATGTCCTTGAAAAATGTTCGTTTGGAAGTTATGCAGTTTTTGGAAAAAGACGTAAATAGCCTCATAGAAAAATACCTGATTCCAATAGAAAAAATTTGGCAACCTAGTGATTTTTTACCAAATTCTGAAGGTGATAATTTTTTTGAAGAAGTACGAGAAATCAGAGAATTATCAAAGGAATTACCTTATGATTTTTGGGTTGTTTTGGTAGGTGATATGATTACTGAAGAAGCATTACCAACGTATGAGTCTTGGTTAATGGATGTGGAAGGTGTTGGACAAGTAGAAAACAACGGTTGGTCAAAATGGGTACGCCAATGGACAGGCGAGGAAAATAGACACGGTGATGTATTGAACAAATACTTATACCTTTCCGGACGTGTCAATATGAAGGAAATTGAAAAAACAACACAATATCTTATTGCTGACGGTTTTGATATAGGCACAGATAGAGACCCATATAAAAACTTTGTTTATACAAGTTTTCAAGAATTAGCAACCTATGTGTCACACAATAGAGTTGCTAAAATTGCAAAAGAAAAAGGTAACAAGCAATTAGCAAAAATGTGTAGCATCATTTCTGGAGATGAAATGAGACATCATCATGCGTATTCTGAATTTGTAGAACGTATTTTTAAGGTTGACCCAAATCAAATGATGATGGCCTTTCAGTACATGATGAAACAAAAAATAACAATGCCCGCCGTTTTTTTAAGAGAAGCCGGAAATAAAATAGGGACTGCTTTCGATGAATTTTCAAATACAGCCCAACGAATTGGTGTTTATACATCAAGAGATTATATTGAAATTTTAGAAAAGCTTATAGCGCGTTGGGAAATTGATAAAATCACTAATCTTTCTGAAGAAGCTGAAAAAGCCAGAGATTATTTAATGAAATTACCCGAACGTATGTGGCGTTTGGCTGACCGTGTAAAAATACCGGAAAACTCTTTTCAGTTTAAATGGGTTGAACCGGCAAGCTTAAAATTATAATTAGTTTTTAAATATTAAATTTAAGAGGCTATCTAAAAAGTCACTATTTTCAAATTGTCAGGTTGAGCTTGTCGAAACCAATTGCAGATTATCAATAAGTTTTTTTATTTCGACAAGCTCAATATGACAAAGAACTAGCCTTTTTAGACTACCTCTTTTTTATTTTTATAAGATGAGTACTTCTGAAGATAAAATAGCAAAGACCATTGCTTTTGTAAAAGAAAAACTTGCTGATGCTGAAGGCGGACATGATTGGTTTCATATTGAGCGTGTTTATAAAAACGCCATACTGATTTCAAAGTCAGAACATGTTGATGCATTAGTCGTGGCATTTGGTGCGCTACTTCATGATATTGCAGATAGTAAATTTCACAACGGCGATGAAACTGTTGGCCCAAAAATAGCGCGTGAATTTTTATTTGAAATGAATGTCGATTCCTTAGTCATTGAACATGTGATTCATATTATTGAAAACATTTCTTTTAAAGGTGGTAATGAAGCACAAAAATTTCATTCTAAAGAATTAGATGTTGTTCAGGATGCAGACAGATTAGATGCCATTGGCGCTGTTGGTATTGCGCGTTGCTTCAATTATGGTGGATTTAAAAACCGACCACTTTACAACCCGGATATTAAGCCAAATCTTAATATGAGTAAAGAGGCATATAAATCATCTATTGCTCCAACTATTAATCACTTTTACGAAAAATTACTCCTGCTAAAAGATAAAATGAATACCAAAACGGGCCATAAAATAGCACTACAAAGACATGAATATATGGAGTCCTTCTTAAAACAATTTTATAGAGAATGGAATGGAAAATAGTCTTATTAAAAATCATTCATTATAATTATAGAACCCGTTAAAAGTTATAATCTAACGCTATATCTAATTTATTCCACAACTAATTATTTAAAGCTAAATTTGCAAATTATTTAAGATAATATTTGCTTATGCTCCAAAAGATTTCTTTCAAACACTCCATCATATTACTATTAAGTATATACTTTTTAAATGGTAATTTATTTGCATCAATATATCATACGAAGCTGGTTAGTAATGATGTGCCATCTTCAAATAATATAATTAATAATAATTCTAATACATTTATTAGTGATGAACTCACTTATGTTGAAGCGATAAAACATGAAGACAATTCACTTGCCTCATTAACAATAACATCTCCTAACGGAGGTGAGTTTTGGCAGGTTGGAAAAACACCAAATATTGTTTGGGAAAGCCAAGGGTTAGTTACTGATATTGATATAGAGTATTCAATAAATAATGGCAGCACTTGGTTGCCAATTGCTACAGTTCCTAGGACTCAAAACAGTTATACGTGGAGCATTCCAAATAATACCTCTCAACAATGCTTCGTGCGTGCTACATCAGGTTCTGTGGATGATTATGGTGATGCTGTTTTTGAAATTTCTGAAGACACTTCATCTTGCACCATTGTCGTTTTAGGGTCATCTACTGCATTAGGTAATGGTTCATCTACACCAGAAAATTCTTGGGTAAATTTGTATAGTTCAACAATATTCCAGAAAAACACTAAACTCAACGTTATTAATTTGAGCGCTGCAGGATATACTACCTATCACATTCTTCCTACTGGAACTGTACTGCCAGTTGGTGTAACTGTTACCATAGATGTAACTAGTGTCATGTCAATCTTCATATGACGGATAAAGCCTTTTCAGTTTTATTCGTGCCTCATCTTCATCGAATCGCCAATTTATTTTTGCGTCTTTGTTGTTTCTATCTTCCATCCATGAGTTTACTT
>Ga0207906_1000469_pt1 | contig 15297 bp, 13 predicted proteins | sample LinPmetageLP37_FD_184050 | JGI IMG/M metagenome (GOLD analysis project Ga0207906, IMG submission 184050) | Marine viral communities from the Pacific Ocean - LP-37 (SPAdes) | ecosystem: Environmental > Aquatic > Marine > Oceanic | place: Pacific Ocean | collected 2010-06-16 | reverse complement strand
TTTTAAAGCATATCAATTATCCTTTGATAATCTGTTTTATCAGCTAAATGATTTTGACAATGTAACTGTAAATAAATCTGAGATCAATAACGATAAAATAAAATTTAATACTGTTAAATTAAAAACCAAATACACTAAACAAAAACTATCAAGCTTTTTAATAACCGAAAGAGATCATTTTGACATTGCGATAGATTCCATAGTATTTAAAGAACAAGATTTTGGTTTTATACAGGATACCATTTTCTTTTTTCATGCACCAAAAACTATTTTGTATAATGCTGAAGCCAATATTTACCGGGATAAATTAGTGGAAGATGACCCGACCATTAAGCCCATGTATGGCGAGATGCTGTATGCCATAGATTTTGATTTAATGCTAAATGAAGTTGTTGTAAAAGATTCAAATATTAATTATTACGAACGCGCTAAAGTAGATAATTCTGGTGGAGAGCTTTCGTTTTCTAAGTTTGAAGCTACACTGCTAAATGTTGGCAATACATATAAGTCTCCAGAAAAAACAATAATTAATATTAATACGAACTTTATGAAAAGTTCACCGTTAAAAGTAGATTGGAGTTTTGATGTAAATGACTCAAGTGGTTCGTTTCTGTTCAGTGCAGATTTGGATGTATTTCAAACAAATAAAATAAATAAATTTTCTGGACCAAATTTAAATGTGCGTTTTGAAGGTGATATTTTAAAAACTTATTTTACAATTAGTGGTAATGCCAGTACATCTAGGGTTGATTTAAAAACTAAATATAAAGAATTTGATATTATCGCACTGCAAAACGATGGCAAAAAGAAAAACAAACTCTTATCTAATATTTTAAACATTTTTGTATTGAAAAACAGTAATCAGGCTTCAGATAATTTTAGATCAGGCTCGGAAGAAGAGGTTACACGAGATAAAACCAAGTCGGTTTTTAACTTTATATGGCTTAATGTAAAAGTGGGATTGCTAGGTGCTATGACAGGTAGCCAAAAAAGTAATTAAAATATTATTTACAACAAGATTGTTTATAATTATTAATAAATCGGATTCATTAAAAGCGTAACAATGGTTATTTTCACAACATAAATAAAATGAAGTTTGGAGAAGTATTTAAGTCAATTAAATGAAGCACAATTAGAACCTACTTTACAAAAAGATGGACCCATGATTATTATTGCAGGTGCGGGTTCAGGAAAAACCCGGGTCCTTACTTTCCGTATAGCGTATTTAATGAATCAAGGTGTTGACCCATTTAATATTTTGGCATTAACATTCACCAATAAAGCGGCGCGCGAAATGAAAGACCGTATTGCCAAAATTGTGGGAACAAGTGAAGCCAAGAATTTATGGATGGGAACTTTTCATTCGGTCTTTGCTAAAATTTTGCGCATTGAAGCTGATAAATTAGGGTATCCAAGTAATTTCACCATTTATGACACTCAAGATTCTGACAGACTCATTGCTTCCATAATTAAGGAAATGAACCTTGATAAAGATATTTATAAGTACAAACAGGTACGTTCCAAAATTTCTTCATATAAAAACAGTTTAATTACGGTTCGGGCATATTTTCAAAATCCAGAACTTATTGAAGCTGATGTCATGGCAAGACGCCCTAAAATGGGTGATATCTATAAGGAATATGTAGAACGTTGTTTTAAAGCAGGCGCCATGGATTTTGATGATTTATTATTAAAAACGAATGAGTTACTAACACGTTTTCCGGAGGTGTTAATGAAATACCAAAACCGGTTTAAATATATTTTGGTTGATGAGTATCAGGATACCAATCATTCACAATATTTAATTGTGAGAGCGCTATCTGATAAATTTCAGAATATTTGTGTGGTGGGTGATGATGCTCAAAGTATTTATGCCTTTCGTGGTGCCAACATCAATAATATTTTAAATTTTCAGAAAGATTATGATGATGTGAAAGTGTTCAGGTTAGAACAAAACTACCGTTCTACAAAAAACATTGTAAATGCGGCGAATTCCATCATTGAAAAAAATCAGACAAAACTTGATAAAGTAGTTTGGACAGCCAATGATGTAGGTGAAAAAATTATAGTTAACAGGTCGTTGACTGATGGTGATGAAGGACGTTACGTTGCAAGCACCATATGGGAAAATAAAATACAGCATCATGTAAAAAATAGTGATTTTGCCATTTTATATAGAACCAATGCACAATCGCGTGCCATAGAAGACGCCTTAAGAAAACGCGATATACCTTATAGAATTTATGGAGGATTATCATTTTATCAAAGAAAAGAAATAAAAGACGTACTCTCATATTTAAGATTGGTAATTAATCCAGCTGATGAGGAAGCTCTAAAACGAATCATAAATTTTCCACCTCGCGGTATTGGAGGGACCACCATAGATAAATTAATAGTGGCTGCAAACGGCTATAATCACACCATTTTTGAAGTGATGAAGAACATTGATAAAACCGATGTTAAAATAAATTCGGGCACCAAAGCAAAGCTTCAAGATTTTGTAACTATGATAGAAAGTTATCAAGTTTTAAATCAGACAGCTGATGTTTTTGAATTAGCAGATCATGTTTCACGAACCAGTGGATTAATAAGGGAGTTTAAAAAAGATGGTACGCCGGAAGGTGTTACTAGAATGGAGAATATTGAAGAACTCTTAAATGGTATGAAGGATTTTGTGGAGGGCCAAAAAGAGTTGGCAGACACTACAGGGTCATTAGCAGAATTTCTGGAAGATGTTGCCTTAGCAACAGATATTGATGCCGACAAGGGAGATCCAAATCATGTAGCTTTAATGACCATCCATTTAGCTAAAGGTTTGGAATTTCCTTATGTTTTTATTGTAGGGTTGGAAGAAGATTTATTCCCAAGCGCTATGAGTATGGGAACACGTAGTGAACTGGAAGAGGAGCGAAGGTTGTTTTATGTGGCACTAACACGTGCCGAAAAGCAAGCCTATTTAACTTATGCTCTTTCACGGTACCGTTGGGGAAAATTAATTGATTCTGATCCGAGTCGTTTTATTGAAGAAATTGACGAACAGTATTTAGAAATTGTAACGCCAATTGAAGAACGCCGTTTTAACCCTATGTTGGACACTGATATTTTTGGCGATCCCGATAGCTATCGGGAGAACCCCAATAAAATTCGGTTTAAGCCCGCTAAACAAGCCGTGTTTAAAAAGAGTGGCTCAAAAAAAGAAGAATCTGCTAACTTTCAGGTTACTCCACCTAAAAATTTAAAACCGGTTTCTAAATCTAATAATAACACCAATTTGTTTGACAGTAAATTAGTTGTTGGTAACCTTGTAAAGCATATCCGTTTTGGCACTGGTGAAGTTTTAAAATTAGAAGGTGCAGGCGCCGATATGAAGGCTGAAATTAATTTTCAGCATGGAGGTATTAAAAAATTATTATTGCGTTTTGCAAAATTAGAAGTGATAGGATAGTTATTAAATGTTATGGCTGAGTTTGTTAGAATTTATGAAGAAAACCCAAATCCGAAGGAGATTGATCGGGTAGTTGACATTTTAAAACGGGGTGGATTGATTATTTATCCAACTGATACCGTATATGGATTGGGATGCGATATTTCCAATATTAAAGCCCTTGATCGTGTTGCTAAAATTAAAGGCATTAAACTTGAAAAGTCTAATTTTTCATTTATTTGTCATGATTTAAGCAATTTAAGTGATTACGTAAGGCATATTGACACAGCAACATTTAAAATATTAAAACGAGCACTTCCGGGGCCTTACACGTTTATTCTACCAGGGTCAAATAGTTTACCAAATCCTTTTAAAAAGAAAAAAACGGTTGGAATTCGAATTCCTAATAATAATATTGCTTTAGAAATTGTAAAAAAACTTGGAAACCCCATAATTTCAACTTCTATTCATGATGAAGATGAGGTCATTGAATATACTACCGACCCCGAACTTATTTTAGAAAAATGGGATAAGTTGGTTGATTTGGTTATAGATGCTGGTTATGGAGGTAATGAGGCTTCAACTATTATTGATCTATCAGAAGGTGAACCTATTGTGGTTAGAGAAGGCAAAGGGAATTTGGAGATATTCTGATTTTGTTGGAAAGTAGAACATAGAAATAGAATATATTATTAAAAATTGAAAAAATGAAACATCCATAACGGTTTCTAGATACATAAGGAAATGATTATATGGATGTTGCACCTGCCTATTGGCAGACAGGTGTGACCGATAAAAAACAATAAAAACAAACATATGAAAGAAAAAATTAAATCTGAGGGCGAATGTGTTTTTTGTGAGAAAAAATTCAAAAAAGCAGGTATCAATAGGCACTTACAAAAACATTTAACAGAGAAAGTTATTCACAGTCAACCTGGTAAATCATTTCACGTAAAAGTAGAAACAAATCCTTATTGGGGCACTTCACCTTATTTTTTATCTCTTTGGATTGATGGAGACACTAAAATGAAAGATTTAGATAATTTTCTAAGGGGTATATGGTTGGAATGCTGTGGGCATTTAAGTTCTTTTACAAATCCTAAAAACAAAAGAGAAGAAGGTGGAATGTTCGACTTTTTTGAGGCAGATGAATTGCTTGAAAAAGGAAAAATAAAAGAGTATGGGAAAATGATGGAAGATTTAAAGGGCAAAATACCTATGACAAGAAAAGCAAAAAAAGTTTTGTTCAAAGATTTAAAATTAGAGTATCAATACGACTTTGGGAGCACAACAGAGCTGTCCATTACAGTTATAGAAGATTATCCAGTTAAAGCAGATAAAAAAATTGTATTGTTATCTAGGAACGAGCCTTTAAATATACTTTGTGATACATGTGGCAAAAAACCGGCCATAGTGATATGTACAGTATGTGACTATGAAGGTGATGCTTTTTTTTGTGAAAAATGTGGAAAAAAACACTCAAAAACATGTGGAGATTTTGATGATTATGCCTCTATGCCTATTGTTAATTCACCACGTATGGGGGTTTGCGGTTATGTAGGTGGCACAATTGACATTAAAAGGGATGGGGTTTTGTATATAGAACAATAAGAAAATTTTGGCTTTTTTCAATGATGTGTCATTCTAAAAAACCTATACAGATTTACTGGACAAAAATAATTAAATCAACAGTACCAAAAACGTTTTTCTTGTTTGTTTTCTTAATCATACCGCCACTAAGCACAGCTTAGCGGTAGCGTACCTAAGGTGGATGATTCTCTTTGTTCGACATGACTAACCCTTGTTACCTCTAACGCAAGTGAGAGGTCGCATAATTTTGGTTATAAAGCCTTTTGTTTTTTGAGTTTCTTGTGTGGTGCCGCCTACCTGTGGTCAACATGAATAAAAATTATAATTTCGGCCTTTTCTTGAAGTTACACAATTTTGCGTTAAGGATTGAAGCGATATCCTTTTTTGAGGTACGAAAAAAAAAGATATAGCCGAAAGCCTGACCTCCCGATAGTTATCGGGAATGGGAACGCCAAAATACTGAAACAAGTTCAGCATAAAAAAAAGCCCAACTTTTCAGTTGAGCTTTCTTATTTATTTTGAAATCTTATTAGTTTTTTGCAGAAAGATTTTTCATTTCTTTTTCAACCATATCATAGAATTGGTCGATTTTAGGAAGTACTACAATACGGGTACGTCTGTTTTTTGCTCTGTTTTCAGCGGTATCATTAGGCACCAAAGGCACATAGTCAGCACGACCAGCTGCAATTAATTGACCTGGGTTTACACCAAGTGATTGTAATACTCTAATAATAGATGTAGAGCGTTTTACACTTAAATCCCAGTTATCCAATAAAACACCACTTTGGTAAGGTACATTATCAGTATGACCTTCAACCATACATTCAAAATCTGGTTTGCTATTTACCACTTTAGCCACTTTAGCAAGCACTTCTTTAGCTCTTGTAGTTACATTATAGCTACCACTTTGAAATAATAATTTATCAGAAATAGATATAAATACAACACCTTTTTCAACATTTATTTCAATATCTGGGTCATTAATCCCTACTTCACGTTTTAAACTGGTTACTACAGCAAGTGTAATACTATCTTTTTTAGTTAAAGCATCTTGTAAACGCGTAATTTTTAGTTCTTTTTCTTTAATGCTTTCAAGAGTTTTTTCAATATTTGAAGCACCTTTTGCAGATAAAACGGTTAAATTGTCATTGTTTTTTCTTAAATCTGCAATTTGTTCTTCTAATGCAGTTGCTCTTGCAGTAGCTGAAGCTTTGTCAGATAAACAACTATTTAATTTTACAGTTGCACTATTTAATAAATCTTGGGTTTCTTTTTGTTTCGCTTCAAGATCGGTATATAATTTTTTTGACACACACGAGCTCATTAATATCATGGCTGCGGCACTAAGTAATAAAAGTTTTTTCATAATAATTTCAGGATTAAGTTTTTTTAAATTAGACAGAACAAAAATATATAAAATTCGCACGATTTTAACATTATTAACAAAAATTTTGCAAACTATTTATAAACTTTTGTAATCTGTTATTTTATATACGTAATAATATAAAACTATAGATCTCTTATTATAGTATTTTATCTTATTTGGTGCGGATTGGCGCTGTTTTAATAAAACATGAAAATGTTTGTAAAAACTATAATGGGCATGAATAATTGCTGCAATATGTTGAAACTTAAATTCAAACAAAAATTTAACACCTGCAACTCCATCCAATATTAATCTGGTAAGGATTAAAATAAACAAATTTCCTTTGGCATTTTTAGTTAAAGTGTATAGACTATTTCTAAAATTGAGATATGTTTTTTTTGGATTTGTATTACTAAGTGTTGCGCCACCAACATGATAAATTTCTGAGCTTCCTGCATATTTTATTTTATAACCCAAATTTTTGGCTCGCCAACATAAATCAATTTCTTCCATATGAGCAAAGAAACTCTCATCTAAACCATTTAGTTTTTTAAAAATCTGGTTTCTAATAAATAAACAAGCACCTGATGCCCAAAATATATCAGCAACATCATTGTATTGTCCTGAATCCTTTTCAATAGTATTGAAAATCCGCCCTCTGCAATACGGATACCCAAATTTATCTATAAAACCTCCAGCTGCTCCCGCATATTCAAAATAATCCTTTCTATTGAAGTCAAGTAATTTGGGCTGAACGATAGCCGTATTTTGTTCATTGTTAAAGATATCTATAATTGGTGACAGCCAATTTTTAGATACTTCAACGTCATTATTCAGCAAACATAAAATATCTTCCTTTAAATTTTTAACGGCATCATTATACCCTTTGGCATAACCTCCGTTTACGCCGTTCTCAATAATTATAATTGAAGGAAAACTGGACTTAACAAATGCCACTGAATCATCTGTTGAGGCATTATCTGCAACATAAATAGTCGCTTCTTTTGAATTTTCCGCAATAGAAGGCAAAAATTGTTCCAATAGTTTTTTACCGTTCCAGTTTAATATAACAACCGCTATCTTCATTGATTATAATTTGGGATATCTTTCAGAAAATTATATTTATGTGTTTTAAAATCCATCTGACAATAATAATGATTTAATCCATTGGTAATCATTAAATAGGTGGCGTTTAATTCTAAATTATATCGGGCAATTTGATCAAAGGCATTTTGATCGATAGGAATTTTTGGTGATTTGCATTCCACAATTAAATGAATACTTCCGTCAGAATTAAAAACCACAATATCATATCGTTTAGATAATTTATTGATAATTATTTCTTTTTCAACATTAATTAAGGATTTTGGATAGTGCTTGTTTTCAATTAAGTAATGAACACAATGTTGTCTAACCCATTCTTCGGGTTGAAGAATCATGAATTTTTTGCGTATCACATCGAAAATAGAAATTTTATTTTCGCTATTTTTGAATCGAAACGAAAACTTTGGAAAATTGAGTTCTTGCATCAAAAGAATTTATAATGTTTTCAAAGTTAAACCACAAAACGAGAACTCACAATTTTCAAATACCAAATTCCAATAAATTAAATTTTTAATTTGGAATGTAGGACTTGAAATTTGAAATTTTAGAAACTTTGGATGAAGTCAAACAATTAGTAGTAGATATTAAAAACGGACAAATAAAGCCCATTTATTTTTTAATGGGTGAAGAACCGTATTACATTGATAGGATTTCAGATTTTATTGAAAAAAATGTACTTTCTGAAGAAGAAAAAGGATTTAATCAAATAGTTCTATACGGCAGGGATATTACCATTGATGATATTATAGAGAATGCCAAACGATATCCTATGATGTCTGAGCGGCAAGTGGTCATAGTAAAGGAAGCTCAAGATTTATCAAGAACTATTGAGAACCTGGTTTCATATGCTGAAAACCCTCTTTTATCAACCATATTGGTGATTGATTATAAATATAAAAAAATTGATAAACGCAAATCCTTATACAAAGCAATTAACAAAGTAGGTGTAGTTTATGAAAGTAAAAAACTATATGAAAATCAGGTTGCAGACTGGATTCGTCGGACTTTATCTTCAAAAAATTATACCATTTCACCTAAAGCATCACAAATGCTGGTTGAGTTTTTAGGGACTGATTTAAGTAAGATTAATAATGAACTAGAAAAGCTTCAAATTATTTTGCCCCAAGGAAGTGAATTAACACCTGAACTAATTGAGGAGAACATAGGAATAAGTAAAGACTTTAATAATTTTGAACTTAAAAAAGCTATTGGTGAGCGTAATATTGTCAAAGCAAATCAAATCATTAATTATTTTGCTCAAAACCCTAAGGACAACCCAATGGTTGTAACAGTGTCTTTATTATTTAGTTTTTTTTCACAATTACTCCAATATCATGGTTTAAAAGATAAGTCGCCAAGACATGTGGCATCCGCTTTAAAAGTAAATCCGTATTTTGTAAATGAATACATTACTGCGGCACGTAATTTCCCTATGAAAAAAGTGAGTATGGTTATTTCAATATTACGTGAATTTGATGTTAAAAGCAAGGGGGTAGGCTCCAACGCTGTACCTCAAGGTGATTTATTAAAGGAAATGTTGTTTAAAATAATGGTTTAACACGAATCTTATTTACAAATAAACGGAAAGGGTCAATGCCATCATTGTAAAAACCAGTAAGATTAAAACTAATGGCATAACAAATTTCAGCCATTTGTCAAAACCAACTTTCACAATGGCTAAGGACGCTAATATTAAACCAGTCGGGTTAATAAATGCAAATAATCCCATGCCGTATTGGTAGGCATTTACAACAGCTTCCCTTCCAATACCGACACCATCTGCCAATGGAGATAAAATGGGCATAGTAAGCACCGCCATTCCTGATGACGAGGGAATAAAAAAGGATAAGCCGGCATAAATGTATAGCATAGCGTTAATAAATAAACCTTTATTCATACCAGTGGTCACATTACTTGCATAATACAACATGGTATCACTTATTAATCCATCGTTCATGAGTACGGTAATGCCTCTGGCAATTCCAATAATAAGAGCAACACCAAGCAAGTCACTGGCTCCTTTCACAAAAGTGTCAACAAAAACAGATTCCTTGATTTTTGCTATAAAACCTATTAAAACAGCACCGACTAAAAATACCGATGTCATTTCTATAAACCACCATCTTAGTTGAGAAACACCATAAACCATAATGACAAAGCACATGGAAAAAACAAAAATGATCAATCGTAAACGGCTGGTTAATTTAATGGTAGAATTTGTAGTATTTCCGAAAAGTTGCTCTATTTCTTCCTTCTGACTAAAGATAATTGATTTTGAAGGGTCTTTTTTAACACGTTGTGCATACCGAATGATATAAAGGATTGAAATAAGTGTTCCAACAATAAACATGATGATTCGTCCATTCATTCCTGTGGTCCAATTTATTCCGGCAGCATCTGATGCAATAATGACACTAAAAGGATTTACAGTAGAATACATAGTGCCAATGGAAGATCCTAAATATATGGAGGCAAGGGCTACCATAGCATCATATTTTGCAGCAAGAAAAACAGGAATTAGGATAGGGTAAAAAGCAATAGTTTCTTCTGCTAATCCAAAAGTAGTTCCGCCCAAAGAAATTAAGAAAGTCACTAAAATAATCAGTATAAATTCCCTTCCTTTTAAAACCTTTGCCATCCAAGAAATACCTGCATCAAAAGCTCCAGTAAGGTTCATGATTCCAATCAATCCACCTATGAATAATACAAGAAAAATAATATCTGAGGCTTCAATAATTCCTTTAATTGGGGCTTTAATAAATTCTAAAACACCTTGAGGATTGGCACCTAATTTTTTGTAGGTATTGGGAATGTTAATAGGTTTCCAGATATCACCACTCGTAAATTTTTCTAAAGGGATTTTAATATTTAAGTCATTTAAAGATGTTTGAGTGGCTTCTACTTGGGTTTGTTTATCCAGTCCATTTAGGTTGAATATGTTTTCAGAAGCACTATATGATAAGGTGTCATATTTCCCAGAAGGAACAATCCAAGTAAGAAGGGCAACCATGGCGGCAATAATAAGCAAAATGGTTTGTGCGGTTGGAAACTTTAGTTTTTTCAATCGTTTAAAATTTTTTAAGAATAAAGATAGTATTAATTTAGAGTTATTTTTTAATTAGTACAATGGACCTAAATATACATGAAAGCTGGAAATTTCATTTGAAGGATGAGTTTAGTAAACCTTATTTTAAAAGTTTAACAGCTTTTGTAAATGAGGAATATTCAAAACATCAATGTTTTCCACCCAGTAATCAAATTTTTAATGCATTTGAACAATGTCATTTTAATGATGTTAAAGTGGTTATCATTGGACAAGACCCGTATCACGATTTTGGTCAGGCACATGGGCTATGCTTTTCGGTTAATGATGGTGTTAAACATCCACCATCTTTAAGTAATATTTTTAAGGAAATTGAACAAGATTTAGGTGTAGAATACCCAAAAAGCGGCAATTTGTTGCGTTGGGCAAATCAAGGAGTATTGTTGTTAAATGCGACGTTAACGGTACGAGCTCATGAAGCTGGAAGTCATCAAAAGATAGGTTGGGAAACCTTTACAAATACCGTCATAAAAAGTATCAGTGATTATAAAGAAAACGTTGTTTTTATGCTTTGGGGCAGTTTTGCGAAACAAAAAATAAAATTAATTGATATTAAAAAACATGCAGTACTGCAAAGTGGTCATCCTTCACCATTAAGTGCTAATAGAGGTCTTTGGTTTGGCAACAAACACTTTAGTAAGGCTAACTTCCTGTTGCAGCAAGCTCTTGAGAAACCGGTAAACTGGTAACTCTTTCAGACATTATAACAGGTTTCTTATTGATTTTTTTATTTGTATTTGTTTTATTACAGCTGAATTTTAATAACAAAAAATTAATGGCTACTAAAATTGTAATGGAGAGCGTAATTGTATAAATCATAAAATGGGGATTAAACTCTTTGCAAAAATACTAAAATTATCGATAAAAGACGTATTTTTTCGTTAATAAATAACTATTTGTAGGTAAATTTATTATTATTGTAAAAAAAATATCTAACTATTTTCAATTTAGCAAAAATACGTAATATATAATTCATAAAAAATACTTAGTAGTGAGTATTTTTTATGAATTATGTGTAGACATATTTTATTTTTAATGATTTTAATTCAATAAATTGGTGTTAATGGAATAGATTTAATTGTTTACATTCATAATTTATTGAATATGTTATCAATTTTCAACTCTTAATTACTGAATAAAGCTGTGCTAATATGTCTTTTTAAATTTTTTTTAAAATGAAAACAGGGGTGTTAATAAAATAAAATTTATTTTTGAATAAAAAACAAAAGATGGATGAAGTAAAATGGGTAACTGCTAAGGAATATGAAGATATTACCTATAAGAAATGTGATGGCGTTGCTCGAATAGCTTTTAACAGGCCAAATGTTCGGAATGCTTTTAGGCCAAAAACCACAAGTGAATTATATGATGCTTTTTATGATGCAAATGAAGATGTTAATATTGGCGTAGTTTTATTATCTGCTGAAGGTCCTTCAACCAAAGATGGTGTTTATTCATTTTGCAGTGGTGGCGACCAAAAAGCAAGAGGTCATCAAGGTTATGTTGGAGAAGATGGATATCATCGATTAAATATTCTTGAAGTGCAGCGACTCATTAGGTTTATGCCAAAAGTAGTCATTGCCGTTGTACCTGGTTGGGCAGTGGGGGGCGGTCATAGTTTACATGTGATTTGCGATTTAAGTTTAGCTAGTAAAGAACATGCCATATTTAAACAAACGGATGCTGATGTAACTAGTTTTGATGGTGGTTACGGATCTGCTTATTTAGCAAAAATGGTAGGGCAAAAAAGAGCCAGGGAAATATTTTTTCTAGGCAGAAATTATACAGCACAAGAAGCTTTTGATATGGGTATGGTAAACGCTGTGGTCACTCATGATGCATTAGAGTCAACAGCTTATGAATGGGCTCAAGAAATATTAACAAAATCCCCCACATCCATAAAAATGTTAAAATTCGCTATGAATTTAACAGATGATGGCATGGTGGGACAACAAGTTTTTGCAGGTGAAGCAACACGTTTGGCATATATGACTGATGAAGCAAAAGAGGGTAGAAATGCTTTTCTTGAAAAGAGGAAACCTAATTTTGATAAAAAATGGATTCCTTAATATGAAAAATTTTTCTCTTTGGATTTCTGCAATGCGATTAAGGACTTTACCTTTATCAGTTTCCGGAATTATTTTGGCTTCTTTTTTGGCCGAATATAACGGGTATTTTGCATGGAACATATTCATTCTTGCCTTTCTTACCACAATAAGTTTTCAAATTCTATCAAATTTAGCCAATGATTATGGTGATGGAATCAAGGGAACCGATAATCAAGATAGAATTGGTCCTGAAAGAGCCATTCAAAGCGGTAAAATCACGCCCGAAAGTATGTATGATGCTATTAAAACAAGTGTTTTAATTTCCATTATTTTAGCCACTTTGCTCATTTTTTCAGCATTTAGAGCTCGTCATTTTTTTCTCGCTTTGATTTTTTTTATATTAGGAATTGGAAGTATTGTTGCTGCCATGCGATATACGGTGGGAAATAACGCCTATGGGTATAAAGGGTTAGGTGATGTATTTGTTTTTATATTTTTCGGATTGGTAAGTGTTATAGGTTGTTATGTGTTATACGCAAAACAAATAGATCATGTTACCATATTACCCGCCATTACTATTGGTTTGTTAAGTGTTGCCGTTTTGAACCTTAATAATATGCGGGATATTGAATCAGATAAACGATCTAATAAAATGACATTAGCACTTAAGTTGGGAGAAAATAATATGAAAATTTATCATTTCTCTTTAATTATATCTGCTATCATATGCGCTTCATTATTTGGCGTTTTATATTACACATCTCCATTAAATCTTCTTTTTATAGTTACTTTTATTCCATTAGTATTCCATCTTATTAAAGTGAAAAGAAATAAAGAATTAAAATTACTTGATCCTGAATTAAAAAAGGTGGCACTTACTACATTTTTCATGGCATTTCTTATGGGAATAGGGCATTTGTTATAGATTTTTTTTGTACTTTACTTATTTAATTACAATAAATTTTAAGACATGAAAATCACGTTTTATGGCCATGCTTCATTGGGCATTAAAGTAAATGATATCTATATTTTAGTAGATCCATTCATTACAGCAAACCCAAAAGCATCAAAAATTCATACGGAGTCTTTGAAAGCAGATTATATTTTGTTAACGCACGCACATCAAGACCATATTTTGGATGTTGAAGCCATTGCCAAACGAACAAATGCGGTTATTGTTTCAAATTTTGAAATAGTATCCCATTTTGAAAAATTAGGAATGGAAGGACACCCAATGAATCTTGGTGGGCAATGGGATTTTGAATTCGGTAATTTAAAATATGTCAATGCCATTCATACTTCATCATTTCCAGATGGCTCTTATGGCGGACAACCTGGAGGTTTTGTGATTGAAGGTGAGCACAAAAATATTTATATAGCAGGTGATACCGCTTTAACTATGGATATGAAACTAATTCCGCTACAAACAAAATTAGACTTAGCCATTTTACCAATTGGGGACAATTTCACTATGGGTATAGAGGATGCCATATTGGCAAGTGATTTTATTGAATGCGATAAAGTCTTGGGCTACCATTATGATACCTTTGGTTATATAGAAATTGACCATGAAGAAGCAAAACGTAAGTTTTATGAAAAAGGAAAAGATTTAATGTTGCTGGAAATTGGGGAAAGTATTGAATTGTAATTTGTTTTCATTAACATTTCTTTCTTATAATTTAGAAATTAATTAAGTATTTTTGGCAGGTGAAAAAAGCCTCTTTCCAAAAGTATATTTTAAACTTTAAACAACCAAGCGGTACCTCTCGTGGTGTATTGAATACCAAAGAAACCTGGTTTATTACTATTGAAAACAATGGTAAGAAAGGTTTTGGTGAATGTGGGATGTTTAAAGGATTATCTGTTGATGACAGACCAGATTTTGAAGACAAATTAAAGTGGGCTTGCCAAAATATTAATTTAGATTTACAAACATTATTAATTGAATTAGAAGAGTTTCCAAGTATTCAATTTGGTGTAGAAATGGCTTTAAAATCATTGGAGTCATTCAATGCATTTGAATTATTTCCGTCAGAATTCACTTCAGGCAATAAGTCAATCCCTATAAACGGACTTGTTTGGATGGGAACTGAACAATTTATGCATGAACAAATAAAAGACAAAATTAAAGCAGGTTTCACTTGTATAAAAATGAAAATTGGCGCCATAAATTTTCAAACGGAATTGAATCTTTTAAAATCCATAAGAAAGGAATTTTCTTCAAAAGATATAGAATTAAGAGTGGATGCAAATGGCGCATTTTCAGCTGAAGAAGCATTAGAAAAATTAAAAAAATTATCAGATTTTGATTTACATTCCATTGAACAACCCATTAAACAAGGACGGGTAAAAGAAATGGCTGAGTTGTGCAATACATCACCTTTACCCATTGCATTGGATGAAGAATTGATAGGCGTTTTTTCTTCAGAAAACAAAAAAGAATTACTTCAAAACATTAAACCTCAATATATTATATTGAAACCTACATTGGTTGGCGGATTCCATGGTAGCAATGAATGGATTCAGTTAGCAAAAAAAAACAATATTGGCTGGTGGATTACAAGTGCTCTTGAAAGTAATATAGGTTTAAATGCCATTGCACAATATACTTTTACAAAACATAGTAAATTGCCTCAAGGATTGGGCACTGGAAGTTTATTTA
>Ga0207906_1000468_pt1 | contig 15303 bp, 23 predicted proteins | sample LinPmetageLP37_FD_184050 | JGI IMG/M metagenome (GOLD analysis project Ga0207906, IMG submission 184050) | Marine viral communities from the Pacific Ocean - LP-37 (SPAdes) | ecosystem: Environmental > Aquatic > Marine > Oceanic | place: Pacific Ocean | collected 2010-06-16 | reverse complement strand
TCGCGGCTCCCGAGGCCCAGCCATCCGTGGCGAGCGTGCTGCCCGTCTGAGACGCACCATCGACCAGCGGCGTCGAGGCCGTGTAGGTGCCGGTGGTATGCGTCGGACGCACAGGGTCTTGCAGCCATTTATCCACCCCAAGCTGCCGACGACCAAACATGCCCTCTTCATAGTTCTCGGCAATGACGGCAGTCGGGTTGAAGAGCGAACTCGTGGTGTTCGCCAGCGTGCTCATCGCCAGCGGGTCCAGCACCGCCACGCGACCCTTCAAGGGGGTCGAGAGGTCGGTCAGTTTCACCCCCGCCTGGAGATACGTCAGGGTCGCACTGGGCGTCGTCCCTGGCGTGCCGACAGACGAGTAGATATCCCGATAGACCGCGTTGAACGCGAGCACTTCAGCGGCATTCGCCAGGGCTTCAGAGCCCGGATCGACATAACGCGTCCGAATGTTGTCGAGTTCGGTCGTGGCCTGCTGACTGGAGTACCCAAACGCCACGTTCTTCTGATTCGTCAGCGAGATCGGGACGGTCTGGTCATACAGGTTCTGGAGTTGCAGCGCCTGACCGTCCGTGACGGTAAACCGCTGGGGCAGTCGGGCGTTGACGGTATTGCCGACTTTTGCTCCGGCAATCTCGTACTGTGAGTCGTACGTCCTGTTGACGTTCGCAAGGAACACGAGCTTATTGATAAAGCCGCGTGCGACTTCCTTCGTCGTCCAGGATGGTGTCGCTAGGGTATTAGCCATTGATCATCCTTGTCCGGTTACAGACGACCCGATTGCCGATCTGCCGCATTCATGCGACGGAAATGCTCATCCATCGACAAATCGTCGGTGATCTCAAAGGGGTCTTCAACGGGAGGCGAAGTCCCAAGCGGCTTGATTGGGGCTTTCGCAGAACTGACGACTCGGGCTGGGCCGCTACTGACAGTGGGTGAGGCAGCTTCAAGTCGGGCTTCCAGTTTCCCCATTTCCCGGTAGGTTTCTGCCGGGTGCAGCGTGGAGAGGCGCTGAGCGTCATCTGGGTGTTCGGAGAGCCACTGCAAGATCGCAATCCCTTGTGGGCTCTCCATCGCCAAGTGCTGCATCGGCAGCGACATCGGCGTATCAAGATTTAAGGTCTCGTCAAATTGCGGGTTCTGCTGACGAGCCTCATCAAGCGTTTTCGACCAGCGATCAAGCTGCACTTGCTGCTCCTGCGCGATCTGCTGCTGCTCGTAGGCGTGCTGTTGTGCCGCCGTGTTCTCGGTGTGTTTGGCGTCCGAGACAAACTCGGCCAGGGCCATGCTGTAGTCTTCATAGGCCGTAAACTGGTCCGGCCTAGGGACACCCGGCATCTCCTTGAACCGAGACCAACTCGGAGTCTCGGGTTCCGGTGCCGTCTGTGTCTCTGTCGGTGTCGGCGCTCTTTCCGCAGAGAGTGCCTGGATTTTCGACTCAGCCGCGTCGGCGCGTCGTTCGGCCTCTCGCTGCTTCGCAATGGCGGACTTGACCGCCTCGGTTGGATTACTCCGACGTTTGGGCTTCGCCTGGGTGATCGGCTCTTCGGCGACGGGCGCGGCGTCTGCCGACTGTGGGGACACCGCGTCAGTGCCCTCGGACGGCGGTGCGTCGTCCTGAAAGGCAATGGCGATTTGCTCCGTCGTCTCGTGGTTGGAGTCGATGGTGATGTCGCCGTCGGTGACCTGTCCTGCGTCAGTAGCCATAACCCTCACTTCAAAAAGGGGGGACCGCACAACAAAAGGCGTGTCCTGGGTAGCTCACACCCATAACACGCCCCCGAATCGTGCGTCCCCTTGTCGTTTTCACCCCGCCGGGGAGCGGGTGTCGGCACGGGAATCAGTCGTGCCCAGGTGAAAACGTCACTCTCTTGTGAAATAGAAATATCATATATTTCCGAAATAAGCCAATACCGGTCGTGACGCTCAGATCACGGTCCTTCGTCGGGTGGCGTCAGATCAATTGCGAGGACCGTTTCAGGCTGGTCCGGCTCGGCAGATTGCACCGCCTGAGCCTCTTTTTGGAGCCCGTCGATGACCGCCATCTCCTCGCGGTGCTGGTGTTCGGTCACGTCGTGCATCATTTTCGTCGCACTGGACTGTTCTGATTCCGCGAGTCGCGTATCGGATTTCAACCGCGCCTCGGCCTCGTCGGCCTTAATTTTCATGGCCGTAACGGTCAATTCGGTCTCGTTCCGCATCCGTTCGATCTCAATCCGCATCTTTTCAATATCGAGCTTGGCCTGATTGTCCATTTGGGTCTGCGCGGTCTGGGCTTGGAGTTTTTGGGCGTCACTGGCGAGCAGTTGCGTTTTCTCGTCCAGCGCCTTCGTGAGTTGCTCGACCAGTTGCCCCGATTCTTGAATCTGTTGCTGGAGCATCTGGGGATCGGGACCGCTGTCCTGATCCTGGAGCGGCGGCGGCAGCATTTTCTTGACGCGCTCTGCGGCTTCCAAATGACCGGGGAAATCGCGGAATTTCAGGTAAATATCGCCCAATATCGGAAACAGGCTCGGATTGCCCTCAAACAACTGGCCCATCTCGTCCGCACCCTCTTCGCGTCGGCTCTTGTAGCTGCGTCCGATACTGACGGTAATCCCGTACCGGCCTTTTCGCAGGTCGTAGAGTTCAATGGGCTTCTCGGCTTGTGGCGGCGGCATCTGACCCATCGGAGGGCCACCCGGACCCATCGGAGGTCCACCCATACCCATCGGAGGGCCACCAGGAGGCATCGGAGGGCCACCGGGGGCCATCGGGGGACCGCCCGGTCCCATCGGCGGTGCCCCAGGAGGCAAAAGAGCAGCGCCGGGGCTCATCGGGGGTCCGCCCGGACCCATCGGTGGCCCTCCGACGCCCATCGGGCCACCAGGAGCCATCGCGGGCGGTCCTGGTGCGGGAATGGGGCGTTGTGTCTCTGGATCACGCCGGAACGGGGCGTTCAACATGACCGTTTTGGGTTCGTCTTCCAGGTCGAGAATCCGCGCAATCCGACCCGGTCGGTCATAGATATGCGGGATCAGGTCCAAGATGACCTTCGCCTCATACGTCAGGCTGATTTCGGCCAGATTATCAATAAAATGACTGCTGCCGCTGTCATGCTGGTTCTGGAGCGCGAGAATGGCTTTGCCGCTCTTGGCCGAGGTGGTTTGTTGGCCCAGGGCCGACTCAAAGGCTCCGGTGCCCTCGTGGATAAACTCGCGGGCCTGTTGCAGCAGCAACATACTCGGTCCCAGCCTAGACGCATCGACTTGCGTTCGCTGCGGCGGGGGTGCGGCGGTCCCATTCAGCGAGACGTTCCGATAGCGCATGTAGGGGAAGTTCCGCACGTTCGACAACTGCCATTCCTGCTCGTGGCCCTCTTCCTGGCCCTCCACCATCATGTACGGCGCTTTGGTCTCTAAGCTCGACATCTCGACGGCCGACGACGCGCTGTAATTCAGCAACCTGACGGCGTCTTTATTCGGCTCGATCATGCCCACATAGCGCCGATCCTGCTCAAACGGGATGAGTTCGCGTCCGATCACGGGAATGATCGGGATATAGCGTCCGTCCATCTCCTGTTTGGGTTCCAGTTCCTCGACGGCGTTGATCGTGCTCCAGTAGAGGGTCGGGGTGCTCTCGACCCGCTGTCGTGCCTCAACCCCCTCGCGTGCGGTGCGTCCCTCTGGGATGGCGTCCTCGTCGGACTCCGATCCGTCGTCTAGCAGCACTTTTTTCGACGTGCTGTATTCCAGCCGGTAGTATTCGGCCACACGCACGGCGCGTGACGCGCCCTCGTCGCCAGAGACCCAACTCGGGGTCGAGATCCCGACCGCCGAGAGTTCTTCCTCGCTGTAGCCGGCCATGGTGCTCTTTGGATAGCGGCGTTTATAGGTCTCCCACGGCATATCGTTGACCACGAACGCCCATTCGCCGTCAGACGCATCGGCTTCCTGGGCAAACGGGTCCATCACGACGCTGCCCTGCTGGAGAATCCGCTTGATCGTGATTTTCTGGTCGTAAGGGTCGTCACTGTCCGGGTCAGGCTCGGTAATCACGCGGTAATACCCGCGTCCGGCCTTCACGGCCCGTTCAAAGGCCCAGGATCGCGCCAACCCAGCCCGACTTTGCACCTCGATCCGTCGATACAGCCCCTGGAGCACATCGGCGGTGTCTTCTTCAGCATCATCGCTCAGCGGATGGATGGACACACCCAAATGGGCGGCTTTTTCGGCGTTCAGCACCAACTGAATGGGATGGTCGAGACTCGGGATACTCAACATCGGACGTTGTGGAATCGACACCCCGCCAATCAGTTGCGGTTTCCGCTGGTCTTTGACCTCATTGGGCCAGCAGAACTCGGGCACCTGAAACCGCAAGGCATCGACCTCGCGTTTGCGCTGGTCGGTGTCGGCATCCGACCCAAACTTGAAGCGATCCAACGCCTGTTGCATCTCGCTCGTCATGCGCCCATCCAATCTGTTAACGCGGCTGTCCCTCGCGAGAGACGCGACCGTTGCGCGGGTCGTGGTGGTGGTTGCATCGCATGACGCCCACTCAGTACCAGATAGCGCGTGGCATCCATCAGGTGATCGGAGACCTTCACAATGCGCCCTTGCTCGTCCCGATGATACTTCCGAAACTCACTGCGCCAATTACTCAGATGTTCCTGCACGACGAGTCGCCCCGAGACTAGCAGGTTCCAGGTCTCGGTCAACCCCGCCTCGACCGCGTTCTGCGCCGGCTCGAGACGCAGACCCAGTCGTCCGTAGATATCAATCAGCGCCCGTCCATCGACCTGACTACTCCCGGCACTCGCCGGGTCTATGACGCCGCGCACCCAATCACCACGCGCCTTGATCGCCTCGGCGTGACTCGCCGGTTCGCCCTGTCCACGATAATGCTCATCATAGAGCACAATCTGTCCCGATCCGGGATCTGTCGCGCCCCAGAGTGCCGCCGTCCGGTTCCAGCCGACATCCAGCGCATAGCAGCGTGCCCAACTCTCGGGAATCGTCGCGGTGGGGACGAGAATCTCCCGCTCGGCAATCGGGTAAATGGCTCCCGACCCCAAACTCGGCTCGCCCTCGGTTCTCGCGGCAATCTGATACGGCGGCGTCGTCGCCATCAACGCCTCACGCTCAGCGGGGTCCAGGTGCGGCACATCACGCCACCCCGCCTGGATAAACGTCTTGAACTTGGCCGAGGCCGGCGATTCCGGCTCCAGAAACCCCTTCACGACCGCGCTCATCCCCTGGAGCGGGGTGAACGTCACCATGATGATCCCCTGCGTCGTGATCGTCCGATACAACATCTCCGTGTAGCAATCCTGCGGCGGTTCCTCGTCGCACCAGATGACGTGTTTCGCGGTCCCCTCAAAGGATTGGCGTCCCTGTTCGTAGGTTTTCAACCCCACGAGACTCAGTCCCCCGCTCACATGCCGAACCTGTGCCCCTTCCAGCGCACCGGCCAGTCCTCTCGCGTTGATGGTCTTTTCAATCAGGTGGGCCGGAATCATCCCGGTCCCTGGAGACTGGACACTTCCCAGCAGCTTCGCCTGCACAATATCCCGCGTCGTCTGGGAGTTCGTCCCGACCGCCCAGCACTCCACCGGCTCGTCAAACCGTCGTCCCGTCCACCAGTGGGGATACAACCCCGTGAGATGACACGTCAGTTCATACGACCCGGCCTCAGACTTCCCGACCCGGTTCGCGGCCATAAACAACCGCTCCTTCGTGACGCCAGCCGCGAAAAAATCGAGGTGCTTCTGGTACCGTGACCGCGCCAGGGGGCCGTCGCCGTCTGGGTAAAACGTCGAGAAGCGTGACGTGGTCCGACGTTCCGCCTCGGCATGTAAGGCGTCGAGTCGTAACCGCTCATCCAGGGTCAACTCAGACATCCGGCCACTCGTTTTCTCGTTCCCGTTGTGCCGCGCTCTCCCGTGCCTCCGCCAGAATCTCCTCCACCGTCCTCAACCCGTTTGTCTCGTTTGTTCTGGGGGGTACACACGGTACAAACTCCGGCCCGTCGTTCACGATGGACGCCTCCACGGGACTTAATTCGTTTCTTTCGTCGGTTTGCGCGTCAATCTGGGGACTTCTTTCGTTTCTTTCGTCGGTTCCAGACTCCACGGGCGTCACATCCACCACCGGCAACGCCGCTGGCGAGAGCTTCTTCATCAGATTCCCCAGCGATGCCGACAACTCACGGTCTGACAATCTCGACGGCTCCGTACTCACATCCAGATCAATCGTCTGTTTCGCCTGCCCAAACATCCGATCCATGATCTGCCCAATCAACGTCGCATTCGGAGCCACCGCTGACAACCGATACGCCTGCTCCCCCGCATTCAACCGCTCCACCATCACGTCCGGGTCCGTGACCGTCGTCCACCGACCCTGATCGTCACGGGCCACCATATGCGTCACACCCTGCGCTGACTGAATCTGCGCCCGTACCAACGTCTCAAACTGTCTGCTCACCTCCGTACGCCAGAGACTCAATAACTCCGCCTTCTCACGCGCAGGCTTGTACGGCGTCACACGCCCATTCGCCACCGTACTCCCCGGCTTTCGACCGCTCCCGGGTCGGTAGCCTCCCCGTCCGCTCTTCACCGCAGACCCCTCTTCCAACTCCCCCATCATGTCCAGACTCTACCATATACCAGCCTGATTCTATCCTTTGATTCCCCTGGTTCTAGCTTGGCTTGCTCCGATGTGGGTCTCGCGATTCGCGATGAGGGGATATGCGTATTAGTGATATCAGAATCTCGAAGTGCTTTCGGATCTGAAAACGAAAACGGCTGGAAAAGGATTTCGAATGGTGAGTAAACGCTTACTCCGGCCGCCGACGCGCCATGCGCGTGTCAGCTCGTGGTCGGCGCGGGGCTAGCCGGACAGCGTGTCCGAACACGGGCGGACACGTCCGCATGGAGCTGCTAGCGGGCATACTTGCATCTACTCTTATACCGTGCTAGAGTGGTATCCATCAGCCGACAGTGTGTGGGTTGATTAACCGAGGAGGTTATATGAACAAGGACAAGGCAGCAGACCGGGCAACGCTTCAGGCAGACCGGGCAATCTTCGACGGTTTGCATTGGTGTAGCAGGTGCGGGCTAGAAACGTCGCACAGTAACGGTACCTGTCGAGAATGCGTGAAGGCACGCAAGCAGAGAATCGCATTGGACCGCATCGCATACCGTAAACGTCGTTAACCCGGTCAATTGAGCCGGCGACTTAACCGAGGGAGACCACATGAAACAGCCCGCAACTGTCCATTTCCGACTCTCGTCGCCAACGCGCACAGACCTACCCCGCTCAGTCATCACTGACAAGCGCGGTCGGTCTGTGTCGCCTACATCAGGACGCGTCATCGCCTACCGGCACTCGACGGTGCTGCATGACGTGACGTTCAAGGTCAACGCCAAAGAGCAGCAGCGCATTGCCGACGGGAAGTCCAGGTCAGTACATGCGCGCGCGCATGGTCTGATCGACTCATCTCTGAGCGAGACACGCGCAGATCATCCTGAGTTGACCGTTGAGATCAGGTACAACCCCAAACGCGCGCCATTCTTCACGAGGCTCGCACCCTCAGGCGAGCTGATCAGGGTGGACAGCGCGCCTGTGGTCGCATTCTCGACGGACCCGGTGACACAGCAAGGTCGCTGTTGGATCGCGCCGACTCGGTAACTCGCACCAAAAAAGGACCAAAACCATGCACCTATACAATCTCGGACCAAACCAGACAGAAATTACCACGGGGAACCGCTCAGTCCTGTACAGCTACTCCACTCCCGTCGTCGTACAGGTACACGGTGTCGGATGCTTCCGCACCGAAACGCGCCACAGTGTCACCACGTCACGGCATATCAACAAATATCTCGACGGCCGGAACGCCACCACGGTGACGCAAGACCAAATTGACAGTTTCGCTGACGGCGGCAAAATCACAGTAACCGCTCAGAACTAGAGGGAGAACCAGATCATGAAACCCACCAAACCAACCACACTTGAACTCGGCACAATCAGCCATGGCACGATGCGCGTCCAAGACACCATGCCAGCACTCCTGTCAGCACTGGATGGCATCAGACTGTCGGCGGAAGATCGGCAGACGTGCGACGAGGTACAGCGGTGCCTGGACGCATGGATTGCGGCAGACTGTGAAGATGACGACAGCGACAATCCAGGCACGATGATTGCGGGTTGTGCGCCATGTTCGGATGATCTCTTGTTCGATCTTGAAATGGAGATGAGCGAAACTCTTATCCCGCTCGCGGAAAGCTATGTCCCCGACTATTGCTATGTCGGATCGCATCCAGGTGACGGGTCCGACTTGGGAGTCTGGCCGTGCGAGGATCTCTTTAGCGACACCATACAGGGATCATACGACGGCTATTGCTGGCGGCTCAGAGAGAACAATCACCCGACCGAGGAGACCATACCGGCCGATATGTCCCATGCGCTCGCCGTAAACGATCATGGAAACGCCACGTTGTTCCGCCGCAGTGGGAGCCGCTGGACGGAGTGTTGGTCTATCGTTTAGCGGCTCGATTGTCTTGCGGTATCCACCGGCCCCGTGTCGGTGGGTATCGCTGGACACTCGAACCATGGAGGAGACACGATGGCACCCACTGTGAAAACACTCGAACGCTATTGGGACCGTGACACGGCCGTGAAATTACGGGGCATCTTAGACGGGACCACAGACCCACTCACGCTCGCCCCGGTCGAACGCTGGGCCGCGCAATGTGCCAGTGCCCCGCGTGATGTGGATCAGATGCTCGAAGCCTGTAACGTCATCCTCGATACATGCGGCATTGAAGCGATCTTCTGCGACCGGCACATTGACTCATACCATTTGGATATTGCCGCGCTGTACTGCAATACCGGCGACACGTACGATCCGACAGTCCTGTATGACACCGCACGCGACCGGTTCGTGGTTACATCCTATGGAGATTGGGTGGAAACCGCCGAACGGACGCGGCGGTACGAGTTCTCATAATCACAACAGCACACACTCGAACCTGGAGGAGAACACGCTATGACAGATACGACCTACAACGGCTGGAAAAACTACGAGACCTGGAACGTCGCACTGTGGATCGGAAACGATGAAGGACTTTACGAAAGCGCAAAGGGAGCAGGCACGTATACAAGGTTCCGCGACCTGTTCCGCGACGACGACACCCGCGACCAAGGCACCGCGTTTCGCATCGCCATCGAGACACCTGACGGCGTGGCTTGGAACGATAGCGGCCTGGACATTGACGCCTTGGACGAGATGATCGCGGAACTCTAACCTCACAGGAGAAAATCACATGCAATCGCTCACATACGGCACCGTTCCGGCGGATCTCACCATCGACGCACCGTACCCAATGGAGCTAATGGGTGAGGATTGGGATCTCGTCGCTGATGTGGTCAACGAAGGGATCGACAGTCACCTAGAAGCGGTGAGGACCGAGCAGGATGGGCGCACGATCAAAATCATGGATACGGCCAGCCTGCGATGCTTCATCCGGCGGCTGACCGAACGGTGGGACGCGGGGAACGACGAGGCCGGTGATCTGGCGTCAAATATTCTGGAAACGCTCGATTACGAGTGGATCTAATACAGACGCGAGAACAGACGCGAGAACAGGCGAGAACTGAACACCACAGGAGGCAGACCATGCATTACAGAAATATCATCTTCGTAGAAGCCCCGCTCGAAGAAATCAGCGACACCAGGATAGAGGAGCTTGTAGAACAAGACATGGCCCCTTTTCATGATGAGCACTGGGACGGGTATCTGATCGGCGGGGCATGGCCCGACACGCTCAACGGGAAAAACATCATCCCCATTAAAGAGATCAGACAGAAGCATCTGGACGACTGCTTTGACATCATCATCGATGGGGCGTGGTTTAAGAGAGAGATCTACCGCCCGTGGTTGTCGGTCTCCCAGTGGTTCGAGCGGAAGCCGAAAGACCAGATGCCGACCGCTCGCTGGCTTCGCCAGGATCACAAAATGCGGAAGGGGGGGCCTGAATTTCAGGTCTTCGCGGTTGCCCTCGATTGCCACAACTGAGGGAGACATCATGAGCAAAGTCAAAATATACATCGTCGCTGTATGGTCCCCAGATTATGACGGATCACAGATGTTCTCATTCGCTGACGAGCCGAGCCGGGCCGGGTTTATCTCGGATATAGAATCCGACGATCCCCGGGTCACTTGGGCCACCGCCGAGGACACCGTTGACCAGAAGCACATCATGCAAGAGGCCGCATCATGAAAATCATGACAGACAGTGGACCGATCACCGGCAATCAGCGCCACCGGCACATGCAGTGGCTGCGGGGCCGGTGCGAGTCCGGCGCGTGGACGGGGACTGAAACTATCGCTGCCGCGTGGGAAGCCATATATGAGGCAGTCGCCGCGAGCCGCACCCTACACGAAGCGTACTCGATTGGATTCGCGCAAGGGCTGGCCGACCGCCTCTATAACGCCTTGCAAGCCCCTGAAGCGGACCCGATGTACAGCTCCTCGGTGAGACGGCGGAGCGATTGGCTTGAGCGAAGGCTGACCCAGCGGCCACCCACGCGATAGTCGCTTGTCGGTTGCGTCGGCCCCGGAGCCAGTGGCGCTCCGGGGCCGATAGGAGCCCGCAATCACGGGACACCAACAGGGAGGGAATATCGCATTATGAAAAAAATACGGAGCAGATATCAAATATGGGATTGCGGTCACTTGGTCCCATGCTGGACGCGCCGCCCCCCGACCGTGCCAGGGGCGAAACCACTCACATGTACCACACTGCAAGAGCGAGAGCTTGGGATCTGCTGGTATCTCCCGTGGTCAACGATTGATACCAAGAAGGCCGCGTCATGACCACCCTCGGCATGATCCGCGACGGCGTGCTGCTGGCGCTGGTTCTCGCCATGCTGGCGCTCATTTTTTGAAGACCAACCCCAACCTAAACAGGAGCATTATGTTTGAAAAAATCACGATCTATGTAGACGGAACCCTGAGTCTGGACTCCCTCATCACTGGATATTGCGTTAAACAGACGAGTCGGGGTACCGAGGTGGGGCGATGCCAAAATAACGGTCTCAAACCTCCGGTGGACGTGGGTGAGACGGTCACACTCCCGTCTCCGAGATATGCGCTCAGTTGCTACAACGTCACTCCCGCATCAGGTGTCCCGAACGTGAATACATTCAAACGAGACCTGCTCGCGATTTTTAATTCAGCGGCCAGCTAATAATCCAAACCCCACCCAGGAGGCACACAGATGAAACCGGAATGCATCATACTCATGCCGGAACCGCCTATTGACCCGCCGCCCGATGACAACCCGGAATGCCCCGCGTGTGACGCCATCATCGTGTCGATCCGGGGCGAGCGAGCTACGTGCGAGGCTTGCGGCTGGGTCAACGATCCGAACTGGCCGAGGACACAGCTATGAGAATCATCAATATCTTCGCGCTCTTTGAGAATCCAACAGGCGACCCAGGCTGGCAACTCTGGGACGGCGATGTACTGGTCGGCGTGTATCGGACGCGAGATCAGGCGAGAACTGAGGCGAGGCTGGTGTCGGCCGCCGACTACTATCGCCGCTTTACGCAGGCACGCGAGATGTGAGGCGAGGGCACGCAAGAATTGACGCGAGGGTAGGCGAGAACTGAACAGCCCAAGGAGGCAACATGACTGGACTGACATTTCGGCGTGACATCGAGAATGAGATCGAAGGCAAGATCCTCAACTACGATGTAATCACGGTGCGTGAGCGGGTGCTCTCGCACACAGAGCGGGTAGATATGGGCGATCCGATGGAGGTCTTTTGCGATCCCCCGCGCCCCGGCGTTGAGACCATCAGATATTTCTACGTGCTGCACTGTCTGGTGGTGTGCGGGACAGAGACGGACCATGTCGCCATCCCAGAAGCGGATCTCGTGGCTGAGTACGAACGAGGGACGTACTACCTTAAATCAGAGAGTGGCTGGGACTTTTCGCTCGGACTGAATCCCCACGAGTCCTGATAGTCCAGGTCGATGCGAGACGATCAGGGCTAGCGCCCGTCGCCGTTGGCCTCGGCCCGGATCGCCGCCGCTTCCGCGAGGTCAACGGCGAACTCAGCAGGGGGCATGTAGCGATATTCGCTGGCCCGCGTCCCGTCTGCGAGCGCCCGGACGCGATTCTGGATCACCATGCCAAGCTGGACACGGCAGTCCGAAACACGCGTGCGCCAGGCATACGACCCGCCGTGGCTGGCGACGGTGAGACCGTCGATCCAGGCACCCGGCGATGCGCGAAACAACCCGGCCACTCTATCGCGGTAGGCTGTGCTCATGTGTTCGGCTCTCCTTCATTTGGCGGGTCAAGCTTGATGACGAACCCCCCCGCAGACTGGACGAGATCCGAGAGCATGAACATCTCATCGTCCTCGTCATCTCCGACCCTGATGACACGGTAAATTTCACCCGGACTAGCCCGCCCGTACTCCTTGATGTGCTCGACCGTGGCCTTGACCGCTGCATGGACGTGGGTGTTCGCCTCCACGTTACGCACTACGTCACCACTCCTCACGCCGTACCAGTTGCTCATGCCTTATCTCCAGAGCCAGTGCGCGTTGTTTTTCCGCCGTTGCACCAAGACCCACTTGGGCTCCTTGTAATACGCAGCTAGTTCGATGGTATCGAGGTTGCCTCGATGTGACCCCATACGCTCCCTGGAGCGACGTATGAGACCGCCTGCCATTTCACGGGGTGACGGGTCTTGTATCACTTTTTTGCCCCGTGAGGGGGCATTGTGGCGCACATGCGGGAGCGGTGCGGGTACCTCCTCAAGCGGCCCCTGCCAGACAGGCACCCCGTCGCCCCGGAGGCGATCCCAGTCGGGCTCTGGGTCTGGCTCTGGGTCAGGCTCTACTGGTTCAGTGACGCGAAACGTCACCACCGTATCAGGATCACGGGGATCATCGTTTCGCTGGCCCCAGTCCGGCTCAGGCGGTCCCACGTCGAGTGGATGCCGGCGAATCATGACGGATCTCCACGCGTGGGGTGTTCGGACGCCGCAGAGCGGACGGACGGCCCCTGGCGCACAGAGGGCGGTTGATACCCTCCTTGGATCTCTTCCCGTTGTATGAGTTCTTCGCAGCCACGTACGAGATGCATGAGGTGGGCTTTGAACTGTTTTATCAGGCGGCGATCAGAGTCAGGGATCTTGGATATCGGTGTCATGACGAGCGCATCGTGATCGATCCTGATCTGTACCCCTCGATTTTCGAGGCTTAGCAAGAGATGCAGCGCGTTATCAGGCACCTCCGTATCAAACACCCGCGTAAACCTCATCTCACCCTCCTCCACCACCCCCTCCTATATTATATATAGGAGGGTTTGTCCGTCCGCCCTCTTGTCCGGGTTGTCCGCCTACGTGTCCGCCCCTGTAAACACTGACGCATTCGGGCTTTTCGTAATCTGCCCGGACAACGCTGTCCGGGGTCAGCCTGAATGTTGTCCGCCCTTATAAACATTAGGGTTTCGACGCCTTAGGCACTGTCTTGTCCCCCTTGTCCGCCCCGGCTTCTGCTGCTCGATGTTTCGCCCATCGAGACTCCACAGCTTTACGTCCAAAGGCCGAACGCTCCTCTGCCGTGATGCCTTTCCAGCGTTTTTTGCCGCCGATACTGGCCGCGTCGAGACCTCGAAACGCCAGGACCAACAGCGCATCCACGGCCTCGGTCAGGGTTTGCCTCTGCTTGCTCGCCCGACCGGCGACCCGTGCTGCCATGACCGGCGAGATCGGCACGCTGATGTTCGCCACTTTGAGACTGCGTGTATCTACATCCATTATGTTCCCTCCTTGGCTAGTATAACATACCTGGACGCACGTAGTCAGAATCGCTCCTCGTCCGGCTCAAGGGCTACCAGCGTGGTCTCGGCAAGACACACCCTGCCAGACGTGTCTTTGCGGAATATATCCATCCTCCGAACGGTGCGTGCGATGGAGTCCGGTCGAGAATCAAGCTCGGCCGCAAGCTGGGGGATCGTCATCGGTGTCTGCGCCACCAGCGACTTGACCCTCTGCCATATAGGCAAGGTGGTCGCGAGGTCGGCGCTCCCAGCGAGGTCGAACGGCTCGACCGTGGTTGTCGTGCCAGAGAAGTCGATCTTGATGCCTCGCGTCGAGAGCCGCTGGCCGGTGTTGGATTTTCTATGCGAGAGGGCCAACTCGACAGTGGATCCACCGGCCCCCTCGTCATCGTTCCGTCGAACATGCCAGACACTCCGAGCGCCGTTGTTGTAGAAGGCCGACCCGAACACCGTCTTGTCAGAGTTGTCGCCTCCCTTGGTCTGGTGGGCGAGGCTCAGAGACCCCACATTCAACGTCCGCAGCGAACGGAAGAATGCGGCGGCGATCTCAGCACTTTCGGGTGGCCCGTTCAGCGCAAACGCAATACTGTCCACCACGATGAACCCGATCCCGTGCTCCAAAATGTGCTTCTGGAGCCGCCCCACCTCGTTGGCGAGCGGCTGGCTACACCGGACATAATGGAGGCGCTCACGGGGCATCCCGGCCCCGAACAGGCGTTGCAGTCTGTCGCGGTGCGCCCCTGGCTCGTACTCCCAGTCAGCAAACAACACCTTGCTGCTGTCGCGAGCTATCATGCCCGCAATCCAGAGCGCGAGATACGACTTCGCCGCACCCCCGTCACCGAACAGGATGGTGGGGTGCGATTTGAGAATCGGCAGACCGGAAATGGTCCAGGCCGGGTCATCTGTGGGGAGGTCATAATCTGCGAGCGGTTTGATCTCGCTCGACCCCTCGGCCTCGGCACGGGCTACTCGGACACTGAGTATTTCAAGCCCCGAGAGCCAATCCCACCTTGGCTCGCCCGACCGTGAGGCCAACCCCTTGGCAAGTCCAGCCCGTGTCCGGGCGGCACTCAGATTGGTCGCGGTCCACAGCAGCGTGCCGTTCACCGTCCTGGCGTGTGGGAGCGTGGTATTGACCGTCAACTCACACTTCAAATCGTCTCGGTCCCGGTGGAGATGCGACACCAGAAACGTCACCCCCAGCGTGGGGTAGTCCAGGGAATACGCATCCTCTCCCAGGCGGCTGAACACCTGTTCGGCAGTCAGCATATCGACCGCCTCGACGGTCGGGGAGATCACCATCTCTGGGTCAGCCGCCAGCGCCCGCAGCGCCTCGACGGTGCCCCCGGCGGCAAACCAGTCACTGGTATCGCCGTGGACCTGGAGTCCTGGCAGGGGCACCAAGGTCGCCGTGATCCCTGCGGCAGTGATTTGCTCGAGCACACTGTCCGCGTGTTTGCGCCCT
>Ga0207906_1000464_pt1 | contig 15376 bp, 18 predicted proteins | sample LinPmetageLP37_FD_184050 | JGI IMG/M metagenome (GOLD analysis project Ga0207906, IMG submission 184050) | Marine viral communities from the Pacific Ocean - LP-37 (SPAdes) | ecosystem: Environmental > Aquatic > Marine > Oceanic | place: Pacific Ocean | collected 2010-06-16 | reverse complement strand
AACTTGGTTTGCGGAACCCATCAGGGCCAGCGGTCAAAACCGCGCAAACAGGCCGGACACATGACTGCTTCTGACAAATGCACAAATCAGATCAAAAATGTCTTGCTATGCAGGAGCCATCCACACATGCCGTTCGCCTCGTGGCCGAGCGTAGCGGTGCAGCTTCACCACAGCGGCCATTCGTTCGTCGTGCAGCATTCTCGGGAAGTGAAAGTCGGCAGAGCGGACCTTGCCGCCTTTCGCTGCACTTGCTTGATCGCCGCTGCGCCTGCGAAGGCTCCCGTCGAGAAGGGCCGAAAGCAGTCAATCGCGGCTATACGCAAGAAGGTTCCTTTCGTGCCGGCCGAAGGGAGCGATCGGGTGGGTTCGGAGGACGAATGACACCTTCATCGGACATGCGAATACCGTGGAGTTCATGCGCAGACCACCCAAGGACAGGTAGCCTTCAGCCCAGCAGGGCGTTCAGAACGGGGCATTCCGGGACATCGGTGCCGCTGCATTGTGCCACCGTATCGCTCAATGCTTTCGCGATCCGTTGCAGGTCGGTAATTTTGTCCTGCACATCTTTCAGATGGGCGGAGGCGATCCCTTCCACTTCAGCACAGGTCTGACTGTGGCTGTCGACAAGGCTCAGCAACCCCCGGATTTCCTCGAGCGAAAAGCCCAGATCACGCGCACGCATTACGAAGCGTAATCGACGCACGTGATCCTCGCTGTAGCTGCGGTAACCATTCGGATCACGAGGCGGATCAGGCATAACGCCAATGGTCTCGTAATAGCGGATAGTTTCAAGGTTGCATCCCGTGGCGCGGGCGAGAGCCGCTCGCTGCATCGGCTTCACGGAGACGTGATCTTTTCCCATTCGAATAGCCCTTGAGCCTGTATCACCTACAGACCCTAAATCTCATGGCAGATGACCGCAAGGAGACACCTGCATGGAAACCACAAATTCTGTAATGCCGAAGGACGCATCCGACGTCCCGGAAGGCCGCGGCTGGACTGCCACCGCTATGGCAGCACTTGGCGCACTGGCCATGACCTCGTGTTGCATCCTGCCACTGGTGCTTGTCAGCTTCGGAGTAAGCGGGGTTTTCATTGCGCAAATGGGTGCTCTCTACGCCTACAAATGGTATACTTTCGGCCTCGCAGCCGCTTTCCTGGGATACGGTTTCTATAAAGCTTACCGTCCCGTCCGCTGCGCAGATGGCACTTGTGCTCGCCCGATGAACCGCACCGCAATGCGCTCCGTTCTCTGGAGTGCAACAGCTGTGATCCTCATCGCGATACTCTTCCCTTACATCTCCCCTTACATTCTCTCGTTCTGAAAGGACACTCTGACATGAAACGTATTCTCTACAGCACTCTGGTGCTGTCCGCACTTTTCGCTGCCCCTGGCTTTGCTGCCGAGCAAGTGGCCCGTCTTGAGGTTAGCGAACTCACATGTCCATCCTGCTCCTTCATCGTTGGCAATTCCCTGAAATCCGTGGAAAGCGTAGTGATCGAGGAATTCGCAGAAGGTGAAGATGCGAGCGAAGGACTTTATACAGTCCGGTTTGATGATGAAGTCACCTCTATCGAAGCCCTGATTGCCGCTGTTGAAGCGAACGGCTACCCGGCGACGCTCCTTGAAGACTTGGCGGGTGAAGGCTCTTGACCCATGCGATCGACCAAACCGATGAGGCTCAAGGGAAACGCCTACTGAAGGGCGGCCTTGGCGGCGCACTCTTTGCGGCTTTGTGCTGCTTTACGCCTCTTCTCGTCGTCGCGCTGGCTGGCGCCGGCCTGTCTGCGATAACAGGGTGGCTTGATTATGCACTGTTTCCAATGCTGTTTCTGTGCCTTGCAGTGGTAGCGCAGGCGCTTTGGCTGCGTGCAGGTCGGGTGGGTCCATCCCCCAAAATCTGGTCTACGCTCATCGCGGTGCTTCTGTCGATCTTGATCATCGCTCTGGAGTTTCGCGGAGCTCTGATCCTCACCTTCGTGCCGGCGGTGCTCACCGGTGCCTATGCGATATCACTTAACCGTTTTGCAAAGGAGGTCTGACCATGATGGCGACTGTTTGCTGTTCTCCCTTCGGTCTCGTGCTGGGGCTGCTTTCCATGGCCACCCCATTGTTGGCGATCGGAGCCATTCTTTATCTCGTATTCGCTAAGCCGAAATACGATCCTTCGACAAAAGGGATCTGATCCATGAAAGACTGCTGTTCAAACGAAAACAAGACATATGACCTCATCGTGGTGGGCGCAGGCTCTGCGGGGTTCTCTGCTTCGATTACTGGTGCCGAGGCTGGAAAACGCGTGGCGCTCATAGGACATGGGACAATTGGTGGCACCTGTGTGAACTTCGGCTGCGTTCCCTCGAAGGCCATGATCCGCGCTGCTGAGGCTCTGCACGGGGCGAGCGCTGCGGCACGTTTTCCCGGCCTTTCGGGCAGTGCCAAAGTTGATGACTGGTCCAAGCTCATGGCGGGAAAGGACGATCTGGTCGCGACGTTGCGCCAGAAAAAATATGCCGACCTGCTGCCCAACTACGAGGGGGTCGATTACATCGATGAAGGTCCAGCCACTTTGATTGAGGGCGGCGTCCAAGTTGGAAGCCGCAAGATTACCGCCCCAAAAGTGCTGATCGCGACCGGTAGCCAAACCTTGGTCCCGGCGATCCGCGGCATCGAGGATGTTCCCACCCTCGATAGCAAATCGCTTCTGGAGTTGGAGACGCTGCCCGAGAGCCTGATCTTTATCGGTGCCGGTTATATTGGCGCGGAGCTGGCGCAAATGATGTCGCGCATGGGGGTAAAGGTGACGATGGTGGCGCGCTCGCGACTGTTGCCGGGAGCCGAGCCCGAGGTCTCCGATGCCCTATCAGAAGCATTCAGGACTGAAGGCATTACGCTTCTGACCGGTTTGCAATATGACAGCGTTCTTGCATCAAAGGATGGCGTTACCCTGAAGGTCATTCAGGGCGGTGCCGTAAAGGAAGTAACCGCCGAGCGAATTGTTCTCACCGCCGGTCGGCGTGCCAATACCGAAGATCTGGGTCTTGAGGAGCTGGAAGTGCAGACTGACAGTCGCGGGGGCATCGTCGTGGGGCAGGACATGCAGACCTCGCGCCCCGGTATCTATGCCGCTGGCGATGTGACTGATCGCGACCAATTTGTTTACATGGCGGCCTATGGTGCCAAGATTGCGGCGCGAAACGCGGTCGCAGAGGGCGATGGCCACTATGACAACAGCACGATGCCCTGGGTGGTCTTTACCGACCCGCAAGTCGCGGGTGTAGGGCTGAGTGAACAGCAGGCACTCGACGCAGGCCATGATGTGAAAACCTCGGTGCTACAACTCGATCAAGTGCCACGCGCTCAAGCGGCGCGCGATACGCGGGGGCTCATAAAGCTCGTGGCCGACCGCGAGACTGACAAGCTGCTTGGCGGCCAGATCATCGCCCCTGAAGGGTCCGATACTATCCAGACCCTGGTGATGGCGCTGAAGGCGAGGCTGACGACAAAGGAACTGGGTGAGACAATCTTTCCTTACCTGACCACGGTTGAAGGACTGAAGCTCGCTGCGCAGACCTTCGACAAGGACGTGGCCATGCTGAGCTGCTGCGCCGGTTAAAGTCTCCCCTTGCTCCGGCCCGCCCGCTGATGGGCCGGACATGCCCCGCAAGAGGCAGCTGCGAGGCGTAATTTTCGACATATCCGGAACCTCGCCGCACGGCTGTAGTTATATACAGAGTTCTGTGACTGGCTGGAGTTATTTATGAAAACATCGCATCTCGCATTGGATTTAGGCGTTCGCCTGCTCGCCGGGTTGGCGGCGACCAAGGTCACGGAATACGCACAGCAGACGCTTTGGGCTGCGACACGGCAGCCGATCTGGCTGGCTCGACGAACTCGCGCTCGGCTTCAGCGCCCCCACAGGGGTTTTCCTGCTGCTGCGCACCTCTGCCGCCTCACCGAGGCGCGGGTCCGAACACCAGACCTAAAGGAGAAATTCCTATGTCAAAATTGCAGCTTGAGAACGCACGGGCCATCGTGACAGGCGCAAGTTCCGGGATCGGCGCGGGTATCGCGCGGGCCTTCGCCACGGCGGGCGCCTCAGTCATTGTCAATTTTCGTTCCGACGAGGAGGCGGCCGATCGCATTGTCGCTGAAATTCGAGAGGACGGCGGTCGCGCCGAGGCAGTTCAGGCCGATGTTTCGACGCCGGCAGGTTGCGGAACACTATTCGAAGCGGCGGATGAGCAATTTGGCGGAGTGGACATTCTCGTATCGAACGCCGGCATCCAGCGCGATGACACCTTCACTGAGTTGAGCCTTGAAGACTGGCGCAAAGTCCTCGACGTCAACCTGACCGGCCAGTTCCTCTGCGCGCAAGAGGCGGTGCGACGCTTCCGCCGTCAGGGTCTCGATCCGGAACGGTCTCCGGCGCTCGGAAAGATCATCTTCACCAGTTCCGTGCACCAAGCCATACCTTGGGGGGGGCATGCGAACTACGCCACCGCCAAGGGTGGGGTTAAGCTTCTGATGGAATCGATGGCGCAGGAGCTTGCCTGCGAGAAGATCCGCGTCAACGCCATCGCGCCCGGGGCGATCAAGACGGCCATCAATCGCGAGGCTTGGGAGGACGAGAAGGCCCGGAAGGAGCTTCTGCAACTCATCCCTTATGGCCGGGTGGGCGAAACCGAGGATGTGGCCGAGGCCGCGATCTGGCTCGCGTCGGACGCGTCAGATTACGTGGTCGGGACGACGCTCTTCGTGGATGGCGGCATGATGCTCTACCCCGCCTTCCGCGAGGGCGGCTGATGCCTACCCGCAATGCTGGATACCTGCCGCTGCGAGACTACGCTCTCCTCGGCGATTGCCACGGCGCGGCCCTGGTGGGCCGGGACGGTGCAGTCGACTGGTTCTGCTCAGGCCGCTTTGATGCGCAGCCAGCCTGCTGGGCGCTGCTGGATGCGAAGCAAGGCGCCACCTTTCGCATCGCTCCCATCGTAGGGTCTTACGAAAGCGAACGAGCCTATGTGGACAGCACCAACATTCTGCGCACCACCTTCACAACCCCGACCGGGCGCGTTTCTGTCACCGACTTCCTGCCGGTCCGCAGCACGGCCGGTGCAACCGAGCCGTTCGTCGATCTCGAGGCTCCGGGCTGGCTGGTGCGCATGGTCGAGGCGCTGGATGGGCAGTGCGATCTTGAGCTGACCTACGATCCGGGCACCTGTGCGTTCGATCCCGACGCGGGCGATCCCCCAGAAATGCGACTGTTCCAGCAAAGCACGCCGAGCGCGGAACGAGCAAGTTCGGTCATCACTCTGACAGCGGGTGAGCGGCGTGCCTTCATCCTGGCGCCAGCCGAGGCCAATGTAAACAGGCCGGTTGAACAGGCGGAGGCGCTGTTGCATGAGACGGCTGACTTCTGGCGCTGCTGGTCAGGGGACTCCCAATACAACGGGCCATACCGTGCGGCCGTGCAGCGCAGCGCTCTGGCACTCAAGGCGCTGACCTATGCACCCACCGGTGCCATCGTCGCCGCGCCCACAACTTCCTTGCCGGAGGATCTCGGCGGCGAGCGGAATTGGGACTACCGCTATAGCTGGCTGCGGGATTCAGCCTTCGTTCTCCAGGCTCTCGGTGGATTGGGCTATCACGCAGAGGCAGGTCAATACTGCCAATTCCTCGGGAGTTGTTGCGTCCAAACCTTGCCGGATCTGCGTATTCTCTACAGCATCGAGGAAGAAAGCCCAATCGAGGAACGCTGTCTCGATCACCTGGACGGCTATGCTGGCTCGAAGCCTGTTCGCGTGGGCAATGCCGCAGCTGGCCAGGCGCAACTCGACATTTATGGCGAAGTTGCCGACTGGGCGCTGGCTTATCGGGCCTTGGGTGGACCGCTGGACGAGACGCTTCGGACCATGCTGGAGGGCATTGCGGATCATGTCGCGCAGGTCTGGAACGAGCCCGACCAAGGCATCTGGGAGATGCGCGGAAAACCGCGCCACTATGTCCACGGGAAGGCCATGGCTTGGGTCGCGATGGATCGCGCCATTCGACTGTTGGGAGAGCGCGAGACATGGTGCCAAGCGCGCCGAGAGATACTCGAGGCCCTACAATCCCATGCCGATGATGGTGAGGGAGGTGGCTTTCGCCAGACCTTCGTGGACGGCGGCATGGATGCTGCGCTTCTACTCCTGCCTATGCTCGATCTTTCACTGTCGGACGAGGCCCTCGATCGAACGGTGCGCGGCGTGGAGCGGGCATTGCGCCGTGGCGATTACGTATCAAGATACGATCTCGAAGACACCGATGACGGATTGGCCGGTGGGGAAGGAGCATTCCTTATCTGCTCCTTCTGGCTGGTTGATGCGCTTCTTTGCACCGGCCGTGCGGACGAAGCACGCAGCTTGTTCGAACGCCTCTTGGATCAGGCAAACGACGTCGGGCTCTACGCCGAGGAGATCGACCCGGACAGCCATGGCTTCCTCGGGAATTTCCCACAGGCCTTCACACACCTGGCGTTGATCAACAGCGCCATCAACCTCGAACTCTACGCGAGTGGCGGCGACGGTGCGCTGCGAGGGACCCACGCCGACAGAATAGCCCGAGCCGCGCCTCAGAGGGATCGACGCGCTCCGCCTGGCCCAAACAGCGATACCGCACGGCCGCTTCGCACTATCCGGTCTCTTGGATCTCGATCCAAAACAGAAGAGCGGAAAGTGTCATCGGATAGACCGCAAGGCGTTCCGCTGGCTGCAATGATGTCCGGCGAGGTCTGCTCTCCTGAGGTTGAGGAGTGTGCCCGCTGCGGCAGTCGGTTCCCCACTCCCGGGGTGGAGCATCAAGGCCGCCACTACTGTTGCGACAGATGTGCCATGGGGCCGAGCCCTCGAATGAAAGCCCGCATGATGGTCCGTATGGCCCCGATCCTTATTGGACTTGTCGGCGCCGGAGCTTTCGTGGGCTGGCTGGCCAAGCGTGACAATCGAAACAAATGAACCAAGGAGATTTGCAATGAGCAAGACATACGACCTGATTGTTATCGGAAGCGGCACCGCCGCCACCACTGTGGCAAAGCGTGTCAGCGCCGCCGGCCGAAGTGTGGCTGTAACTGATTTCCGCCCCTATGGCGGCACTTGTGCCCTGCGCGGCTGCGACCCGAAGAAGATGCTGATCGGAGGCACCTCTGCCGCCGATCATGCCCGGCGAATGCAGGGCAAGGGGGTCGAGGGCGACGTGCGCATCGACTGGCGCGAACTACTGGAGTTCAAGCGTGGCTTCACCGACCCGGTGCCAGAGAAGAAGGAGAAAAGCTTCTCCGAAAGTGGCATCGCGACCTTCCACGGGCGGGCCCGTTTTGTCGGTCCGAACGCGGTGGGGGTCGATGGCGAGACCTTGGAGGCCAAGCACATCGTTTTGGCGACCGGCTCTGAGGCTATGAAGCTGGGGATTCCCGGTGAAGAGCATCTGATCGACAACGAGGGTTTCCTCGAAATGGAAAGCCTGCCGCGCCGCATCGTGCTGGTCGGTGGAGGCTATATCGCGGCGGAATTTTCCCACATCGCGGCGCGGGCCGGGGCCGAGGTGACGATCCTCCAGCATGGGGATCGGATGCTGACGGGGTTCGATCCGGATCTGGTCGGATGGCTGATGGAAAAATATGAAGAGATCGGCGTCACCCTGCATACCGGCACCGAGGTCGAGCGCGTCGAAAAGACCGAGGATGCCTTTCGCGTAACCGCGACCGGCGAAGGGGGATCGAGAACCTTCGATGCGGATCTCGTCGTGCATGCCGCTGGCCGGAAACCCGAATTCGCGCCGCTTGACCTCGCGGCGGCTGGCGTCGAACTACGTGACGGCAAGCTGGCGCTGAATGAATACCTACAAAGCTCCTCAAACCCGGCAGTATACGCCGCCGGCGATACTGCGCAGATGGGTCCGCCGCTGACCCCTGTTTCCAACCATGACGGCAAGGTGGTTGCGGCAAACCTGCTTGAAGGCAACCACAGCAAACCGAACTACAATGGCGTGCCCTCGGTCGCCTTCACCCTGCCGCCCATTGCTCGTGTAGGGCTCGACGAGGCCGAGGCCCGGGAGCAGGGACTGAAGTTCCGCATGCAGTGCGACCGGACGCCCGGCTGGTTCTCGACGCGCCAGCAGGCGGAATCCGTCTCCGGCTACAAGGTTCTGGTCGAAGACGGCAGCGAGCGCATTCTGGGCGCGCATCTGCTGGGACCGCATGCCGATGAGGTCATCAATGTCTTTACTCTTGCCGTGCGGCACGGGCTGACGGCCGACCAACTCAAGGACACGATGTTCGCCTATCCCACCGGAGCGTCCGACATTTCCTCTATGCTGTGAATGCCGTCGGTTCTTACCAACGGGGCAGGAGCAGACATTCGGCCCGTGGCTTCAAACAGCTTCGTCTGCTCTGCCCCACTCAAGCATGGCTTCGTCACGCGAGCTCAGCGAATGATGAGTTCGGTGAAATTGCATTGCGGCGTGACCTGACCCGCTGAATGTCCAGAATGGCAGGTCGCGGTAAGCGAGCCCATGTTGCAACTGCGAGGCCCTCTGCAACCAGAGCCGTCAGTGTGGGCTCTTTGTGGAACCTCGCTGCGCCGCAGGTAGGACATCAGACATTGTAGCTGGTTTAAGGGAAGCTATGCGAACTTTGCTGCCGTTGGCATCCGTTAATCCAATGGCCGCTTTACGATCAAGACAGTTGCATCGAACCATTGGCGAAAGCTCTGTTAAATAATGATAGACCCGATCATGCCCGGAGCTTATGTCAGGCCCGATGAAGCCAGTTCTTATCTACTTCGCCGCAGCGTTAGCCGAAATTGTTGGATGCTTTGCTTTCTGGGCTTGGTTCCGGCTGGACAAGAGCGTGCTCTGGCTGGCACCGGGGATGCTATCCCTTGCCGCTTTTGCCTGGCTACTTGCGCTCAGCCCGACTGAACAGGCGGGACGCGCCTTTGCAGTCTACGGTGGCATATACATCGTATCGTCTCTGCTATGGCTATGGGGTGTGGAAGGCCATCGCCCTGATCAATGGGATGTTATCGGAACCGTCATTTGTCTTATCGGTGCGGGCATTATTCTCTGGGCACCGCGTGGAACCTGAGAGGAGGCGGAGGACGGTGCGAAGCGCTAAATCGTTCGATTGGATCGCCTTCTGGGTCCCGCATTCCGACAACTCGGTTACACGTTCCTTCCCCGCACTGTAGTGGTCGTGCAGGCTTTTTGCCGCCCTCGAAAGCCCCCACTCATCCTCTATGTAGCATTGATCGAAGTGGGCTCGCTGCTGCCTTCCGCTGTGCAGAAAATACCCTCGATCCGCAGCTGCTTGAATGTCAGCTGTCGCCATCGACTCACGGCAGCCACGCACTTGCAGCGAATGCACACTTTCCGGCCTTGGTGTAGTTTCGGAGCCGCCGTTCGCTGCGAAATGAAGGGTCTTGTTGATTTGAAGATTGCTTGCCCCTTCCAAGTTGTCGAAAGGCTTTTCGATCTCAATAATGCAGTGATGGCCAATAGGAATAGTTAGACCGATCCGAGATAATAACCGATGGCCTCTGCCAGTTCAGTTTCCTCGTATCTGAAATGAGATCGCACGACCTCCTCCAACTTTCTGAAGGCGGTGGCGGCATGAAGGAAATTCGCGTCGCTCGGATCGTCCATCAATACGTCCGCCGCGCGGTCGAGGCGGAGGATCAACTCATGCACCACCGCGTGCTCCGCCTTCAATTTGGCGACGACCTCACGGAACTTGCCTTTACCCGCCGCCTCGATCCGAGGGAACATGTCGGCGCTCTCGATGTCGTGGTGGAACTTCAGAATTTGGCATTCGCGTCCGCAAAGCGAACCGAAGGCGCGGAAATTCTCTGCCATATCGAGCGAAAGCACGATCCGCTTGAGGTCATCGGGCGGGCTGTCCCCCGCTTCGATCCGCGCCAGAACCGCCCCGATCCGCGCCATCTCCATCAGATAGTGCCGATGAATGGCCGCCAGTTGCCGTCCCTGAGCGCGGTGCCTGTCCGTCGCCTCAGGCACCGGCGGCGCCTTTGGTCGGGCAGCCTCGTCGAGGCTAAGTTGATCCAGTGGCTGATTAGAAAGTTGGGTCATGATAGACATGCAAGTCCTTGTTCGTGAACGTCGACCGCCGGTGCAGGAGGCAACGTCATGGGTAGAAGACGCCTCCCTGCGCCCGTTTGATCTTGGGCTTTCCTTCCGGCGCCGGGATGAAATCGGCCTCGTCCCCCGGCACCGTCGAGAACTTACCCTGCCGCCATTCCTCGCGCGCCTCTTCGATGCGCTCGCGGCGCGAGGAGACGAAATTCCACCAGATGTAGCGCGGCCCCTCCATCGGCGCGCCGCCGAAGAGCATGAAGCGCGCATGGGCGCCGGTGCCGTCATCGACGCCCGTTACGGTGACCTCGTCCCCGGGACGGAGGACCAGTAGCTGCCCCGGCGCGAAGGTATCCCCAGCCACGTCGATCCCGCCGTGGATGGTATAGAGGGCGCGTTCCTCGGTATTCGCCACGATCGGGGCCTTCGTCCCCGGCGCAAGGGTCACTTCGACGTAAAGCGTGTCCGAGGCCGTCTTGAGCGGTGAGGCGACGCCAAAGGCTGATCCGGCGATCAGCCGGGCGGTCAGCCCCTCGGCCTCAACCGTGGGCAGGTCGGTCTTGCCGTAGTGCAGGAAGGCGGGGTCGCTTTCCTCCTCCGCCTCGGGCAGCGCCATCCATGTTTGCAGGCCGAACAAGCGCTGGCCGGTCTTGCGGCGCTCGGGCGCGGTGCGCTCGGAATGGACGATTCCCCTGCCCGCCTTCATCCAGTTTACCGCGCCGGGTTCGATCGCCAGATCGGTGCCGAGGCTGTCGCGGTGATGGATCTGTCCCTCGAAGAGATAGGTCAGCGTGGCGAGGTTGATATGCGGATGCGGGCGCACGTCGATGCCCTGATCGGTCAGGAATTCCGCCGGCCCCATCTGGTCGAAGAAGATGAACGGGCCGACCATCTGGCGCTTGTCCGAAGGCAGCGCGCGGCGGACTTCCATTTCGCCAATATCGACGGCGCGCGGGACGATCAACGTCTCCACCGCATCGACGCTCTTCGCGTCCCCGGGGATTGGGTCGGGACAGGGGCTCCAGCTCATGACGTGTCTCCTTTCAGCTTTTTCGCTGCAGGACGTCCTGCCATTCGGGGTAACGATCGATCTGTGCCTTGGCGAAGGGGCAAAGCGGCACGATCTTGCGGCCCTCGGCGCGGGCGTCCTCCACGCCGCGGAGCACCAGCGCCTCGCCGACGCCGCGGCCCCGCAGGGCCTCCGGCACGCCGGTATGGTCGATGATGATCGCGCTGGCGCCGAGGCGGGAGTAGGTCATCTCGGCCTCGTAGCCGTCGACCACCGCCAGGTAGCGGCCCTTGCTGTCGCCCTCTTCGCGGGTAATCTCGATCTCGCTGTCCATGGGCGCTCTCCTTACCTTTCGGTGTTCAGCTGCTTGCGCAGCCAAGCGGCCTCTTCGGCGACGATACCATGTCCGGCGCCGGGCAGGATCAGCGTCTCGACCTTGGCCCCCATGTTCTGCAGCACATCGGCGCTCTTCTGCACCCGCGCCAGCGGAATATGCGGATCGCGCCCGTGACAACCGAGCAGCACCGGCACATCGGCCAGCCGGCCCGCATAGTCGAAGGTCTTGGCCGGACGGTCGTAGAGGTCGGCCCGCGGGGCGCCGCCCGCCTCGCCCGTGCCGACCAGCCCGCCGGAGAGCGCGGCCACAGCGCGGAACGGACGGGCCAGCCGCGCCGCCGCCTCCAAGGCCAGACAAGCCCCCTGCGAAAAGCCAACCAGCGCCACGCGTGTTGGATCGAAACCCTGCTCAGACAGGTCATCGAGCAGCGAGGAGATGACGCTCAGCCCGCTGCCGAGGCCCGGTTCATTGGCCTCCAGTGGCGCCAGAAAACTCTCCGGCCACCAGGACTGCTCGGCCGCCTGCGGGGCGATCACGGCGAGATCGGGCAGCTCGAGGTGGTCGGCCAGACCGACCATATCCTCCGGCGCGCCGCCGCGGCCGTGGATCATCACCAGAGCCAGCCGCGCGCGCTCCAGCGGGGCACCCGCCGTGACCAGCCTTTGCCCCGCATGAGGGCCGGAGCCGGGGGTCGCGGCCCCGAGACCACTCACGACGGCACCCGGATCTGCGGCAGCAGCTGCTCGATACGGGCGCGGTGGACCTCGTATTTCTCGGGCAGTTTCAGCGCCTCACCCAAGTGAGCCGGGTCTTCGTCCACGGCAAATCCCGGTGGATCGGTGGCGATCTCAAACAATACGCCGCCGGACGTGCGGAAGTAGATCGCGTCGAAATACTGCCGGTCGATGACCGGGGTGACCTGCTGGCCGGCGGCCGAGAGGCGTTCGCGCCATGCCAGCTGCTCTTCCTCGTTGCGCGCACGGAAGGCGACATGGTGGATAGTGCCTGCGCCTGAGCGCCCGATTGAACGAGCGTCCGAGGTCATTAGGTCCACGGCCGAACCACGCTCGGATTCGGTCGAGCGGTAGCGGATACGGGTCTCCGTCCCGCCGGTGCCGCCCGTGGCGGTGGCCTCCTCGGCCTCGCGCACGTAGCCCATTGCCTCAAGCACCGCGGCGGTGGCCGCGACCTCTTCAAGCCAAAGGGTCACGCTGTGAAACCCCTCGTCCCGCGCGCCGCCTTCGATCACCTCGACCCGCAGCCCGTCGGGGTCACGCAGCGCGATGGCGCGTTCGCCGAAGCGATCGAAAGGTCCTTCGAAGTCGATGGTGGCCTCCACCAGTTCCCCCATGCGCCGGTCCAAGTCGGGGATCGCATAGGCCACCGCTGATGCCATGCCGGGCCCCGCGCGGCCCGGGCCTGCATCTACGAATGGAAAGAATGTCATGATCGACCCGGGCGCCGCGTCCTTATCCCCGTAGTAGAGGTGATAGGTGCCGGGATCGTCGAAGTTCACGGTGCGTTTGACCAGCCGCTGCCCGAGAGTGCGCACCCAGAAGTCGAGGTTGTCTTGCGGCGGGCCGGAGATAGCGGTGACGTGGTGTAGGCCGGGGATGGCTCGGGAAGTGCCTTGGGACATGGTGCTCTCCTTTCGATGCCAGCGGCGCGAAGCGCTTCCGGCGTATTGTGTCGGTCGGTTGGGATCTTATGTAAGGCGAGAGTTACCAAGTGAAAGTCGTTACCAAATGGAAACCACCCAGAAAAAGGCACCCGGCCCCGGGGACCGGGACGCAGTTGATATCCCCTGCGCGGCGGACACGCTGCTGCGCAAGCTCTGGGGACAATGGAAAACCCATGTGATCTACGTGTTAGGCGATCAGCGTGCCTGCCGCTTCGGTGTGTTGCGACGCCAGATCACCGGCATCTCTCCCAAGGTGCTGACCACCCGCCTGCGGGAGTTGGAAGCCGATGGGCTGGTTTGGCGCGAACAGGAGAATACCATTCCGCCCAAGGTGACCTATGGGCTGACTGAGACAGGCCTTGCCGTGCATGCGGTGCTGAAGGATCTTGAAAGGATTAAAGTCTAAGTGCGCTCAAAAAAACCGGAGTAAATCGGGTCAATCAATCTATCAAAACCTTAGCAACGGGGATCGCGCCAACTTTTGAGTTGGCACTTATTGGTGCTTTCGGCCCAAAGGCGCCGCTCGATCATACGGCGTACTTTATGACATTGCTCCCTGAAGCTGCCGTTCGGTCACGGCGGTACGCGATTGAGTCAGTTACCACGCCGAGTTACTCGATTTGACGACTTCTCCGGGCAAAGGTCCCATTGATTTTGTTAAACTATTCGTTGACGGTGGCGTCAGACAGGCGAAAGGTTAGTTCCGCTTGTTCGCCGTCAGGCTCAGCGTACCGCACATAAGCAGCAGGATTTTCTTATGGCCGATGCCCGACCCGATAAATTCTCAGCCGGCGAGCAAGGCCTTGGATATATCTATCAGGCGCGTCTTGCCCTGCTTCACCTATTGCAATTGCCAGAGAACACGGCTGTTTGTCTCGAAAAGGACGATGACTTAGATTTCGTCGATAGCGACGGTGGCAAGTCCTTGGCTTCACTCAAGCATAAAGCAATTGGTGATAGGTTGACCGATCTGTCGACTGATTTCTGGAAGTCCGTCAACATATGGCTGATCCGGTATAAACGTGATGGTCGTGCCGCATCTAATTTGCGTTTCTTTCTGTTCACAACGGGCACGGTATCCCCGGACTCTTTCCTTGCGCGCTTGCTCCCTGAGCATTCTGTCGCTCCGGATGAAGTGAAAACACTGGCAGAGCTTGCCAACGACGCGCTCACCAAGTCGACGTCAAAACTCATCAAACCGATTGCCATAGAGTTCAACGAGTTGAACGCTTTAGAGCAGCAAGATTTCTTAGAACGGATTCTGATCCTTGATGGTAGCCCGCGCATTGCCGACATCCCGACGATCATAAGGGACAAGCACATGCGAAGCATCCGACGCGAGCACCGCGAGTTCGTCTTTCAGAGATTGGAAGGATGGTGGACCGACGCCGTAATCAAGCACCTAACCGGTGCAATGCCAGACGGAGTCTTCGGCTACGAAGTCTCCGATAAGCTCTCAAGCTTCGCCGAGGAATACAAGGCAGACAACCTTCCTATCACCTTCCGCGGAAAGCTGCCCGCCGACGAGATTGATACTGATACAGATCCACGCCTGTTCGTGGCGCAACTGCGCGAAATTGGCATTTCCTCCAATCGAATCAGGAGCGCGATACTGGACTATTACCGGGCGTTCGAACAACGATCGGCTTGGGCGCGCGAGGACCTGCTCGTGATGGGAGAAGTCGAGGAGTACGAAGATCGGCTCACCGACGAATGGAGTCGCTATAGGGACGTTGCTTTCGAGAAGCTAAAGAATGACAGTGCGGAGGATGCGTTGCGCGACGCCGGCGTGTCCCTCTACAATTGGGCGGAATTTGAGACTGGAAAAATCGAATCCCTACGCATTCGCGCACGGGTGACGGAGCCATTTGTCCTTCGCGGCAGCTTGCACATATTGGCAGATTCGACCCCCGAGCCCACGGTTTACTGGCACCCCAGGTTCCTCGACCGCCTTGGCAAGGTTCTGGAGGTGGCCTCGTGAAGCGATGGGATCAGCGCCCCTTTGAAATTCGGCACCTGTTCAATCCTGCGTTTTGCGGCTTGGTCTTGTTCCGTGCCTTGCACGGTTACGAAGAAATAGACGGCCGCGGGATGCCTGTTGATTGTCACTGAGAACTGACCCGGTATTTTCACCGAGATTTGACCCACCCTCAGTTATGCGTCGTGGTCTATGATGCGGTCAATGTTTTGGCCTCCTTTGCAGTTTTCTTTGCTGCCTCAGAA
>Ga0207906_1000462_pt1 | contig 15426 bp, 8 predicted proteins | sample LinPmetageLP37_FD_184050 | JGI IMG/M metagenome (GOLD analysis project Ga0207906, IMG submission 184050) | Marine viral communities from the Pacific Ocean - LP-37 (SPAdes) | ecosystem: Environmental > Aquatic > Marine > Oceanic | place: Pacific Ocean | collected 2010-06-16 | reverse complement strand
GAAAATGATGCCTCCTTTATGGACTGGTTCGCCCGCGACAACCAGCTGGTCTTCAAGCTGACCAGACAGTTCTAATAAAGATAATAATGAAAATTTGTGCAACTATTGGAAAACCGGATAGTCACAAATAAGACTTATTTTAAAACTGGGAGTATGACTATGTATAAGAAGTTACTAACGGCGTCGGTCGTGGCATCAATGGGCTTTGCGCCCTTGATGGCATCGGCGGAAGACGAAACAGCGCTGCCGCTGTATGCAACAGACCGGGAGCCCGGTTATGTGCAGCCAACGGCAGACGGTTCCAAACCTAACCCGGTGTTCTACGGCAGCCCGGCGAAAGCTGGCCGCTGGGACAACGGCAAACCTGATATGGAAGCGGAACAACTGCCCGAAGGCGTGACCGAAGACCAGGTAATGAAAGCAGGTACCGTGATCAACGCGGCCAACTTTGACAAGGTCAAGGACATGTATTTCGAAGGTAAGCGTGTCGGCGACATGATTACCGAGAAAATCGAGTGGATGATTCGGGAAAAGAACCTGGCGATGAATATCCGTCATTCGGAATTTATCGAGATGGACGAGAAGTACATGCAGGCCACTCAGGATGGTAAGGGCAAAGTAAAATTTGACCCCGAAACCCGTGCAGTGTCTGGCTGGGAAGCCGGTATGTTCTTTGACCCGCAAGAAATCTCTATGGACGACCCCCACGCCGGTGACAAACTGATCTGGAACCTGCGTTCACCGACTTACGGTGCGACCATGGACTTGCGTCACATCTCCTGGGTGTTCCTCGACGGTGAAGACGGCATGGAGCGTATCCAGCGCTGGTGGGCTCGTCGCTACTACATGGAAGGCCGTCTCGATGGTGGTCCGCTGGTAGAAGGTGATGGCGATATCATGCAAAAAACCGTTCTGGTGGCAATCTATCCCCAGGATATTAAAGGTATCGGTATCTTCTCTGTACGCTACAATGACCCCACTGCGGAAACACCGGATGACGTTTGGGCTTATCTGAAGTCTGTTCGCCGTGCACGTCGTCTGTCCGGTAACGCCTGGATGGATCCAATTGGTGGTACGGTACAGCTGTACGATGACTGGGATATCTGGGATGCGGTACCAACCAAATACAAAGATGTAAAACTGGTTGATCGTCGATATGTATTTGCGATTGCTCACGCACCGCTGATGACTGTGGATCTGCGTTTCAGAAACACCATTCAGGAGTTCCCTGCAGTTGGCATGGACATTCCGCCTCACTACTTCCCCGCGCCCCAGGTGCAGTGGGAGCCACGTGAAGTATGGGTAATCGAAGGCACCCCGCCCGATGTTCACCCCTACAGCAAGAAAGTGGTGTATATGGAAGTCGATTATCCTCGTCCCTACCTGGGTGAGGCCTACGACAAAAACGGTGAATTCTGGAAAGGCTTTATCTTCCAGAACCGTCTCGACGTAGGTGATGATGGCTACAAGGCGCTGATGCCGGTAGTTGGTCACATCATTGACTTTAAAGCAGACTTCGCGACCAACTGGTCTTCCAACATGAAAGCCAATCCGGCCGGTGTTGAAGAAACAGACGTCACGCTGCAAACGTTGATTGCACTGGCTCGTTAATTCGAACCGGTTCGTTCTGAAACAGGGCTGTCAGGCAAACCTAATCGTTTATCTGGCAGCTCTGTTGCAGTTTACACACTGAAAAATCAATAAAAACGACCGATCAGACGGTGTTCTTAGCACTGTAGTAGTAAAGGTGGCCTTTCTGGTCATTTAGATTTTTTTGGGGGTTTTATGAATGTTGCTGGACAGGACCATGCTGGAACCAATTCCTCTGAGCCCGCAGGGCCGGTAGAAAAAACAGCAGGCCAAAAATTTATTGCACTGATTTTATCAATTTTACCCTGGGCTATTGTCGGCACCCTGTTGTGGGCAGGCCTGTTTGTCAAACCAACTGCCGTGATAGAGGAAGTCACACCACCGGCGATTGATCGCCGTGACAATATTCTCGGCGTCACCCGAGTCGGCCCCGATGTTTATTGGGCGGCCGGTAACTACGGAAAAATCCTTATTTCCACTGACCGGGCGAAAACCTGGACCAATCAAAACTCCACCGTGGATATCCATTTTCAGGATATCGCTGCCTGGGATGAGAACCGTGCCGTGGCCGTGGGCAACAAGGGCGTTGCGGTGGTGACCGATGATGGCGGCAAGACCTGGACGTCAGTGGAGACACCAAAATCCGAAATTTCCAACAAGTTGTTGAAAGTCCATGTATCTCCCGGTGGCGAAGCGCTGGCGGTGGGTGAAATGGGTATGATTATTCAAAGTCTGGACTACGGAAATACCTGGAAGCGCCTGCGCGATGAAGAGGATGTCTTCTTCAATGACGTTGCCCGCACCAATGAAAACACCATCATCATCGCCGCTGAAGCAAGGGCGATTGAAGATCCTGATGCGCCTTATGATCCACATCAGCTGGTTCCGGACGCTTACGGACTGATTTTCAAAAGTGATGACAATGGTGAAACCTGGCGCACGATTAAGACCGATAGCCTGAACAGTTTTGCGGCCATTGACTTCCGCAATGAGCTGGAAGGAGTTGCTGTCGGCTTGTCCGGTACCATTGTCGGCACCTTTGATGGCGGTGATACCTGGTCACATATCGATAGTAAAACCTCCGGTATGAAAGAGCATCTCATGGATGTTGCCTGGTCTGAGCACCTGAAGGAATGGGTAGGTATAGGCAACAAAGGCAAGTGGATAACCTTCTCCGGTGATCTGTCGTCATTTGACACACGTTTCCTGACAGAAGCCGACGCAGAAGTGAAGGATTTTACATCCCACTCAGAACTCGCCCTGACCGGTGATGGCGGGTTTATCGGTGTCGGTGAGACGGTCGGTTATATGGATCTCGAAACGAACCAGTGGACTTTGTTGCACTAGTCATTGACACAGTTGCGTGACGATTCAAATAAACAATTAAAAGATGCGCCCATCCAGGCAGTTTCGGATGGTTGGTGGAGGATAACATGATAGAAAAATTTGCACTTGCCTGTATCAAATTCAGAAAAAGTGTTCTGGCAGTGGTGGCTGTTCTCACAGTTGTATTTGCTTACTTTGCACAGAATATCGAAGTTAAAACCGTATTTGACGACTTGATGCCGACCTCGCATCCCTACGTTCAGATACACAATGAATATAAAAACACCTTTGGTGGCACCAATATCATCACCTTCATGATCGAAGCGGAAGAAGGTGATATTTTCCAGATGCCGGTTTTGAAGAAGGTCCGTGAGCTGACCCAGGGGCTCTACAAGATCAATGCGATCAATGAATTCCAGATCTATTCGATTGCCGGTAAAAAACTGAAGGAAGTGCGCGCCTCTACGACGGGGATTGAAAGCTTCCCCTACATGTGGCCGGATCTGCCGGAGGATCAAGCTGGTATTGAAAGGCTTCGGGAAGCCATTCTCCGCAGTCCGTTGGTATACGGTCCCTATGTTTCAAAAGACCTTACCTCCACACTGGTGACGGTGGACTTCTACGATAACCTGCTGGACTACAATCGCGCCTACAAGCAGGCCTACGAGCTGGTTGACCGGCTGGATGACGATGTTGTGGATATCAGCCTGGTGGGCAACCCGATTCTCTACGGTTGGGTAAACCACTTCCTGCCTGAAACCATGAATCTGGTGCTGGTGGCGACGCTGATCTTTCTGGTGCTGCTGTTCCTGATCAACAGAACCTGGCGCGGCACCCTGTTGCCGCTGCTCTCCGGTGCCATCAGTGCCACCTGGGCGCTGGGCGCTGCGCACATGCTGGGTATTCACTTTGACCCGCTGGTTGTTGTTGTGGCTATGTTGATTACCGCCCGTGCGGTATCGCATTCGGTGCAGATGATCACCCGTTTCCACGAAGAAATTGACAAGATGACCGAGGGCCATGATCTCTGTTCAATAGAGGCGGCCCGTCTGACCCTGAAGGACCTGTTGCGTCCCGGCTTACTGGGTATTGCTACGGATGCTGGCTGTGTGACGGTAGTTGCGATCAGCCCGATTCCGCTGTTGCAGAAACTGGTGGTACTGGCGGTTGTCTGGGTTGGTACGGTGGCGGTGAGCTCGATTATTGTCACGCCGATCCTGCTGTCATGGGTCAGAAAACCCAAGTCCTACGCCCACCCGCTGAATCTTGACCTGCTGGTGATCCGTCCCTTCCTTAACATGTGTGTGAAACTTGTGGAAACCCGTGCGCGCTACGTGGTGGTGACGTTCGCGCTGGCGCTGTTTGTTGTCTGTGGTTTTTACGCCGTGGATCTGAAAGTGGGTGATGCCAATCCCGGTTCACCGATTCTCTGGCCTGATGCCCGTTACAATATCGACTCTGACAATATCAACAGCAAGTTCCCGGGTGCTGACCGGATGTTCGTGGTGTTTGGTAATGAAACCCGAGACGAGCAGGGCCTGATGAAAGAGGTCGAGTCTCTGGACAGCATGTTGCGTTTCCAGCGATACATGGAGCAACAGGACGAAATTGGCGGTAGTCTGTCCTTGGCGGATGTGTTGCCTACGGTTAACCAGACAGTGCGGGAAGGTAACTACCGCTATGTGGAGCTGGGTGAAACGACCACCAACAACGCCGAACTGATCTATATGTTCGAACGTGCCTCTGAGCCCGGTGACCTGCTTGGCTTTACCGATGTGAAAGCCACCAATGCTTCGGTGACGTTGTTCTTCACTGATCGTCAGGGTAAGACTATCCAGACAGCGATCGCCCGGATCAATGAGTTCAAGGACAACATGGAAGTCGAAGGCCTGACCATTCACATGGCCGGCGGTATTATCGGTGTGATCGGTGCGGTCAACGAGGTCATCCTCTCCGGACAGATCCAGTCGATCGCACTGGCGCTCTTCATTCTGGTGATGATGTGTATCATTGTGTACCGCTCCAGTATCGCAGGGATGTTCTTTATGGTCCCGGTGGTGTTGTCCAACCTGGTGACCTTCGCCTTCATGGCCTGGCAGAACATCGGCATGAACATCAATACCGTGCCGGTTGCCGCGCTGGGTATCGGCCTCGGGGTGGATTACGCGCTGTATATCTGTGACAGAATCCAGATCGAGTACAAATCTGGCAAGTCGCACATCGAAGCCATATCCATGTCCCTGCACTGCGCTGGACGCGGCGTGCTGGTGACGGCTCTGGTATTGATCGCCAGCGTGGCCGTATGGCTGTTCTCCTCGCTGCGCTTCCAGGCTGAAATGGGCATGTTGATCGGCCTGTGGCTATTTGTCTCTGCCATGAGTGCACTGTTCCTGATGCCGGCGCTTGCCTTTATCTTCAAGCCGCGCTTCCTGTTTGGTGAAGTACAAAGCCATTAACAGAGAAACAGCTTGAACTTCAATGCAATAACAAACAGGGCCCGAAAGGGCCTTGTTTTTTTGTATTCAGGATAGTGAGTCAGGTTTGCCCGTGGCTGAGGGTTTGTTCACATGAATATGCCAGATTTGCCGGGGTTGACACTGACAGTGATCGGAGCTGACAGATACTTTGTCTGTGTTGGCTCAGTCGATGAACGCACTGTTAAATAAAATACGGATTTGACCCAACAACAATAATGAAAATGAATACCGATGTGCTGGAATTTAATGAATCCTACCGGAATGGTGCAAAAAAGCTGGCTGTTTACCCGCTCTATGGCCTGACCAAACGTGAATCCGAAGTTGTATTGCGGATCGCGCTGGGCAAGACCAATGATGAGGTGGCGGCACTGTTGGGCATCACCCCGGCTACGGTCAAGCTCCACATGAGAAGTGCGCGGCTCAAGCTGGGCGCCAATAACTCGATCTATCTGATCAGTCGTTGCTTCATGCTGGGTATTTTGCGTGCCGTGTCCGGTTGATTGCCCTGCCGTATTAATGAATGTTTGACACCGCTGCTGGTAGTTCCCCCGACAATCTGGTGGCGGGACGTATCAGGGAATTCTGAATAATCCCGTGCGGCGGTTGATGTGGTCAAGCAATTGTCGCGTAGACGGGTCAGGTGCACCTACGCCGTTTCTATTGCTGTCATGTTCAGAGAGCAAGCCGGACGCAATGCCTTTGCCGAGTTCGACGCCCCACTGGTCGTAGGAATTGATGTTCCAGATCGCGCCCTGCACAAAGACCTTGTGCTCATAGAGCGCCAGCACCTGGCCGAGATGGTAGGGTGTGAGCGTATCGAGCAGCAGTAGGTTGGAGGGTTTGTTGCCGGGACATAATCTGTGGGCCGGGAGATCCGCCTGGTCGCGATTGCCGACCATTAACGCAGATGCCTGTGCCAGTAAATTCGCCAGCAGTGTGCGGTGGTGTTCATCAATACTGTGGGGTTCATTGACCGCGGCGATCAAGTCGAGCGGTATTAAATGGGTGCTCTGGTGAAACAGCTGAAAAAAAGTGTGCTGTGCGTTGGTGCCGGTTTGTCCCCAGAGGGCGGGACCAGTCTGGTAATCAATGGTTTCGCCGGATTGCGAGACAGACTTGCCGTTACTCTCCATATCGAGTTGTTGCAGATAGCTGGGCAGCTGTGACAAACGCTGGCAGTAGGGGATGATGGCCACTGATGGTGCGTCGAGAAAATTCCGGTACCAGATACCCAGCAGGGCCATGATAACCGGCAGGTTCTCGGCGAAAGGTGCTGAACGGAAATGCCGATCCATTGCCCGGGCGCCACTTAGCATTTCTGTAAAATGCTCGTGTCCCAGACTGATCGAAATGGTCAGTCCCACACAGGACCATACCGAGTAGCGACCACCCACCCACTCATCAAATGTCAGAATCTGTGATGACGGGATACCGAAAGCTTCGGCGTTTTGACGGCTGGCGGTCAGTGCGATGATCTGGCGGCTGCTCACCAGTCCCGACTGCTGCAGTTTATTCTCCAGCCAGTGCAGGGTGGTACGTGTGTTTAACAGTGTTTCCTGGGTAGTAAAGGTCTTGCTGGCGACAATCACCAATGTTCGTTCAGGATCGAGTTGATTGAGGGTGTTGAGTACATCCTCTCCATCCACGTTGGCGATAAAGTGAACCCGCAGATCGGGGTGCCTGTAGGGGCGCAATGCCTGGCAGGCCAGCTGGGGGCCGAGTACTGAGCCGCCGATGCCGATATGAACGATATCCCGCACGGGTTTGCCCGTGACACCGAGCCACCTGCCTTCGCGGATTGACCTGCTGATAGTCGCCATCTCGGCCAGTGTGGCACTAATCTGTTCGTCCAGTGGTTGTCCCCCGCACTGGTAACCATCTTCCCGCTCACCTCGCAGTGCCGTGTGAAGTGCAGCGCGCTGTTCCGAGCTGTTGATTAGATCCCCGTTAAACAGGGCAGCCCGCTGTTGCTCCAATGCGGATTGTTCGGCGAGGGCCAGCAGGGCTGAAAAAATGGTTTCGTCGATCAGATTTTTTGAATAATCCAGCAGCAACCCGTCCACCGACAGGGCAAAACGCCGATGGCGATCCGGGTCCTTCTGGAACAGCGACATCAAGTCGAGTCGTTTGCCTCCCGCTGCCAGTGTTTCCAGCGTATGCCAGGCAGGCAGTGTATCGGGCGGGGAGGTTGTTTTTGTCATGCGGGGGACTCGTTTTAATTTGATCGCTATCTGATTTTGTCGGTCAGTATCGCATACGCGATGATGAACGGTTGGTATGGAAAGGTCTGGCCGTAGTTTGTCGTATTATTTTAACACCGGTCACTCTACAGATGTCGGCCCATGACCAGGCAGGTATCCAGCATGCGGTTGGAAAACCCCCACTCATTGTCATACCAGGCGAGGACCTTGACCAGCTGGTCGCAAACCCGGGTGTGTGTGCCATCGAAAATACTGGAATAGGCGGAGTGGTTGAAATCGACGGACACCATCGGCTCTTTCGTATAGGCGAGCACTTTACCCAGTGGGCCGCGAGCTGCCTGCTGCATGATCTCGTTCACCTCGGTCGCTGTGGTGGCCCGGCCGGCCGTAAAGGTGAGATCCACCAGCGACACATTGGCGGTGGGTACCCTGACGGCCATGCCGTCCAGCTTTCCCGACAGTTCGGGCAGCACCAGACCGATGGCTTTGGCAGCGCCCGTGCGGGTGGGAATCATGGATAGCGTGGCCGAGCGCGCCCGGTAAAGATCTTCGTGGTAGACATCCACCAGATGCTGGTCATTGGTGTAGGCATGAATTGTGGTCATGAAACCCGTTTCAATGCCGAGTGCTGCGGACAGCGGTTGAACCAGCGGTGCCAGACAATTGGTGGTACAGGAGGCATTGGATACGATCCGGTGTTTGGCGGTCAGCAGTGTGTGATTGATACCGAACACGACTGTGGCATCCACATCCTTGCCCGGTGCTGAAATCAGCACTTTTCTGGCTCCGGCCTGTAAATGCCCGGCGGCCTTTTCCCGGTCGGTAAAGTGTCCCGTGCATTCCAGAGCGATATCCACCTGCAACGCCAGCCAGGGGAGGTTTGCCGGATTCGGCTCGGCGAGCACCCTGATGGCGTCCTCGCCGATGAACAGGGTCTCGTCGTCGTGGCTCACCGGCTGGTGGAATTGACCGTGAACACTGTCAAACCGGGTCAGGTGCGCGTTGATGGCCACATTGCCCTGATCATTGATCGCGACAATGGTCATCTGCTCCCTGAGCTCTGGTTTTTCGTAAAAAGCCCTGAGGATATTCCTGCCGATACGGCCGTAGCCGTTAATTGCTATGCGCAGCATGCTCGTCTCCTTTTAACCCTTATTATTGCCTGAATGACGGAGCAACAACATCCCCAATTTGGGTCGTGGCAGACCGCGACAATCGTCTTACCTCAAAACCAAAAATGGCTTTTGACTTGACTCTCCGCAGTCACTTCAATATATTACGCGGCCTCACGCACTCGTAGCTCAGCTGGATAGAGTACTCGGCTACGAACCGAGCGGTCGGAGGTTCGAATCCTCCCGAGTGCGCCATTTCAATAAAAACCCGGCCTTGTGCCGGGTTTTTTATTGAATCGATTTTGAGAGTTCGAACCGATTGGAGGTTCGACAACTTCCGCGAGGAAGTTGGACCCAGCAACCGCAGGTTGCGCAGCCCCGCAGGGGGCAAAACGGCCACAAGCCGTTTTGAGTCAATCCGCCCACAAGCCGTTTTGAGTCAATCCGCCCACAAGCCGTTTTGAGTCAATCCGCCCCCGAGCTCCGGTACTGGCTGCTCGACTGGCTCCTCGACGCCGAGCATAACTGCTCCCAAGTGATTTCCGAGCACTGTAGGCACGAGACAGCGCTGCGGTTAGGTGACGACCCGCAGGGAGTACCGAGTAATTATCTCCCTTGACGGAATATAAATGCCCACAAAGGTCACGACTCTGCAAACTGATCGGCCCGCCGGCTCAGCTGGCGGTCGTTCAACGGCGTGCAAAATGGCGATTTGTAGATACTCTCCCGAAGAGTCCGCCATAAAGCAAAACCTCGCCTTTTCAGGCGGGTTTTCTGTCATCGAGGATATTTGAAGGGGCTCAGTCTAAACCGATGATTACCCCTCTCGCAGGTTGTTTGCGTTGGTGAGTACGTCCTCACCGGTTTGTTCGCGAACGATTTCCTGCTGCTGCTCCTTGAGTCGCTCGGCATGGTGGCTGAGATTGCTGCCCACCCATTGATCCATCAGTTTTGCGGTCACCAGGTCGCCACTGACATTGATGGCTGTGCGACACATATCGAGTATCCGATCAACCCCCATGATCAGTGCGATGCCCGCAGCCGGTATGCCGACACTGTCGAGCACCATGGCGAGTATGACAATACCCACCCCCGGGGTCGCCGGTGAACCGATTGAGGCACCAACCGCAGTGATCACGATCAATACCATGCCGCCAAGTCCGATATCGATGCCGAATACCTGCGCGAGAAACATGGCGGCCACACCCTGATAGAGTGCCGTGCCGTTCATGTTGATAGTGGCGCCCAGCGGGATCACGAACTGCGATATGGAGGGTCTGACGCCGAGTTTTTCCTCAGCCACCTTGATGGATAGCGGCATTACGGCTGCGGAACTGGAGGTGGAAAAGGCCAGCAACAGCACCTCCTTGATGTCGTTGAGGAAGGTCAGTGGGTGTCGCCGTGCCACGATCAGAATAATCAGCAAGTACAAACCCAGTAACAGCAAGAGTCCCAGTAGTACTGTCAGGACATAGACTGCCATGCCCAGCAGGGCATCGATGCCGAGCTTGGCGGTCAGCTGTAGTATTAACCCGAACACGGCGATCGGTGCCAACAGCATGGCCCAGCGGACGACGGTCATGCAGACTTCCTGGAGAGAGCCCATCAAATCGAGCAGTGGCTTGGCCTGCAGTGGTGTCATCATCACCAGTGCCACGCCCATGATCATGGCAAAAATGACCACCTCCAGCATATTGCTTTCCACCATCGCGGAGAGCGGATTAGAGGGCAGCAGCGTGACAATTTTTTGTGGCAGCTCACCGAGAACAGGGCTGCCGGATGTTTCTGCCGTCGGGATTGGCTCGACCAGCGAAGCGAGCTGCAGTGCCTGCTGGTCGACGTACTGCCCCGGCTTGATCAGGTTGGCGATGGTGATGCCAATCACGATGGCGATGGCTGTGGTGACGATAAAATACAGCACTACCCTGAAACCGGTTTTCTTGAGCTGTTCCAGATCCTCTGTGGCCGCCAGCCCCCGAATGATGGAGGCAAACACCAGCGGAATGACAATCATCTGAATCAACGCCAGAAAAAGTTTGCCCGGCAGTGCCAGCCAGTCGCTGATGGCAGCAGCATCGGCCGGTGAGACCCAGCCGAGGCTGGGCCCCATCAGAATGCCGACGACAATGCCGAGAAACATGCCAACCAGTACCTGCAGCCACAGTTTGCCCCGGATCAACCCCTGCAGGGACGCGCTTAGATATTTAAGTGAGCGTGGCTGGAGAGCCTTGACGGTGGAACTCAGCAGGTTGTGATTTGGCATGGCGGGTAATCACTTTTTAACGTCCGGGGAGATACTGTCGCACATGGTGCACGGAGGGGCCAGCGTCCCGGAAAGTCAGGGGCGCTCGATTCTCCAGAGGATATCCATGCTCTGCGTTGCGCCGGATTCAGCCCGGATCTTGAATTTTTTGGAGACCGAGTACTCGAGCAGTAAACCGGCATTGGGTGAGACAATGTTCTGAATATAGCTGGCGTAGAGCCTCGGCGTGAGGTATTTGCCAAAGGTGATGGCACTCTCTTCGATACCGCCATCGCTGGAGACCGACAGCACATCGAGACCGAGTTGACGTTGCAGTTGCCCGGTCAGTGAGCCGCTCTGGCTGAAGCCCAACGATGCGGCGGCATTGATCAGGGTCGATCCCTCTGTCTGGGTGGTTCCCGCCAGGGATTTGCCAGTGATCAGCATGGCCAGGATCTCCGTCTGTGGCAGGGTGGGGCTTGAAAACAGGTCGCTGGTCAAGGTGCCCGGTACCCCATCTATCTGGATACCCACCAGCGTGTCGCCTACTGTCCGCGAGGCACGGGCATGAATCAGTGGGTTGTCCGGTGCCCCCTGAAAAACCAGCCTGCCGGAGTCAATCGTCAGTGCCTGTCCGTAGATTCGGTAGATGCCATCGACTATCTGCAGAATACCTTCCGCCCGCACCGGTTGGGTCGGTTTTTCGCTGAGACGGAGTTTTCCCGTGATCTGTCCGTGGATGCCAAAACCGCTGAATTGGATATTGTCTCCCAGCTCAAGGATGACATCCGCTAACAGGTTGAGTGGGGGGCGTTTTTTTTCCACTGGTATGGTCTGGTCAATAATCAGTGCATCTTCTGAGACGGTAACGGCACTGGCGGGCATGTCCTTGAGCGCAATCTCGGCATCGGGGACCTGAATCTTGCCGGTGATGTGCAGTTGCTCCGGAGTCACCACTATTTTCAGGGTCGGGCTGAGACTGGCCTTGATTGTCTCCAGGTCAACCGTCTTTACTCCCACTCCGGTCAGAAACAGTTCACCGCGCCAGTCGTCGGGCCGGTGGACTTCAAACAGGCCGTTCATCGCCAGTGACCCCTCTCCGGAGTCCACTGTGCCGTCCAGCTGCCAGCTTGTCCGGTCACGGTATTTCAGTTGCAGGTCGCCGTTGGCCAGATGAATACCGAGCTGCGGAACATAGGCGGATAGACCGTTCAACTGGAGTTGTCCTGACAGCACCGGGCGGTCGGCCGTGCCAGCAAACCTGATGAACGCATTGGCGCGACCCTGCAACTCGTCGACAGAGGTAACAAAGGGGTTCAGCCAATCCAGTTTGTCCAACTCAAGGTGGAGGGTGCCGTCAATAGCCCGATCCGCTTCTGTCAGTGGCCAATGGAGCTGGATCCGGGCGTTGCCGGTATCGGCAAACTCGGTGTTTCCGGTGAGTTCCAGCCGTTGTCGCTCGAGGCGGATGTCAAAGTCGGTATTGTTCAGGGCGACCTGTCGCGGTTTTTGGGCGCTGTCGTCAACGGTGAATCGGGCCGCTGCGGTGCTGAGTGTCAATTGTCCGGCCAGTGTGTCGCTCCAGCCCCTGAGTTTGAGGTCGCCGTTGATTTCGCCGTTAAGGGCGCTGTTGCCCGGTAGCCAGGGTTGCAACCATTGCAGAGGTAGGTGGTGGAGGGTGGCTGTGGTCTTGATACCGGTTTTTTGATGCCATGTCAGATGACCGCAGGCAGCCCTGTCGAGCTGTTTCCAGCAGTGCGCCTTAAGCTCGGCACCGTGCTCTGAAATCCGGCCTTCGACGCCGTTATCCAACTGCCAGTTACCAATCAGCGGGGCGCCGATTTTGCTGTCCGAAATTCGGGTCTGCCATTCGCCCTGTTGCCAGTGACCGCTACCCTGCAAGGTCAATGTCAGGTCCTGCTGCGTTGCGGAAAGCTGATAATGGTGCTTTTCGGGTCGTCCACTGGCCTTGAGTTGCAGGTCGGTCTCTCGCTGTTGGTCGCCGGCCAGTGAACCCGACAGCGCCAAGTCTATATGCTGCTGGCCGTCTTTGTCGATGTTGAGACGCAGGTCCAGCGAGCGAATGCTGTGCCCGTCAAAGGCCAGTTTTTCGGCGCTGGCGGTACCCTGAATCACAGGTAAGTGGTCTGGTGAGAGGGTGCCTCCCCGACTGGAAACCTGGCCCGTGGAGAGCAGTTTGCCGGAGAGGCCGGGGTAGAGCTCCGCCAGATTATTGGCAGTGAGCTGCCAGTTGAGTGGGGTCTTGCCGTCCCACTCCCCGTTCACCCGCAGATGGTTATCACCGATCTGGGCGGTAAAGCCACGGCTGGAATACACGCCCTGCCGGGAGGACAGCTGACCGCGCAGTGTCACCGGGTAACCGTTCAGAGAGCCTGTCAACTGGTCTATTTCCGCGTCTACCGACAGGCCCTGATCCGTATAGCTGCCGGTGGTGGAGAGCATGCCCGCCAGCTTGCCTGACAGCTTCTGGTCCAGAAAATAGCCGGGATCAACCTCGTCGAGGTTGATAGCCAGTTGCCAGTTGGGTGTTGTTTGCCAGGCCAGGTCCCCCTGAATACCGAGTTTGCCAGCTTCGGAGTGCAGATCAATGTGCTCGAGATGCAGGCCCTGACGATCGCCCCGGAGGTCAACAGCAACCTGTTGTGTGGGTAATGGCGATGGGGATTGCAGGCTCAGATCAAATGCGCCCTGCAATTGATAGTTATCCAGTGAACCGGTGAGCCTCAATTGCCCACGCGAGTTGATGGCGGGCAGGTCTGGCCAGACAGTCCGGTTGTCAATGGTCCAGTCATTGACCACATTCACCGAGATGGCCAGTGGGTTCAACGTTCCCCGGTCCCAATCCGCGCCACTGATCAGAGTCCCGCTGGTGGAGAGACTGAAGGGCGCCGCCAGTCGGTGTTCAATGGTCATAGTGGCCAGGTTGCCGCCCAGTCTGGCCTCGCCCTCGAAGTGGTTTTGCTGGAATTCGGTGTGCCACTGGAGTGCGATATTGAGCCGATAGGGAGGTTTTGCCCTGATGGTGCCCTGCAGTGCCAGCTGTTGTTCTGGCTGGCGGAGGATCAGTTCCCGCAATTCAATACCGAGCAGGTTGATGCTGCCGGCGGCGGAGATTGTCTCCAGCGCCAGGGAATCCGGGCCGCTGCGGTAGCGGAACCGGTCGATGGTGAGGCGTTCCAGGGTTACCGGCATGACACTGTTCAGGCTGGGCCATACGAACTTTGATGGGGGATCCGTGGTGGCGGGCTCCAGATGGACTTGCAGGTCAGCGAATTCAAGGGACTGGATAGGGACTTGGCCGCCCAGTAGCCCGAGTAGCTGCCATTGTCCTGCGGCAGAGGTAGCGGTGATCTGCAGGCCAGATCGTTCGATGACCAGCCCTGTAAAAGCGATCCCCTCCATCAGGGTGCCATCCATTTTGTTCCAGCTGATGTGGGTGCCACTGAAAGAAACGGCCTTTGCCACCAGCCAGTGGCTTCCTGGACGGGTGGCGAGCAACAGGTAGGCAGCGATCAATAGTGCCGCGCCCAGGGCGATCAATGCCCCTGATGAGAGCAGCACACTGCGGGCTATCAGGCGCCGGTTCACAGGTCCGGCCCCATGGACAGGTGAATCCGGAATGCCTGCTCCGAGGTGTCGGGGAAGGCCAGGTCCAGCCTGATCGGTCCCAGTGGCGAACGCCAGCGCAATCCGACACCAAAGCTTCTCTTGAGGGTAAAGCTGCTGTTGTCAAAGGCGTTGCCCACATCGTAAAAAACGGCGAGGGCATAGTTCTTGTAAACCGGGTAGTCGTATTCCACAGAGGCGGTCAATAAATGCCGCCCGCCGACCACATCGCCACCATCATTCAGCGGTCCCAATTCCTCGTAGTCATAGCCGCGGACACTGTTGTCACCACCGGCAAAAAACCGGAATGAGGAGGGCATCTCCTCAAAATTACTCATCAGACTCAGGCCACCTTCCAACCGCCCCAATAACCGACCGCCGAGCAGCGGTAGAATATATTTGCCACTGCCCTGCAATTGCAGGAAAGACAGGTCTGAGCCAAGGGACTCGGCGGCACCCCGCAGGCTGAAACGGGTGCGCCAGCCAGTGAAGGGGTAGGCCGGGTTGTCTGCGCGGGTTTTCTGCCAGCCGATACCGGGTACTACCAGTTCCGTGCTACTCCGGTCATCACCCACTGCAAAGGATTCAACCCGATAAACCAGATCGAGGGTTCTGATCCAGCCGTTGTCCAGACTGCGGCTGTGGGCGGCACCGACGAACCAGGTTTCGCTGTCGGCGCTGTCAGTGTCTTCTTCTTCCCAGCCGGTTTTGAGCGTGACAAATTCGGTATCCGGTTGTTGCAGGGGAATCTGGTATTCCAGGCTGATGATGGATTTGACCCGGGATAACTGAGCGTCGGCCCCATAGCGATGCCCCTTTTGATTAGCCCGGTTGTTTCTGAATCCGATGCT
>Ga0207906_1000459_pt1 | contig 15519 bp, 10 predicted proteins | sample LinPmetageLP37_FD_184050 | JGI IMG/M metagenome (GOLD analysis project Ga0207906, IMG submission 184050) | Marine viral communities from the Pacific Ocean - LP-37 (SPAdes) | ecosystem: Environmental > Aquatic > Marine > Oceanic | place: Pacific Ocean | collected 2010-06-16 | reverse complement strand
TTAAGGCGTCGCTATGTAGTAATGGTTGTTCCCTTTCAAATAGTGAGAACGCAGAGCAAAAGCCGCTGGGGCATTCCTTGCAGGCGAGTTTTAAAAGGGCTTACACTGCTTTGCATGACTTCGAAAGAGAACTAGTTTTCTTTTAATAAAGAGCTGTCAGTCATGCGCCTTGTTTAAGCCCTTTTAAACTCTCGCTGAGTGATCACTTATTAACGTGGAATGGTATAACCTTAATAAGTGCCCGCAACTGCGGCTTTTTTCACTTACTCGGCGCTCACTTTGAATAACAGCCTTTTCATCCAACCTACCAGATCACGTTAAGGTGTATTCAGATAGCGATGGCAAAGGTGTAACGATATGCAGCGAGAAAACAAAAAGGGAAAACTCAATTTGCCCTTTTTGCTGTTGATTAGCTCGCTATAAATAGTGCCTGGTGTTAAAAGGCGTACGTCGCGCTGATTACGCCATTGATAGGCGCTGCGTAGTAAAACGAGCTATGTAGGCTGCTAATGTACTTTTCGTCTGTTACGTTGTTCAAGTTTGCTTTTAGCGTCAAACTGTCACTAATGTCATAGCTTGCGTATGCATTGAGTAAAAAGTAGCTGTCTTGGGTTACGTTGTAATCGGTGTTCTTAGTTTTTGATTGCCAACGACCATTTAGACCGACTTTCAGGGCAGATAGTGCAGGAACAGAGTAATTCATCGAAAAGTTAACGTAGTCACGAGGTGCCCAAGTGTTGGCATCTTGGCCGTCAGTATCTTCGATTTCGATGTTGGTATAGCCTAAAACAAGATCAAGGTTTTCGGTAACTTGCCCGGTGACTTCAACTTCAAACCCAGTCGATTCAACATCAACCCCATAGTAGTAAAACTGACCGTTATCAGGGTTAATGCCAGCATATGATGCAAGGTTTTCTTGTTCAGCAGTGAAGTAAGCAAAGGTCGTTAAAAGAGATTTATCCAACCATTGTACTTTTATGCCCGCTTCGGTGTTTTTACCTTTAGTAGGGTCAAGGTATTGCCCTGTGATGTCATATTGTTCTTGTGGCTGGTAGATATCTGAATAACTCGCGTAGGCATTGATGTCTTGGGTTATGGCATACGTAAAGCCTAAATAAGGGCTTAACTCACTCTCGCTGTTATCGATTGTGGTACCGCTATTGTCGCCACTGCGCTCGAAATCAATGGCATTTACACCGGCGATCATAAACAAGTTGTCGCTTAAGGTAATTTTGCTTGAACCGAAGATGCGGGTTAGGTTTTGCTTAATTTCTGAATACAGTGTGCTCTCTTGCCAATCAGGCTCGGTGATGGTGTTAAGGGCGTAAGGGAAAGCGGGCAGTGCGCCCCATGCTTCTTCGGCAAAATCGGTTGCGTAGTTAAACATAGTGTCGGTACTTTGCGCATAGCTAACACCCATTGTCGCTTCATGTTCAAAGCCAAACGCAGTAAAAAAGCCTGATGTTTTTACTTCAATTAAATCGGAATCAATTTCTGAGTCATAGCGACCAGGGTAACCGTAAAGTCCTAAATTGGTCTCTTTGACTATGCTGCCATAAGCATAAAAAAGCTTATCTTGTTCTTCGAAATAGCGTTTGTGATAGTTCACATCCAGACGCCAGCTGTCGTTAATTTGGTGGGTAAACTCTACAAATGCGTTGGTGTTGATGGTGTCCCACATGGTCCATTCTTGGGACGTTGTGTCATTGTCGTCCCACTGTGCTTGCGTGCCGTCTGTGTAATTAAACACTAAGCCGCCCCATAAATTGCCATCAGTGTTGGCGTCTTGATGAGATATTCCGACAGTCAGGGTGGAATGGTCCGTTAGCTGACCATCAACAACAGCGTAGAGATAACCTAAGTCATCGGATAAACCATCAAGATGGGAGTTCTTATCTTCAGCGGCTACAACAAAACGTGCTGCCCAGCGTCCGTCTTCGGTAAGTAAGGTGTTGTAATCGCCTTGAATGCGTTTGAAATCATAAGAGCCTGCAATAACACTCACTTCGCCGCCTGTTTCATTGGTAGGGCGTTTACGCACATAGTTGATGGTGCCTGATGCGTTGCCCACACCGGTTAACAAACCATTGGCACCACGAATGACTTCGATGCTTTCGTAGCCGTATGCGTCGATTGCACCAGTGACTATGCCCCAATCATTGGGTAACCCTACGCCGTCAATTTGGGAGTTTTTGATTTCGAAACCACGAGATGAGTAGTTAGTACGATTAGTTTCCCATGCTTCAACGGTTACGCCTGTCGCTAAGCGCAAGGCGTCATTGATGTTAAAGGTGGCGAAATTTGCCATTAGGTCAGAGGTGATAACACTAATGGATTGCGGCGTTTCGCTGATATCCATAGTTAAACCGGTGGCACCTTCGCTAATTCTGTCTTGACGTACCCCAGAGATAAGTAAGTGTTCTACTTCGCTGACTTCTTGTTGTTCTTGGGTGTCAGTTTTCTCCTGGGCGTGTGCTTGCATGGCAAGGGTCAGTAAAGACAAGCTAAATAAGGTGTGCGGCTTCATGTGGGTTCCTGTTGTTATCAATATATGAAAAATCGAGCTAAGGAGTATACATAAATAGAATTACACATGATAATGATTTGTATTTACATGTTGATTTAAGTGATTCCGAAGGTAGATAGTGTTTTCAGCGTCGTAATATAGTGAAAAGAAACAACTTTACAGTACTAATAGGAATCATTATTATTAACTTTTAGCTCAAGCTATTGGCTTTGCAGTGTATGGAATAGCCGCTAAGCGTTCATTTGTTATGCTATTGGATATCGGATATCGCATATCTGATGGATGCTGGCGAGACTCTGTTAGCCTAGGATGCTCTTCGTTTTAGCCGCATTGAGCCGCTATTTTTGCCCGCCAATACCCTAGGTTTACTTATAATAAAAACGACGGAAACCCAATGATACTGTTACTCGCAATAGCGCTAGGCTTAATAGGCAGCTACCTGCTGTATATCAGCTGGAAGCAAAATAATAAATTCGCCGCCCTAGCAGGGTGGGCTAGCTTATTCGTTACCGTGCCATTACTGGTTATGGATTTAGGGCCTGAGTTCGGTACTGTGTTTGCCCTTGGTTTACCCGCGCTTTATGTCTGGTTGGGTATTCTTCGCGAGCAAAAAACGCAGCCACCCAAGCACATCGATAGGCAGTATAAAAAGACTCAGTTTAACGGCAAAAAGCTGCTTAAAAATAGCGGCTACATTGTGTACCACCTCATTTTATTGATGTTGGTCAGCAGCTTGTTGGTCATTGCTGCTCTTGATTTGCTGCCACTTGAAAGGCCGAATCAATTAGCTGCTGGGGTGATTATTATTCCTTTGGTGTGGTCTGGCTTGTCGTTCTGGCATCTAGCTTCTTCGAAAACACGTACGCCCTTACTGTTTAGTGCGTTTGTTTCACTTGCTTCTAGCATTTATCTATTTGTTTAATTTATGAAAAATTCAGATCAAAGCACAAACCCAGTAAACACGCCATCCATCAGCAAACGTTCGCTCTCTGCCCACGCTTGGTTGGGGTTATTTGTCAGTGCGTTTATGTACATTATTTGTTTGTCAGGTACGTTGGCGGTATTCCATCAAGAGTTAGAGCGTTGGGAACAACCTCAAATACCTGAAACCACAGAAGTAGATATACAGGCGATTGATAAAGCCTACGACAACTTTGTCGCTGCTTACCCTGAGGATACAGAGCACATGTATGTGGTCTTTCCAGGTTCCGGCATTCCGCGGGTTGTGGTCGAAAATGACCATGTTGCCCATTTTGTGAACCCAGACGGTTCCTTAGGGGAAGTTGAGCAATCAAATTGGACAAAAATGCTGGTGGATTTGCACCTCTATCTGCATCTGCCCAAAAGCTTCGGCATGATTGTGGTTAGTGCGTTTGGAGCATTGTTGTGCGCGCTTATTTTATCTGGCTTTCTTGCTCATCCTCGAATTATTAAAGACGCTTTTCGTTTTCGCCGCGGTGGTACAGGGCTGCAAGAAAACATTGATTTGCATAATCGGTTTAGTGTGTGGGCAGCTCCGTTTCACATCATGATCGGCGTAACAGGAGCTTATTTCGGATTAACAACCGTATTGATTGGGCTGGCGTCACAAGCGTTTTACGGCGGCGATAATCAAGCCGTTATGGACGAGCTATTTACACCTGAGCCAGTGCTTGAGCAGCCTCTGCAAAGGCCGCAAATTGGCCGAGCAATGGAGTATATAAGCCAGCACAATCCTGAAGGTAGCCCGTTATTTTTAACGGTACACGAGCCAGATACACCAGGGCAGTTTATTGAGTTTTTCGTGAAACAACCTGGCCGGCTTATTTATTCTGAAAATTATCGATTTGATGTTCAAGGTAACTTTATCGAAACGGCTGGATATCGCGACGGTGAAACGGCCAAGCAAGTGATTTATTCGATGTATCGTCTGCACTTTGGTGAGTTTGCAGGGAATGCCAGTAAGTTACTGTATTTTGTGCTGGGTATGATGCTAACGGTGGTATCAGCCACAGGCATTAATATTTGGCTCAATAAACGCAAAACCACGGACGTCATTAATCTATGGTGGCCAACCTTTGTGTGGGGCACGCCGCTGATATTAAGCGTAAGCGCGCTACTTAACTTATTCATTCACGTACGCTTAGACCTGTTTATCTGGCTGGGTTTAGTGGTGGCCCTAGCGATTGCAGCGCGACAGCAAAATGTACAATTGTGGGTGGTTAGGCTAAAGCAAGCGCTAGCAGTATCTTTGTTGGCACTGGTTGCTGCGTACACCGCTAAATCGGGTATTGCGGCCTTTAACATAGCGGCGCTACAGTTGAATATCCCACTGGCTTTATTTGCGATTTACTTATTGCTTAAAGGGGGCCGGCAAGCTCGCCCTTAGTCGCGCTGGTGCTGTTATCAGCAACGTGCCGGTGCTATTTAATGCATCTTGAAAGGAATGTCCCAGCGGCTTTTGCTCTGCTTTCTTACTATTTGAGCGGCAACGGCCATAACGGCAAAGCGACCCCTTGTTTAATAACCGCTGGATGAATTCTGAGGGAGCAGTTATTAATGCGCAATGGCACAACTACTGCGTAACGTTAGTGCTGACGATAGTGTTGTCGCCAAGAAGAGGCATTTTTACCATAGCTACGCTTGAACAAACGATTAAAATGTCCCGCATCTTGGTAGCCGACTAGCCAAGATATTTCCTCAACACTCTTGTCGCTGTGCTTTAGAAATTCTTTTCCTTGCTCAACTCTTAGCTGCTGAATGTAGCCCAAGGGCGTTTCCCCTGTGGCTTCTTTAAAGCGCCGCTTGAAGGTACGGGTACTCATATTCGCCTTACCCGCTAACGTCTCAATACTAATGGGTGCCATAAAGTGGATCTCTAGCCACTGCTGTATAGCTAAAATATCATCGTCTTGATGGTAGGTTTGATGACCCATAGAGGTGAATTCGCCTGAATAGCCACTGCGAAAATCGACTAAAAAAGCGTGCTCTACCGCCTCTCCTACTTGTGGGCATGATAAGCGCGAAATCAAATACACCATACTTTCCATGGCTGCGTTCATGCCTGCTGAACAATAAATCTCCCCCGTGGCTGTAATGAATCGCTCGGGGCGAATATTCACTTTTGGATAACGTTTTGCAAAGTCTGCCTGCTTATGCCAATGGGTGGTGGCTATTCGGTCATCTAGTAGCCCTGCCTCCGCCAGAAAGTAAGCCCCCGTCGCCGCAGCCATAATGGGTTTGCCTTGTTTGTGCCATGCGCGCAGCCTAGGGTAAAGCGCTGCTTGTTGTGTCAGCAGCGTATCCACCTCGCCCCATATACTGTGAAGAATAATCAAATCCGTATCTTGCACTGCTTCTAATGCGCAGTCTGGGGTAATGGCTAAACCGCTAAAGGTGGTCGTGGGCTCTCCATCTACCGTCACCAACGAAATATCAATGGGCTGGCCAAGTAGGCGCTTTTGTAAGGTAGAGGCAAAGGCTAATACATCGTGAGTTAATCCTAAGCTAAGGCCCATAGCGTTTTCGCTGGCAAATAATGTAACGTGCTTAAGCATGTTTACGTCCTTTTATTTGGCATTATTTACAAAATTGGCCCAAATGGCCAGTTAAATGACCTGAGTCACGCTGTTAACAGAAATTTTACAACTTTAAGATAGGGACACTGATGTTGAGCCTGGAGAAAATAATGCAGCTTACCCAAGAGCACGATGCCCTTAGAACAACCGTTAAAAATTTTGTCGATAACGAAATGGATCCTTTTGTCGAAGAATGGGAAAACGCAGGTATTGCCCCTTTGCATTCCTTGTTTAAAAAAATGGGAGACTTGGGCTTATTGGGCATTCACAAACCTGAAGCGTTTGGCGGTTCGGGACTCGATTACAGCTATAACTTGGTTTTTGCTGAAGAATTGGGCCGTGCGTATGGCGGTTCACTCCCTATGGCAATTGGTGTGCAAACGGATATGGCGACACCGGCTTTGGCGCGTTTTGGTAGCGATGAACTTAAGCGAGAGTTTTTAGCGCCTGCCGTAGCGGGGGAAATGGTCGCATGTATTGGTGTCAGTGAGCCAGGGGCTGGCTCCGACGTGGCTGGGCTCAAAACTACGGCAAAAAGTGACGGCGATGATTATGTCATTAACGGCAGTAAAATGTGGATAACCAATGCGACGCAAGCTGATTGGATCTGCCTGTTAGCCAATACCAGTGAAGGCAATGTGCATACCAATAAATCCTTGATAGTGGTACCTCTTGATACCCCAGGGATCGAAATTTCAAAGCCACTGAACAAATTAGGTATGCGTGCCAGCGACACTGGGCAAATCTTTTTTAACGATGTCCGGGTACCCAAACGTCATTGTATAGGGGAAGAAAATAAAGGCTTCACCATGCAGATGATGCAATTTCAAGAAGAGCGAATGTACGCTGCAGCAAGTGCCCACAAGGGGATGGAGCGCATGATTCAAAACACCATTGAGTGGTGCAAAGAGCGTCACACATTTGGTCAGCCGGTACTAAATAACCAAGTAGTGCATTTTCGCCTAGCAGAGCTACAAACTGAAGTGGAAGCTCTGCGGGCCCTTACATGGCGCGCCTGCCAACAACACGTAAATGGTGAAGATGCGACCTACTTAGCCTCGATGGCCAAGCTCAAAAGTGGGCGTTTATGGCGAGAAGTCACTGATTCTTGTTTGCAGTATTGGGGAGGCATGGGGTTTATGTGGGACAACCCCATCGCCAGAGCGTATCGAGATACACGTATTTTATCCATTGCTGGTGGCAGTGATGAAATGATGCTGGGCATTATCGCTAAGCACATGGACATCTTCCCTAAACGCCGTTAGTAGGCAAAGGGTTAGCACTAGCCTGTGAACGAGAGTCCTTGACTTGTAGTCACCTCTGGAAAAACCAAGGGAAAATAACATGGCGATACCTGCCTTATTTAAAAATAAACTGAGCCTTCCTGTGATTTGTGCACCCATGTTCTTGGTGTCCAGTCCTAAGTTGGTCATCAGCGCCTGTAAAAATGGCATTGTTGGGTCGTTCCCTAGCTTTAATGCCCGCACGCAAGATTTACTTGATATTTGGCTTAGCCAAATTCGCAGTGAGCTCGATGAACACATAGCAACCAATCCAGAGGGGCCGGTAGCGCCCTTTGCGGTGAACTTGGTGGTACATCCTTCCAATACTCGACTCAGCAGCGATCGCGCTGTGGTTAAAAAACATCAGGTCCCCTTTGTGATCACCAGCCAAGGTAACCCAGCAGAGGTGGTTGAAGAGGTGCATCAATGGGGGGGGTTGGTTTTTCATGATGTTATCCGCGCAGATCATGCCAAAAAAGCCATTCAAGCTGGCGTTGACGGCATCATCATAGTGACGGCGGGCGCCGGCGGGCATGCGGGTGAAATTAACCCCTTCGCGTTAGTGCGCGAAATTCGCGAGTTCTGGAATGGCCCTCTAGCTCTGGCAGGTGCGATTAATGACGGTATGGGGGTGCGCGCAGCAGAAGTGCTTGGGGCAGATTTTAGCTACATGGGGACCCGCTTTATTGCCACTGAAGAGGCCGAAGTTGAGGGGGATTACAAAACCATGTTGGTAGACGCTCGAGTTAGCGACCTTATATACACCGACACCTTTACCGGCGTGAAGTGCAACTTTTTAAAACCTTCAATTACACGAGCGGGAGTCGATTTAACGAAATTTACTGCGAAAACCCATGTGGATTTAGACTTAGGAGAAAGCAACGCCTGGAAGGATTTCTGGAGCGCCGGTCATGGTGTGACGGGCATTAAACATGTGCTGCCCATGACTGAATTGGTGGCGCAGCTTAAAGAAGAGTATTGCAGCGCTGTGGCGACTCCGGCGTTTTCAAGCGCGAGAAAATAAGCATGAGCAATCTGCTATCACAAAATAGACAAAAACAGATACCCAACGTCTTTTTCACCCACGCTTTTAATATGGATGGAACACATGGCCCTATTTAACAGCCAGCTTGATGAGCAAAGCGATTCTTTTAAACAAAACGCAGAGCTGATGCACAGTGCGGTATCGGAATTTAGAGATATTGAAACCCGAGTTATCCAATTAGCAGAGGAAAAAGCCCCGCGCTATATCAAACGCGGGCTTATCCCACCCAGAGAGCGCTTATCACGCTTAGTTGACCCTAGCGCCCCCTTTTTAGAATTAGCGAGCTTATGCGGGTACATGCAAGAAGGTGATACCGACGGCTCCGCTGCCGGTGGCGGCGTAATAGCCGGGATTGGCTATGTTTCAGGTGTGCGCTGCATGATTTTAGTCGACGATTACTTAACTAAAGGCGGCAGCATTACTCAGCTTGGTAGCCAAAAACGCCTGCGGATGTATCACATCGCGTTGCAAAATAAATTGCCTGTTATCGCCTTGGCACAAAGTGGCGGTGGTGACTTAACCTCGTTAGGAGATTGGTTTGGATTTTCAGGTGCGGGTTTTGCCATGCAGGCCAAGCTGTCTGCGGCAGGAGTTCCGCAAATAACCTTAGTACATGGTAGCGCAACAGCGGGCGGTGCTTACCAACCTGGGCTGTCAGATTATGTGGTCATGATCAAAGGGCAATCCACTGTGTATCTGGCGGGGCCGCCACTGCTAAAAGCGGCAACGGGGGAAATCGCCACCGACGAAGAAATTGGCGGAGCACAAATGCACAGCGAAATTTCTGGTGTTGCCGACTATCAAGCTGAAAATGACGCAGACGGTATTCGGATTGTGCGTGAGATAACCGCTAGCTTGGACTGGAATGACAGTGCTCATTCTCATGCAGTAAGTCAGTACAAGGGGCCTTTGTACGACAAAGAACAACTATTGGGCATAGTGCCAAAAGAAGCAAAAACGCCTTACGACGTGCGCGAAGTCATCGCACGCGTTGCCGATGGCTCAGACTTTCTCGACTTTAAAACTGAGTACGACATGGGAACCGTATGCGGGCACATGAGATTGCACGGCATGGTCTGCGGCGTTATTGGTAACAATGCACCTATCACTGCTCACGGCGCAGCCAAAGCAGCGCAATTTATACAGCTATGTGAACAGTCGGGCACGCCGATTGTTTTCCTGCACAACACCACAGGTTTTTTGGTCGGCACAGAGTCAGAACGTGCCGGCATTATCAAGCACGGCGCCAAGCTCATTCAAGCGGTCACTAACACTAGCGTGCCTAAAATCAGCCTTGTGCTGGGCGGCTCATACGGCGCCGGCAACTACGCTATGGCAGGGCGTGGTATCGAACCTCACTTTATGTTTGCTTGGCCACGATCGGTTGTGGCCGTGATGGGGCCAGCGCAAGCAGGCAGTGTACTCAGAACGGTAGCCAGCGCCAAAATGGCCCGAGCTAATGCGATTGATACAGGCAAATTGGACGCACTTGAAAAGCGCACGGTAGAAGTGATGCAGGCAAAGTCTGGCGCCTTGGCTAATTCCGCTCGCTTATGGGATGACGGCATTATTGACCCAAGAGACACCCGAGAAATACTGGCTTTCGTGCTAGATATTTGCAGTGAAGGCCAAGCGCGTAAGGTCAATACCAGCCAGTTTGGTGTACCTCGATTCTAGCGATAAAAATACGAAATATGCACTGCCCTTATTTGGGCTAGTCACGATTAACGGAATAGAGATAACCAAATAGAGATAAGTAAATGTCGAATGTAAGCCAACAGCAGTATCGGGAAATTTTAGTCAGCCTTACTCAAGGGGTGTTGACCATCACCTTTAATCGCCCTCACAAGAAAAACGCGATGAATTTAGCCCTAGTTAAAGAAGTCATGGCGGTATTTAGCGATATAGCAGATGACAGCTCGGTGCGTGCAGTGGTCATTTGTGGCAGTGAAGGCAACTTTTGCGCTGGCGGCGATATTTCAGATATGCACAGCGACGCGGGCAGTGAACAAGATAAGCAACAAGCTATTTGGAATTTCAATCGCAGCTTCGGGCGCATGGTCGCCCAAGTGAATCAGGCGCCCCAAGTGGTTATTACCTTACTTGAGGGGGCGGTATTGGGCGGTGGTTTTGGTTTGGCGTGCGTTTCAGACATTGCTATCGCCCATCAAAGTGCGGTGTTTGCGATGCCTGAAACGGGGCTTGGTGTGGTACCGGCACAAATCGCCCCTTTTGTGGTGACGCGTATCGGCTTAACCCAAGCACGGCGTCTAGCGTTACTCGGGGAACGTGTTGGTGCAAATCAGAGCCAAGCCTTGGGTATTGTGCACTTTGTTTGCGAGTCACAAGAAGCACTGCAAGCTCAGCTCAATGAGGTACTCAAACAAGTACAGCGCGGTGCGCCAAAGGCCAATGCCAATACCAAAGCACTGATGCTGAAGGTAGGAACAGTCGAGCTGGAAACCCTGTTGGATGAAGCGGCGGATGTATTTGCCCAAGCCTTATCGTCTGACGAAGGTAAAGAGGGCACTCAAGCCTTTATGCAAAAACGCAAACCAAGCTGGTGTGAATAGAGCTGTTGTAAATGGCTGGTGTAAATAGAGGCAGGCATACATGAGTAGTGAGCAAATGATGAAGATTCAAAATAGCGATACGCAAGCTGGTGCAATACAACCGCATGGGCTAAAAAAGCAAAATCTGTTTCACAAAATACTGATTGCCAATCGTGGCGAAATTGCCGTTAGGGTTATTCGTACGGCTCGAAAAATGGGGTATCGCACAGTGGCTGTGTATAGTGAGGCAGACAAAAACGCTGCCCATGTACTCGCCGCAGATCAAGCCGTGTGCGTTGGCCCTGCCAGCGTGTCCGAGTCGTACCTGATGATCGACAATATTATTGCTGCAGCGCACAAAACCCAAGCCGATGCTATTCACCCAGGTTATGGTTTTTTATCCGAAAACCCAGCGTTTGCGCGGGCTTGTGCTGCAGCGGGGATTCAGTTTATTGGCCCTGATGCCTCGGCCATTGAATTGATGGGCAGCAAGCGCTTGTCTAAGGTGGCCATGTTAGACGCAGGCGTGCCGTGTATCCCCGGTTATCAAGGTGCAGAACAAAGCGACCAAGTGCTGATTGAAAAGGCGGCAGATGTGGGCTTTCCCATCATGGTTAAAGCCTCAGCCGGTGGCGGTGGGCGCGGTATGCGTTTGGTCACTGAGCAAGGTGAACTGGCCGCGCAAATCAAAACTGCACGCTCTGAAGCACTTAGTGCGTTCGGTAGCGGTGAACTCGTTCTTGAACGCGCTGTTTTGGCTCCCCGTCATATCGAAATCCAAATATTTGCTGATAGTCAGGGCAATACCGTTTATTTAGGTGAGCGTGACTGTTCGATACAGCGTCGTCATCAAAAAGTGGTTGAAGAAGCACCATCGCCCTTTGTGGATGAAGGGCTGCGGGAACGTATGGGGCAAGCTGCTGTGAGTGCAGCCAAAGCGTGCGGTTATCGAGGTGCAGGCACGGTTGAGTTCTTGGTTGATAGTGACAAAAATTTCTACTTTTTAGAAATGAATACCCGCTTACAAGTAGAGCATCCGGTCACTGAACTTATCACAGGTCTGGACTTGGTTGAGTGGCAACTGCGGGTAGCTGCGGGTGAAATGCTACCACTGACCCAAGAGGACGTTTCACTCAACGGACACGCCATTGAGGTGCGGTTGTACGCGGAAGATCCTCGTCAAAATTTTATGCCGCAAACGGGCAATATTCTTGTATGGCAGTACCCTGAACGTGAAGGCATTCGCGTTGATCACGGTATTCATTGCGGCGATACCGTCAGTGCCCATTACGACCCTATGTTGGCTAAAGTCATCGCCTTTGGGCCAGACCGAGCAACCGCCGCAAGGCGACTCGCCAGTGCTATTGAAGACATTCAACTAGTGGGTGTGAACACCAACAAACGCTTTTTACTCAATGTACTACGCCACCCCGCTTTTATAAACGCCGAAGCGACAACGGCCTTTATCGAACAACATTTTACTGAGCATGCCAGTACCCAAAATACAGCCCCCGCTATAGGCACGCTTGCCAGAGCCGCCATGATTTACTTTCAGCACCCTTCATTTGGCCAGCCCTCTTGGAGCAGTGCAGCGCCTCAGGTGTATCGCTTTACCCTGAAAATCAATGAGCAGGCTCACGCAGTGCAAATACAAAAACAAGAGGATGGTTATTTAGTCAAAAGTGAAGCACAAGAGACCGAACTTACCCTAGTAAGTCATGGGGCTAATCAAGCCGTAGTGGTTGAAGAGGGGATCCGCCAAGGTTTTAGCTATGCGCTGCAAGACAAAACACTCTTTTTAGACGATGGCAGCGGCCATTACCAAATAGACGATATCACCCAGTTACCGGCAAGCGTGAGTGAACAAAACGCGAGTGGCGAAATCAATGCCGTCATGGACGGAGTGATAGTTGATGTATTGGTAAAAGAGGGGGATGCCGTTGAAGCCGGGCAACTTATGGTCGTCATGGAGGCCATGAAAATGGAACATCAGTTAAAGGCGCTGAGCACAGGGCGAGTCACTGAGGTGCGCGCAGCAATAGGCCTGCAGGTGAAATCCAAACAGCTATTGGTCACTATCAGTAGCAACGACGATACGCACAGCGATGCGTAACCAAGGACGTTTATGAGCAACAAAACAGTAAGAATTGGCGGTGCATCGGCCTTTTATGGCGACAGTCAACTATCAGCTCGCCAGCTGGTGGACGATGGCAATATTGACTACTTGGTGTTTGATTATTTAGCCGAAGTCACTATGGCGATTTTGTCTCAAGCTAAAGCCAAAAACAGTGATTATGGCTATGCCGTAGATTTTGTCACTGTGGCCATGCGAGATGTATTGGGCGATTGCGCCCAAAAGGGCATAAAAGTGATAGCAAATGCGGGCGGCATGAACGTACCAAGCTGCATCACGGCACTTCAGACACTATGCAGTGAGCTTGATATCAGCTTGAATATTGCAGGTGTGTACGGTGATGATTTATCCGCTAACCGACAGAATCTAAATAGCGATGACCTTGCAGAAATGCAAACAGGACAGCCTTTACCCGAGCGTTTGAGTAGCATCAATGCCTATTTAGGATCGCGCCCCATCGCTGACGCCCTAGCTGCTGGCGCAGACCTGGTGGTAACAGGTCGCGTAGTGGATAGCGCCTTAGTGTTAGGGCCACTAATGCACGAATTTAACTGGCAAGAAAACGAATACGAAAAATTGGCTCAAGGTGCATTGGCCGGGCATATTTTAGAGTGTGGTGCCCAGTGCACCGGCGGTAATTTTACTGATTGGCATTTGGTGCCTGATTTTTCCACCATGAGCTACCCCATAGCGCAGGTGAGTGCCAACGGTGCATTCGAAGTGGGAATAGTGCCAAACACTGGCGGCATGGTGACTGAAGCCACTATCGGCGAACAGGTTTTGTATGAAATAGGCGACCCAGCGAATTATTTATTGCCAGATGTCGCCTGTGACTTTAGCAATATCACCCTGACCCAAACAGGCAAAGATCGGGTCAGCGTTTCGGGGGCAAAGGGGCGAGCGCCGGGTAATCAATATAAAGTGTGCGCCACCTACGTCGATGGCTACAAGTTGATAAGCTCTTTCTTTATGGGTGGCGAGCGGGCAGCGGATAAAGCCAGAGTTAACATAAACGCCCTTGTTAAACGCACAGAGCGAGCCTTCGCAGATAAAGGATTAGGAGGATATCGGCGCACGAGTGTCGAGATTATCGGTGCTGAAGATACCTATGGTCCACACGCGAAAGCCCAAGAGACGCGAGAGGTGATTGCTAAGGTTGGTTTGCATCACGATAGCAAGTTGGCGTTGCACTTTGCCGCCAGTGAAATCGCCTATTTAGCCACTTCAGCTGCACCGGGCATGAGTGGTTTTGGTGCTGGGCGACCCAAACCGCAACCATTGATTCGCGTACATTCGGCGCTGATTGAAAAATCTCACGTACCCGTTACGGTGCAATTAAACAAAACCGTGCTCTTCACACAATGCTACCTGACCCCAGAGTCATCTCACTTTGCAGAGGCTGCGCAATTTTCGCCAGATGCGATTAAAGCTGACGCTATAAGCTCTGATGCTGCAAGCAGTGAGTCGCTGACTAGCGTACCGCTGGTAACACTGGCTTATGCTCGCAGCGGTGATAAAGGCGATAACGTCAATATTGGGCTTATTGCGCGAGAAGCTAAATACTTACCTGTACTTTACCAACAAGTGACTGAACAGGTCGTTGCTACCTACTTTGCTCATCAACTTGAAGGTCACGTTTTGCGCTATAACCTACCAGGCATAAACGGGTTTAACTTCTTGATGACCCAAGCATTAGGCGGTGGTGGTACGGCGTCACTCAGAACAGACACACAAGGCAAGGCCGCAGCACAAATGTTGTTATCGATGCCGATTACGGTGCCGAAAAGCTGGGTAGAAAAAGCATGAGCTATCAATCGTGCTTGAGGGCGAATTGTTTTGCTGATCAAACATATGTCATCACGGGTGGCGGCAGTGGCATAGGGCGCTGCGCCGCCCATGAACTGGCAAGTTTAGGGGCAAACGTTGTTCTGCTTGGCCGTAATCTAGAGAAATTGCAGCGCACCAGTAATGAGATCATCGAAGATGGCGGAAGTGCAGACTATTTTGCTTTAGATATCCGCGATGAAGAGCAGGTCATCACCACCGTAAGCGCCATTTTACAAGCCCATGAACACTTACATGGCTTACTGAATATCGCAGGTGGGCAATTTCGCGCGCCATTAGAGGCCATCAGTAAAAAAGGCTTTGAACGCGTGGTGCAAACCAATCTTGTGGGCGGCTTTTTAATGGCCAGAGAATTGTTCAAACAACACTTCAGAGCCCATGGCGGCAGCATAGTGAATATCACCGCGGATAATAAAAACGGTATGCCGGGTATGGGCCACTCGGGTGCAGCGCGGGCTGGGGTCGAAAACCTCACCAAAACGGCCGCGTGGGAATGGGGGCGATATGGCGTGCGAGTGAATACGGTGGCCCCTGGCTGGGTGGCGTCTTCTGGCCTTGATACCTACCCTCAAGAGA
>Ga0207906_1000456_pt1 | contig 15659 bp, 10 predicted proteins | sample LinPmetageLP37_FD_184050 | JGI IMG/M metagenome (GOLD analysis project Ga0207906, IMG submission 184050) | Marine viral communities from the Pacific Ocean - LP-37 (SPAdes) | ecosystem: Environmental > Aquatic > Marine > Oceanic | place: Pacific Ocean | collected 2010-06-16 | reverse complement strand
AATGCAAATTGGCGCTGGTGCCATCAACGCACTCCCCGCCACTCTTGAGCAGCTCGGCTGCCATTATCCTTGTATCATTACCGATAGCACTATGGTCAGGCTTGGCTACACAGAGTCCATAACTGACTTACTCAATGCGCACGGTCTGGGCTATGGCCTCTTTAGCGAAACGATGGCTGAGCCAAGTGAAGACTCAATTTTACCAGCAGTGGCATTGGTACAGCGGGAAAAATACGATTGCTTACTGGCATTAGGTGGTGGTAGTGCCATCGACACCGCCAAAGCAATAGCTTTATTAGCCACCCATGGCGGAAGCATGAGAGATTACAAAATGCCGCGCCCCGTTAACTTAAGCAGCATGCCGGTGATTGCCATACCCACCACAGCGGGTACAGGTTCAGAAGCAACCCAAGCGACGATCATTACCGATGCCTCAACCGACGAGAAAATGTTATGCATGGGCCCTGGGTTGATGCCCATGGCTGCCATAGTTGATTACGAGTTAACCTTAAGCTTGCCATCGCGTATTGCCGCTGATACCGGTATCGATGCCCTCACTCACGCAATAGAAGCCTATGTCAGTCGCAAGGCTAATCTTTTTAGTGACCAGCAAGCGATTGCCGCAATGAAGCTAATCGGGCAAAACTTATTAAAAACCTGTCAAGATGCTAAAGATCTCGCGGCCCGAGAAGCGGTAATGCTTGGAGCAACATTGGCAGGTATTGCCTTTTCAAACGCCTCTGTTGCCCTAGTGCATGGTATGAGCCGCCCGTTAGGCGTGCATTTTCATGTTCCACATGGATTAAGTAACGCCATGTTGTTGCCTACTGTCACTGAATATTCGATCAGCAGTGCACCCACACGTTATGCACAGTGCGCCATGTATATGGGACTAATCGATAATATAGAGGATGAGAATCAGGCACACCAAGCGCTGCTGAACCAATTAAAGCGAATCAATCAAACGCTCTCAGTACCGTCGTTAGCCGAGTTTGGAGTGGATAAAGATGTATTCTTTAGCACCTTGCCCTTAATGGCAGAACAAGCGCTGGCCTCAGGCTCCCCCAACAATAACCCGCGTCAGGTCGACAAAGACGAAATAGTGAAACTCTATGAAATTGCCTGGGAAAGTTAACAGGCAAATCGTTAACCTGTGATGGCATGCAACACGATGTCACAACCCCAGCAATAAAAAAGGAGCCAATGCTCCTTTCGTTAATTATCGCTGGCCACAAGGTTTATGCTTCAGCGCTTTCACCTTCAACCTTCTGCGCTTCTACTTCTTGGGCTATTTGGCTCAAGGCTTGTTCGAATACGGATGCAGGCTGCCCACCACTGATTAAATGCTTGTTGTTTACTATCACCGCTGGCACAGAGCTAATGCCGTTTGATTGATACAAGTGCTGGGCCTCGCGTACCTCTTGGGTATACTTGCCGGTGGTTAATATCTCTTGAGCAGCGGCTTTATCTAGCCCGACATGCTCAACCACAGCAAGCAGTTGTTCATGGTTACTTGGATCGCCGCTTTCTTTAAAGTACAAATCAAAAAATGCCAGCTTAAGCTCAGTTTGTTTGCCCGCCTCTTCAGCCCAGTGCAATAACCTGTGTGCGTCGAATGTATTATAAATACGGCCACCGCCACGGTTGCCAAATTCATAACCCACGTCTAACCCACGCTGCTTAATCATCTCACGATTTTGCTCACTTTGTTCAACGCTGATACCGTACTTTTCAGTAATATGCTCAACGATTTCTTGGCCCTCCGGAGGCATATTTGGGTTTAGCTCGAAAGGCTGCCAACTGATATCGGCTGTAACTTTACCCTCAAGTTTACCCAATGCTTCATCTAATGCTTTATAACCGATAATGCACCAAGGGCATGACACGTCAGAAACGATATCGATTTTAAGTGGGGTCGCCATAATTTAACTCCTAATTGCTCAGGCAAGTCACAGTAGCGTGATGCCGATTGATACGTTATACATTGGCCTAACCGTGCCAATATTCAAGCGTGAGACACAAAAACACACACTTTGCCTTAGCCAACACAAAGCGCTATCGCTTTGAAAAATCCCCCTAAATAAACCTTGCTTGGGCACAAAGACCGCACTTAATGAAAATTAAATGCACTTTTAGTAAAAAAATACGAAATTTTTTACAAAATTACTTGAGATAATCTCCCCTAACCCCATTTATGACCGCAGAACAAATTTCTGAGCGAAGGCAAAAACCTTGCTCAATTTAAACGTCCGAGTAATCGGCAACTTAAACCTTTATTAACATTGGAATTTTCAGGAGATTTGAAAATGGCAATTCGTCCTTTAAACGATCGTGTGATCGTTAAGCGTCACGAACAAGAAAGCAAATCTGCAGGCGGCATCGTATTAACGGGCTCAGCAGCAGAAAAATCAACTCGCGGTGAAGTTATCGCTGTCGGCAATGGCCGCACACTTGATAACGGCGAAGTGAAAGCTGTAGACGTTAAAATCGGCGATATCGTTATTTTTAACGACGGTTACGGCGTAAAAACAGAGAAGCTAGACGGCGAAGAAGTATTGATTCTTAGCGAAAACGATATCCTAGCAGTAGTCGAATAATTAACCGTTAACCAAATTTAGAGGAATTAATATCATGGCAGCAAAAGAAGTACGTTTTTCTGATGACGCTCGCGTAAAAATGCTAGCTGGCGTTAACATTCTAGCCAACGCAGTAAAAGTTACCCTAGGCCCTAAAGGCCGTAACGTAGTGTTAGACAAGTCATTCGGCGCACCTACCATCACTAAAGATGGCGTGTCAGTAGCCAAAGAAATCGAATTAGAAGATAAATTCGAAAACATGGGCGCTCAAATGGTGAAAGAAGTTGCCTCTAAAGCCAACGACGAAGCCGGTGACGGAACTACAACTGCAACCGTACTTGCACAGTCTATCGTGACTGAAGGCCTAAAAGCCGTTGCAGCAGGTATGAACCCAATGGATCTTAAGCGCGGTATCGACAAAGCAGTTATCGCTGCGGTTGAACAGCTTAAAGCGCTTTCTGTTCCTTGTGCTGACAGCAAAGCGATTGCCCAAGTAGGTACTATCTCTGCTAACTCTGACACTGAAGTAGGCGACCTTATCGCTGAAGCAATGGACAAAGTAGGCAAAGAAGGCGTTATCACCGTTGAGGAAGGCCAATCTCTACAAAACGAATTAGAAGTTGTAGAAGGTATGCAGTTCGACCGTGGTTACCTATCTCCTTACTTCATGAACAACCAAGAAAACGGAACTGTAGAACTAGACAACCCGTTCATCCTTTTGGTTGACAAAAAAATATCTAACATCCGTGAATTACTACCAACTCTTGAAGCAGTAGCAAAAGCCTCTAAGCCTTTGCTAATCATTGCTGAAGACGTTGAAGGTGAAGCACTAGCAACACTTGTTGTGAACAACATGCGCGGAATCGTTAAAGTAGCAGCCGTTAAAGCGCCTGGTTTCGGTGACCGTCGTAAAGCGATGCTTCAAGATCTTGCCACACTAACTGGTGGTACTGTGATTTCTGAAGAAATCGGCCTAGAACTTGAAAAAGTAACTCTAGAAGACCTAGGTACAGCGAAGCGCGTTGTTATCAACAAAGACAACACCACTGTAGTTGACGGTGCTGGTGAAGAAGAAGCGATCCAAGGCCGTGTTGCTCAAATACGCGCTCAAATCGAAGAATCAAGCTCAGACTACGACAAAGAGAAACTTCAAGAGCGCCTAGCTAAGCTAGCTGGCGGTGTTGCGGTTATCAAAGTTGGCGCAGCAACTGAAGTTGAAATGAAAGAGAAGAAAGACCGCGTTGAAGATGCACTACACGCAACTCGCGCAGCGGTTGAAGAAGGCGTAGTAGCCGGTGGCGGTGTTGCACTAGTTCGTGCAGCTTCTAAGATTGTTGACCTTCAAGGCGACAACGAAGACCAAACGCACGGCATTAAATTGCTACTTCGCGCAATGGAATCTCCAATGCGTCAAATCGCTGCTAACGCCGGTGCAGAAGCATCAGTAGTCACTAACGCTGTTAAAAACGGCGCTGATAACTACGGCTACAACGCAGGTAACGACACTTACGGCGACATGCTAGAGATGGGTATTCTTGACCCAACTAAAGTGACTCGTTCAGCACTACAGTTCGCTGCATCAATCGCAAGCTTGATGATCACAACTGAAGCGATGATCGCTGAAGCACCTAAAGAAGATGCGCCTGCAATGCCTGATATGGGCGGCATGGGTGGTATGGGTGGAATGGGCGGCATGATGTAATCATGCTTCTCAAAGCTCCGCTTTGATATCTTGAAAAACCCGCTTCGTGCGGGTCTTTTATTGTTTGTTTTTTATGGCCTGCGGCCACCTTTACACGCTGCGCGTGCGGGGCATTCGCTTCGCGAACTTTATGCGCTTCGCTTATTTATGGCTTTCAGCCACTTTATGCACTTCGCACACTATGCGCAAAGCGCACTCTTATGGGCTTCGCCCACGTCATCCATGACGTATTTTCAAACCGCTTCCCTCGGCTCAACTGACTTTTTACCAACAGCCGCAAAAAGTAAGCAAAAAGGGCCGCTCTCCAACAACTCTCTAACCCCTGCGCGTCTTGCCTAATACTGGTCGTAAAAACGCGTTCCCGACGCGACTTTTACTTAGATTGCATCCATGCAATCGACCCAGCATTAGCCTGCGATGCTCGGGAGAGTTGAGTCGAGATATGGGTACTTCGTAGTTAGATTAAAGGTATGACAAGGTGCCACTTTTCAATTTACGTAGACACCCATGTTCAATTTACGTAGACACCCATGTTAATGCGAGTAATACCGCGAAATCAGTGTTGAGTGTTTAATGTGAGTGTGGGTGTTTAGATTTTGCTTTGTGCTGATACATTCTTTTGTCAGCTAATGATATGCATTCTGAGGGCCCTTTGGCTTCTAGGCTGGTTGCTATTCCATAGCTAACGCCCGCATCGCGCCATTGCTTGCCTAGCTCATTTGAAAGCTCTGACATTTGTGCGAATGCATTCTCAGCAACATTTTTAATACTGTTAGCTGAAGTAGCCTTTAAGACCATCGAACTATAGAGACACCCATGTTAATGCGAGTAATACCGCGAAATCTGGGGTGAGTGTTTAATGTGAGTGTGGGTGTTTAGATTTTGCTTTGTGCTGATACATTCGTTTGTCAGCTAATGATATGCATTCTGAGGGCCCTTTCGCTTCTATGCTGGTTGCTATTCCATAGCTAACACCCGCATCGCGCCATTGCTTGCCTAGCTCATTTGAAAGCTCTGACATTTGTGCGAATGCATTCTCAGCAACATTTTTAATACTGTTAGCAGAAGTAGCCTTTAAGACCACTACAAATTCATCGCCCCCTGAGCGAAACACGTCGCCCAATGAATAAAACGTCTGTTGTAGCAGACTCGCCGTTTTAACAATAAGTTTGTCACCTTCGTCGTGCCCACTTCTATCATTGATACTTTTTAACCCATCCAAGTCTATATAAACAATGACGTAACAATCAGGTATTTGCTGAATGCACTCCGACAGGGAGAACCTATTCCCTAGCTGTGTCATCGAATCAATGCGTGACAAGTATTGATTTCGAGTAAATTCCTTTTGTTTTAATTTAAACCATTCAGTTAAACACAACAAAATACATAAGCAGTCTAGGGACAAGGCGAATATTACGGCAGATTCAGAATATGCTAGCTCTCCAAAATATTGGCTGTGAGCGGCTATGTAGTAACCTAACGTCATACTATAAAGTAGATTGCCGACTAAAAAATACTTGGCTCTGAAGTCACGCTTTTTAAGCATCCCGACTCCAATAATGATCGTGAGTACTATCCAAAACATGGCCAATAAATGAGATAACAAGTACGCTAAGGTAAATGGCATAAACCACATAGCAGTACCTAATATAAAGCTCGTCACACTCAACCATTTCAAAAACGTAAACAGCTTTTTGTGGTCGGTTCTACATTCAAATAAATCAGAAACAAACTGCGCGGCACATGCAATAGCGAATGGGAAAAGCAGTATTCCTCCGTAACTTGAATTAAAGGGAAAATCAAAAATATCATTGAGCATACCAGATGCTGCAGCCCAGCCAACGCCGTGAAACCCTAAATAGCCTGCACAGGTTAACGCTACCCGTTTTCTCGTTCCCGTATATATAAGTACGGCCAGCAACGACAAAATAAGCATTGCGGTAATGCCTGCTATAGAAATGCCATTATTGAATTTTTGGTACTGATAAAATTCTTTACTATCCAAGATAGAAAGGGAAACAGGCGTAGGAAACTGTTTGGCTTTAACAAGTAACCACAAATCTACTTGCTCATTTTCAGTGGCGGTTTGCACTGTAATGGCTTGGAAGTGGAGCAGAGGTGGAGTGCTATCATCCTGCAATTGAGAAAACACCTGAAAAGTCGGGGTTGGTTGATAACTCGAAGAATATGAGGCTAACCCTATATCGATAAAATTAGCATTCACGATTACAAAATACTGCCCCTTTTGGGGAATATTCAAAGTCACTTTGGTAAAATAAGCCCCCGTCTGCCCCCCCAGCGACGGCATTACTCGTGCGTTTTGAAGAGTGCTTTTGATACGTTCTAGCTTACCCATAGCGTCAAGGTTTGCTACATCAACCGAGTCATCTAACGCATGCCATAAGTTTGTATCTGCTAGCGTATTATTCCCATCTGATAACTGCAAAGCCCCTTCTCCGAAGACCGGGAACACTAACAGCAACAGTAGAAAGTATGTAGCACGAAAATGAAAGTAAGAACGCAAAGTCAAACCTTGTTTTACCGATTAAGGACTAATATCACCGTTGGCTATCTAGTATTAAACAATCACTTGCTAGCTCAGTAGAGAATACATGCAAACTGTCTATATAACACACAGTGGAATTTACTAGGAAATAGCAAATTTTTTAATTTTAAAGCAACTTTGAGCCCGCTTCACTTAGCTATTTGGCTAAATTTCGCTACTTTCAGCGGTCATAAATGATGTATCACCCTATTTAAGCATCATCTTTGATTAAGCAGATTTAGTGCGGCTTTTAGCTAACGATGCCAGCATCGCTGAAAGGAAGTGATAGAGAGAAAGGAAGTTATACAGACAGCCACTCTAAAATTTGCATCCACGTGACCACCAATAAAACTGTATTGGTATGCGTTTCTGCACTCGAGAATGAACTTTTACGTGGATTTCAGGTGTTGATAAGGGAAAACAGCGACGATTGCGCAGCTTTTAACAAGCTCCCGCGTCACAAGCTGTGCATTAAGTGTATTTGTTGAGATTGATTTAAGCGCGCTTTAGCAGCTTTTTTGCTTTGCCCATCCCGCGTATTCGTTGATGATGAGTGTGACGCTTGAACGCATTCATCATTTGCTCTGCACCTGCTGCGTAGCAGAAGTGTTTTTCAAATTCAGTGGTTAAGGCTAGCCACTGTGCTGAGTCTAATCCTAGTCTTTGTAGGATAGGGCTTTGAGTGTTGTCGATATAACCAGGCTTGTCATCACGAATACAACGACCGGTGGTATCGATAAGCTCACAGTAGTCCTTGAGAGAGTAAGCGATTCCGTGGGGGATATTTTCCCTTGAGCTTCCCACAAAGGGCATTAGCGTGCTTGGTTGAGCTTGATGATGTTTAGCGGCATGTATGCGCTTTTTGATGCTGGTGTGTTTTGCTGTTTCAGGTGTTTTGGCTATTTTCGCTCTAATCGGGTTTAAATCCACATAGGCCATACAAGCCAGCACGGCACTTTCGTCTAATAGGGCTTGAGATTTAAATCGCCCTTCCCAAAACCTACCGGTACAGTCATCTTCTTTATTGGCTTGACGGGCAATATATTCATTTAAGTCACGCATGAACCAGCTGATGTCGTATAAGCGTTTTCTATAAATTTCAACGGTATCATCAAGGGTGATTAACTCCCCTTGGGTTAAGGTATCACCGTTTATAAATTTTTGAGTGAGTAACGTACCTTTATGTAGCGTGTGATAACGCTTTAGTACCGATTCGGTATCCCAGTTATCAGCCAAGGTTTTATCCACACAAAGCACCACATGGGTATGATTGCTCATCACTGCATAGGCACAAATATCGATAGCGAACACGGTAGATAAAAACAACAAACGCTCTTCTACCCAGCCACGACGATGCTCATAGCTCTGCCCTGTAAGCGCATTCGTACCACATAAGAAAGACTGGCGTACACAACGGGACACACAATGATAATAAGGCGTATCAATTAAGCTGATTTGGCTTTTTCGTGACTGAGGCATAACAGTCGACTCAATAAAATGGAACACTTAACAAGTGTAGTTTAGGGATGAAAATTAACTATTTTTATCATGGATGTCTTGATATCTTTCCTTCAAGTCACGCATGAACCAGCTGATGTCGTACAAGCGTTTTCTGTAGATTTCAACGGTGTCATCAAGGGTGATTAATTCCCCCTGGGTTAGAGAATCTCCGTTTACAAATTTTTGCGTGAGTAACGTACCTTTATGAAGTATGTGATAACGCTTTAGCACCGATTCGGTATCCCATTTATCAGCCAAGGCTTTATCCACACAAAGCAGCACATGGGAATGATTACTCATCACTGCATAAGCGCAAATATCAATTGCGAACACGCTAGATAAAAACAACAAACGCGCTTCTACCCAGCCACGACGATGTTCGTAGCTTTGCCCTGTCAGCGTGTTTGTACCGTATAAGAAAGACTGGCGTACACAACGGGACACACAGTGACAAATTTATCGGGAATATAATTTGAACAGCTTTAGCTGGCTTCGAAGAAGTGAACGACATGGATGTTGTGAATAAAATAAGGCGTATCGATTAAACTGATTTGGCTTTTTCGTGACTGAGGCATAACAGTCGTCTCAATAAAATGGAACACAGAAGAAGTGTAGTTTAGGTTTGAAAATTAACCATTTTTAACTTGGGTGTCTTGATATCTTTCTTTTAGAGTACAACACCCCTTGCCCTAACCTCACAGTGGTTAAAACCGAAATAGCACTGGTTACTAATCGAATAGTTATGTTTTGTTAAGTTGTTCTCATTTGTTAGTTGCAAACCATTAACGTTATATTATAACATATCTTAAATTATGTTATAATATAACGATGTGAGTTTCACGTGATTGAAATAGTGCAGGCTAAGGCCGTCATTGAGGCAAATTCGCTTTGCGTCAATATAAAAAATAATACCATTTTGAAGAGTCTCAATTTCCGCGTTGAAGCGGGTGAAATATACGCTTTGCTCGGCGGTAATGGGGCGGGTAAATCAACTACATTAAAAACCCTTTTAGGGTTTAACGCCCCAAGCAGTGGTTCGGTTAAAGTGGATGGTAAAGAAGTTATCAATGCACTCAATCATGTGCGCGAAAAAACCGCCTACTTGCCAGAATCTGCAACCTTATATACTCACCTAACGGCCAGAGAAAACGTCAAATATTTCTTGTCTTTAGCTGATATACAAAAATCAGATAACGAGATTGACCAAGCGTTTGATCGTGTTGCTTTGCAACAAAGCGCGCGGGATCGCCACATGCAAACTTATTCAAAGGGCATGCGCCAAAAAACCGCAATAGCGTTAGCCTTGCTGCGCGAAGCACCCATCTTTTTGTTAGATGAACCCACCTCGGGCCTCGACCCTGTGGCTATCGATGAATTTAACCAACTCGTTCGAGAGCTTGCATCTGGCGGCGCTACCATATTAATGGTGACCCATGACGTATACGGTGCCTGCCAAGTAGCAGATCGTATTGGCTTATTGCGTGATGGCGAGCTTGTGGGCGAATTTTCAGCCCCGCAAAACGGACAAATTGAAACCGAACAAGTACACGCGGCATTTGCCCAACGAGGCGCAGCGTGAGCGAGCATTCATCTTCAACATCACGTTTTGCAAAAATGATGATTCTCGCCAAAGACGAGTGGCGGTATTGGCTGCGTTCTAAATTAGCAATATCAGTATTGGCAATTGGCTTGATCCTTACATTGTCATCTGTGGTAGTAACCGCCATCAATACAATGGAACTAAGCCATACCCGTCACGCACTGCAAGAGGATGCAGAGCAGACCTTTGCAGACCAACCGGACAGGCACCCCCATAGAATGGTGCACTATGGGCACTATGCATTTAGAGCCCCATCGCCACTCAGTGTGTTAGATCCCGGCGTTGATGCCTACACTGGAAATTCCATATTTCTAGAAGGACATAGGCAAAACAGTGCGATGTTCGCTGACCAAAAACAAGGGACAGCGTTAACTCAGCTTGGTAGCCTAACGCCGGCTTTTATCCTGCAAACATTAGCTCCGCTGCTTCTCATTCTTATTGGCTACAGCTCGGTCAGTCGTGAACGCGAAGCCCAAACACTCACCTATTTGCTATCTCAAGGTACGTCTGGGTTTACCCTAATAGCAGGTAAAGGCTTGGCCTTAATGTCAGTCATTGGCCTCATTTTAGTGCCTGTAGCCATCTCAGCGCTTTTTAGCCTGCATGAAGGTGAAAGTATCACAGCTATTGTTGGCTTTGTTTTGGGTTATGCCCTGTATCTGACAGTCTGGGCTTTGTTGGTATTACTGTGCTCTAGCGCACTTTCCAAAAACAGCGAAAGCTTTACCGCGCTGGCACTTACTTGGATATTGCTCTGTGTGGTCATGCCAAGAGTCGCTAGCTCTACAGCAATAACCACAGTTCCTGCTGCAGGTAAGTTAGAAACAGATTTTGCGGTTGCCGCCGAAATGAGAAAATTAGGTGATGGCCACAATGCGAACGACCCAGCATTTGCCCAAATAAAAGCGTCTTTATTAGAAAAATATAACGTGGACTCAATTGATCAGCTTCCTGTTAATTATCGAGGTGTGATAGCCATGACATCGGAAGCAAAGTTAACCCAAGTGTTAAATGAGTTTGCCGAAAAGCGCATGCAAACCGAGCTAGCCCAAACGAACGTATCGAGAGACTTCGGTTGGTTATCGCCGATGGTAGCCATTCGCTCTTTATCAATGCTCACAGCCGGTACAAGTATCGAAACCCACCATAAATTCCTACGTGAAGCTGAAGAGCTGAGATTCGATTTCGTGCAAGGACTAAACAAGGCTCATGTGGAGCAGCTCAGCTACCAAGTTGATATGAATCGAAACAAGGACACTGACTCTGGGCAAAAAGCCCGGGTGAATGCGCAAAACTGGCAAGTATTAGATGATTTTTCGTTTACTGTTGATACGCCCAACCTTCGATTGCAACGCAGTGCTCCTGCATTTTTACAGCTGTTAGCCTGGATAGCAGCGCTAATCATTGTCATTCGATTGGTAGGGAAACGCTTAGTATGAGTTATATGTTTAAACAACTTAGCCGCGAATGGCGATTTATGTTGCGCCAGAAGTATCTTTTAGTGTTGCTAGGCTGCGCTATCTTAATATCTGGTTTTTCAGTACAAAGTGGCTTGAATGAGGTTGCGCAACAACAGCAAACCATTGAACGCTTAAAAGCAGCTGATGTAGCGGATCGCACTGACACGCAAAATAAGCAAGACGAAATCGGTATGTTAGCCTATTACACCTTCCACCTTACTTATTCAGCACCGTCAGATTTAGCCTTTGCGGCGTTAGGTGAGCGCGATATTTACCCGTGGAAGCACCGCATTAAAATGCTCGCTATCGAAGGGCAAATTTACGAAAGCGATACCCAAAATGCAGAGCTTACCCAAGCAGGCAAAATCGATTTTCTGTTTGTGATAAGTGCGCTCTCACCACTTATTGTCATCTTATTGTTTCATGATTTATTCGCTAACGAGCGCAGCAGTGGCAGGCACGACTTATTAGTCACCACGGCTAAATCCCCTTGGGCTTTGTGGGGAGCAAGAGGCGCAATACGTTTCATCTCGCTTTTCCTGTGCTTAATGCTGCCATTTTATGTGGGCGCTTGGGTCAGTGGTACGTCACTGGTGGCTGTAGGGCTAGTCTCTTTATGCTGCTTCATGTACTTAGCATTTTGGGCAATATTAAGCGTTTACTGGGGCAAGAACGCAAACAGCGGCCCTAAAGTCGCCTCTGGGTTAATAGGAATATGGGTATTGTTCGCCTTTATTACGCCTATTTTAGGTGACTTAGCGATCAACAAATTTGTTCACTCTCCTAAGGGGGGCGACATCATGCTAACTCAGCGAGAAGCCGTGAACGACGCCTGGGATCTCCCGAAAGAAGCCACGATGGACGCCTTCACTGCAACCTATCCTGAATGGAAAGACCATGTCGCCATGCAAAGCATGTTTGAGTGGAAATGGTACTACGCCTTTCAACAGGTCGGAGACCAAATCGCGGCTCCTATGTCTCAAGAATATCGTGCTGCATCCCAGAAAAAATATGAATTAGCTGGGTACGCTTCTTTGCTCTCTCCGCCTCTGTTACTGCAACGGGTGTTAACTCGCCTCGCTGAAACAGACGCCGTGGCCGCGCATAAGTACGAGCAGCAAGTACGAGCCTTCCATAAAACGTTGCGCCTGTATTACTACCCTTTCTTATTTGCACAAGGCGAATTCGACAAAGGGAATCTGGCTAACTTGCCTAGTTTTGACAAGTTCATTAATAAACAACACGGCGTTCGCGATACAGATAGCGCTCAAGCGACCAATAAATAACACACAACTTTCAAAAAGGTTTCACCATGAACTCTGGTACACAAGGGCTAAAGCTCACCTATCTCAGTGCTTGCTTAGCTAGCTTGTTTATTCAACAAGCTATCGCAGCAGATGAACAAAGTGCATCACAAAATGTCGACCAAGACAGTACTATCGAAACCTTAAGCATTGTAGGATCACGACAAGCGTATCAAGGCAACTTTAGTCCTTTAGAGACTCCTCAATCAGAGTTAAGAATAAATTCTGAAGCATTAGCAAATGCAGGGGCGATTGACTTAAACCAAGCACTAGATTTATCTGCCTCTGTTTCCCGTCAGAACAACTTTGGCGGCCTTTGGAACAGCTTTTCACTACGTGGCTTTGTAGGCGATGAAAACCTACCGAGTAACTACTTGGTGAATGGTTTCAATGCGGGTAGAGGTTTTGGCGGCTCTCGTGACCTATCGGGTATCGAATCTGTTGAAGTGTTAAAAGGCCCACGTGCTGCTTTATTTGGTCGCGGCGAACCTGGCGGCACGGTAAACCTAGTCACCAAACGCCCCACATTTGATACCCAGGGCGAAATAAAAATATCCGCAGGAAGCTATGATACATACCGAGCTGATTTGGATTACACCACTCCATTATCCGACGAGGTAGCAGTGCGCTTTGTGGGTTTTTATGAGGATGCAGGCAGCTTTCGTGACACTGTTAAAAGCAAAAAAGAAGGCTTTAGCCCTTCTATCGCATGGGAAATTGATGAGCAAAGCACCTTAGTTTACGAATTAGAATATGCTCATCAAGAAGTGCCTTTCGACCGAGGTGTGTTAGCGATAGACAACAAACTTGGCGTCATCCCACAAAGTCGCTTTCTGGGCGAGCCAGCCGATGGCCCAATCGAAACTGATGCGTTGGGTCACCAAGTAGAATTTCACCATGATTTTGATGATAACTGGAGTCTTTTGCTAGGCGCTAACTACCGAGATACTTCGCTAGAAGGCTTCGCGACCGAAACGGGTTTTGCAGGCGTTGTTGATGATGAAGTAAATCGTTTTCGTCGTTACCGCGAATATGATGCCGAGTATCAAGTATTTCGTGCTGAGCTTTCCGGCAGCCTAGAGGTAGCAGGTATTGAACATCGCCTCATCCTCGGGGTCGATTCAGACAAGTTTGATAATGACCAATTTGCGCTGCGCGACCGCACCACAGAGCAGTACATCAACATATATAATCCCGTTTACAGTGACGCTGACCAGCTAGCGAATGACTTCTCTACTCAAATCGACCGCCTTGAAACACAAGAGTCTCTTGGCGTGTTTATACAAGACCAAATTAGCATAACCGACAAGCTTGATGTGCGTATCGGTGCTCGTTTTGATGACTATCAGCAAACCATGGATAACCGTTTATCTGATAGCAAGTCAAAGCAAAAAGAATCACGGGTCAGCCCGCAGTTTGGTGTTGTGTATGAAGCATCTGACGTGCTTTCTGTGTATGCGGCTTATGGTGAAAACTTCCGTCCATTGTCAGGTACAGACAGCAACGGTGATGGCTTTGAACCAAACCAATCAACCTCAGCCGAGATTGGCATTAAGTTCACTTTGAACGACGGAGGGTTGTTCGGCACAATCGCCATATTCAACGTTGAGCAAGATAATCTTCTGGTAGTTGACGACCCAACTAGTTTTACTTACGCCGCCATTGGCGAGGCCGAGAGTCAAGGTGTTGAAATTGACATCAATGGCGAGGTTGCTGATGGGCTAACCCTTTGGGCATCTTATGCGTATGTGGATGCGAAAACGAAAAATTCGTTTTTTGATGGCAACTTTGGTTACACGATTGAAGCCGGAACGGACCTGCTTAACGTGCCTGAGCAACAACTTAGCCTGCAACTGGTTAAGTTGCTTGAACTAGATGGCAATGAATTAGAAGTCGGGGGTGGCTTAGTATATGTGGATAAACGAAATGGCTACTTCGGTACTGATTTCACCCTACCTAGTTATACCATTGCCCGAGCATTCGTAGCGTATGACCTAACCGAGTCCGTAGCGCTTAGGGCAGAGGTCGATAATTTGTTTGATAAAGATTATTACACCAACTCATTCGCAGATGTTTGGGTACAGCCTGGCACCCCGCGCAGCTTTAGAGTATCGGCCTCATACCAGTTTTAACTGGTACGCTAAGCCCTCTAGCAGTTGAGTTTAAAAAAGCTCGCAGACCTTTCGGTTTGCGAGCTTTTTGTTGTTAACTATGACTGAGTCTGAGCGTCGCTTAGCTAAACTCAACAGTTTTTTACGTAACCGTTTCAGCTAGCCCAAAAGGGTTATCAATGCTCTCACTTGGTTGGGTAAACCATCTGGGGCCGTCGTCAGTCATATAAAAATGATCTTCTAAACGAATACCGAACTCATTGGGTATCACCAGCATAGGCTCATTACTAAAACACATGCCAGCAGCAAGCGGCGTTTTGTTACCACCAACTAAATACGGCCATTCGTGAATATCTAAACCAATGCCATGACCAGTACGATGTGGGCAGCCCGGTGTTTGATACTCTGGGCCTAATCCTTGGGAGGCCAAATACTGACGAGCCGCTGCATCAACCTCTTCGCAAGGCGCGCCCAGTTTAGCAGCGTTGAAGGCGGCCAACTGAGCGGCTTTTTCATTGTTCCAAAACTGTCGTTGCCTACTCGTTGGCTGACCAAATACATAGGTTCGGGTAATGTCAGAAATATAATCGTGCACTTTGCAGCCGGTATCGATTAACACAACATCCCCCTCATTAAGGGTTTGTGGATCCTTTACGCCATGGGGAAAGGACGTGGCGACCCCAAAGAGCACAATACAAAAATAATTGCCCGGTGCCCCCACCTTTTGATGCGCTTGTTCAATAAAGGCCTCGACCTCTGTGGTAGTTATACCTGGGTACAGCATGCTTGCCGTTGCTTGATGCACAGCCAGCGTCATATCCATGGCACCTTGCATTAACGCCAGTTCGTTATCCGATTTAT
>Ga0207906_1000452_pt1 | contig 15766 bp, 11 predicted proteins | sample LinPmetageLP37_FD_184050 | JGI IMG/M metagenome (GOLD analysis project Ga0207906, IMG submission 184050) | Marine viral communities from the Pacific Ocean - LP-37 (SPAdes) | ecosystem: Environmental > Aquatic > Marine > Oceanic | place: Pacific Ocean | collected 2010-06-16 | reverse complement strand
TTAAATAGATATTAATATTTTATATGTCGCAAATATAATTTTTTCTCAATACACTTTTAATTTATAGGGCTAATTTAATAATTGCTATAGTTATTTTTATTTATACCCCATTTTTTTAGGGCATATATTAAAAAAAGCATATTATTTTATATTAAAATTGTGAAATTGTTAAAAACATTTTTTTTGTTTTAATCATAAATGGATGAATGATTTGTATTTTTGTGGTTACACATTAATAATAAAAAATTAAAAAAATGTCAACATTAAGATTTCATGCCGTTAAAGAATCTCTTTCCCATACTCCTGTCACTGTTCAGGAAAACGAGAGACGCTCTGATTTATTTGGAAAAAATGTATTTAATGAAACCGCCATGCGTCAACATTTGTCTAAAGACGCCTACAAAGGAGTGATGAGTGCCATTGAACATGGTACAAAAATTGATCGAAATATAGCTGATCAGGTAGCATCATCCATGAAGGACTGGGCATTATCCAAAGGTGTCACACATTACACACACTGGTTTCAGCCTTTAACAGGTATAACGGCTGAAAAACACGATGCTTTTTTTGAAACTATTGATAGAGGCATGTCTGTTGAAAAATTTGGCGGGGATCAGCTTGTACAACAAGAACCCGATGCATCCAGTTTTCCAAGCGGTGGTATTCGCAATACCTTTGAGGCACGTGGTTATACGGCTTGGGATCCAACATCTCCGGCATTTATTTATGGTACCACCTTATGTATTCCAACAATTTTTGTTGCCTACACGGGTGAAGCACTTGATTATAAAACTCCATTATTAAGAGCACTTCATGAAGTGGATGCTGCCGCAACAGCCGTTTGTAAATATTTTGATAAAAATGTTAAAAAAGTAACATCATCATTAGGGTGGGAGCAAGAATACTTTTTAATAGATAAAACATTAGCTTCAAGCCGTCCTGATATTATTCTTACAGGTAGAACCTTGTTAGGACATTCGCCAGCTAAAGGGCAACAACTGGACGATCATTATTTTGGATCTATTCCTAACAGGGCTTTAAATTTTATGCGTGAATTGGAAAAAGAATGTATGTTGGTGGGAATACCTGTTAAAACGCGTCATAATGAAGTAGCTCCAAATCAATTTGAATTGGCACCTATTTATGAAGAGGCAAATTTGGCAGTGGACCACAATTCATTATTAATGGATATTATGGGTAGAGTGGCTTCGCGTCATAATTTTAAGGTCTTATTGCACGAAAAACCATTTGCAGGCGTTAATGGCTCAGGAAAACATAATAATTGGTCATTATCAACTGATACAGGTATTAATTTATTAGGCCCTGGGAAAACCCCCATGAGCAACTTGCAGTTTTTAACGTTTTTTATTAACACCATTAAAGCGGTACATGATTATGAAGAATTATTAAGGGCAGCTATAGCATCAGCTAGTAATGACCACAGGCTTGGAGCCAATGAAGCGCCACCAGCCATTATTTCAGTATTTATTGGCGAGCAATTAACAAAAGTACTGGCAGAATTGGAAGGTGTTACCAAAGGTAAATTATCACCAGAAGAAAAGACAGATTTGAAACTAAATGTTGTAGGTAAAATACCTGATGTATTATTGGATAATACAGATAGAAACAGAACTTCGCCATTCGCTTTTACAGGAAATAAATTTGAGTTCCGAGCTGTGGGATCCCAAGCAAATTGTGGCAACCCTATGACCGTTTTAAATACGATAGTGGCTAAGCAGTTAAAAGATTTCAAAGTGGAAGTGGATGCTTTAATTGATAAAAAGGGACTAAAAAAGGATGAGGCCATATTTAATATTTTAAGAGAATATATAAAAGCGTCAAGAAATATTTTGTTTGAAGGGAATGGGTATGGTGATGCTTGGGCCAAGGAAGCTAAAAAGAGAGGCTTAAGTAATAATAAAACCACTCCTGAGGCTTTAAAAGCAAAGATTTCTAAAAAAGCAATTGCCTTGTTTGAGGAAATGAATGTTATGAGTAAAATAGAAACAGAGGCCCGTTATGAAATTGAAATAGAGGAATATATCATGCACATTCAAATTGAAGGCCGTGTTTTGGGAGATATTGCCCGTAACCATATCGTTCCTACAGCAGTAAAATATCAAAATGTATTGATTAAAAACGTGAAAGGCTTGAAAGAAATTTTTGAAGAAAAATATAAAGGGGTGTCTCAGGAGCAATTAAATTTAATTGAAGACATTTCAAATCACATTGCAGGAATTAATGCCAATGTTTCTAAAATGACGAACGAACGTAAAATTGCCAATAGCATAGATGATATTGAAAAGAAAGCACATGCTTATTGTTTTAAGGTAAAACCATTGTTTGATGATATAAGGTATCATTGTGATAAACTTGAATTACTTGTTGATGATGAAATTTGGCCATTAACCAAGTACCGTGAGTTATTATTTACTAGATAATTTTAAGATGAAATAGAAGAGGCTGTCTGAAAAGTGATTTCTTATGTCATTCAGAGCAAAGCGAAGAATCTCATTTATCTATAAATCAAATAGTTAATCATTACAGGTTCTTCATTTTCATTCAGAATGACACTTTTCAGACAGCCTCTTTTATTTATAATCAATTGTTTAAATTCAGCCATAAAAGATTAAAGTAAAAAGTAAACAATCCTTACTTTTGCACTTCAAACACAATTATTATTTCATGAGTCAAGAGATAAGTAAACGTTATGCACTTAGAGGAGTTTCTGCTTCTAAAGAAGATGTTCATAATGCTATAAAAAACATTGATAAAGGATTATTTCCACAAGCATTTTGCAAAATTGTGCCAGATTATTTAACCAATGACGATACATATTGTTTGATTATGCATGCGGATGGTGCGGGTACAAAATCATCATTGGCTTATATGTATTGGAAAGAAACAGGAGACATTTCTGTTTGGAAAGGCATTGCTCAAGATGCCTTAATTATGAATATTGATGATTTGCTTTGTGTTGGAGCTACTGATAATATTATGCTGTCATCAACCATTGGCAGAAATAAAAATCTTATAACAAGTGACGTTATTTCGGCAATAATAAATGGCACGGAAGAACTAATTTCTGAATTAAAAACGTTTGGGGTAACCATTCATTCAACAGGGGGTGAAACGGCTGACGTTGGGGATTTGGTTCGAACCATAATTGTAGATTCCACCGTTACGGCCCGAATGAAACGTTCTGATATTATTGATAATGCAAATATTAAAGCAGGTGATGTTATTGTAGGATTGTCTTCTTCAGGTCAGGCCACTTATGAAAAATCATATAATGGTGGCATGGGAAGTAATGGGTTAACATCCGCCAGACATGATGTGTTCAATAATTATTTAGCACAAAAATATCCTGAAAGTTTTGATGCTTCTGTACCGAAAGATTTAGTGTATTCCGGTAACATGAAATTAACGGACCCTGTTAAAGGTTCTGCACTTGACGCTGGCAAATTGGTTTTATCACCAACCAGAACATATGCCCCAATTATTAAGAAAATATTATCAAAATACAATAGCACTTCCATTCATGGCATGGTGCATTGTAGTGGTGGAGCACAAACTAAAATCCTGCATTTTGTAAAAAAACTTCATATTATAAAAAACAATTTGTTTCCTGTACCACCTTTGTTTAAATTGATTCAAGAGCAATCAAAAACAAATTGGAAAGAAATGTATCAAGTATTTAATTGCGGACATAGAATGGAATTATATGTGTCTGCTGAAATAGCTGAAGGTATTATTGAAATTTCAAAATATTTTCATGTTGATGCCCAAATAATTGGATATGTTAAAGACTCAAATAAAACAAAACTTACAATAAAAAGTGAATATGGTGAATTCAGGTATTAAAAAAATTACAGAAGTTGGAATGCCCCCATTCATGTTAAAAAAACCATATTTAATTTAGCAAAACCAACCTATGAAAAAGCTTGTTACTATTTCATTGTTTTTTTTATTTCAACTTATTAGTGCACAACCGAATTATGTGTTTATGGGTAACCCAATGGATGACATAGAATTACTGAGACCAGAATGGACTGTAAAAAACAAAATAGGTGTTGACCTTAGTGAAGTTGCTTTTGTGAATTGGAATTCCGGAGGAAGCAATTCCATTTCAGGATTGGTAGGTGTTGAATCTTCAGCTAATTACAGGGATAAATATTTTTTTTGGAAAAATAGTTTATCCATGCGATATGGAGTTAATAAACAGGAAAGCAGGGAATTAAGAAAGACAGAAGATTTAATTGAGATCAATTCCAATATAAGCTATAAACCAGATAGTTTATCAAATTGGTTTTATTCTGCACGATTAAATTTTAAAAGTCAGTTTAGTAATGGGTATAACTATCCAGATACTACTAGCCCGATTTCAAGATTTATGGCACCAGGTTATTTGTTTTTTGGTGCGGGTATGGAATATGGGAAAAATATAAATGAACTGTCTTTTTATTTTTCACCGGTGACATTAAAAACAACTTTTGTTTTAGATGAGGATTTGGCAAATGAAGGTGCTTTTGGAGTGGAGCCAGCCATTTTGGATAGTACTGGTAATGTGCTTGTTAAAGGTGAGAATATCAGGAAGGAAGTTGGTATTCTTGTAACAAATAGCTATGAAATGGAGGTGTTTGAGAATATTAAACTAAAATATATTTTAAGTTTATATACAGATTACATAAATAAATTCGGAAATATTGATGTTGACTGGAAAATTGATTTTGATTTTAAAGTCAACAGTTTTGTTAAGGCTACACTGGGCTCACATTTAAAATATGATAATGATGTTAAAACAACCAAGCCATCTGCAATAGAAGGTGAATTTGATGAAGCGGGGGCCAAAGTACAATGGAAACAATTTTTAGGCATTGGATTTGAGTTGGATTTTTAATTATTTTTAAATTTAAAAAATTTGTTAACTTTTTTTTGTTAATAAATTTTAAAATATTGATAATCATATATTTATATGGTTTTTTTGTAAACTTTATGATTTTTGTTATGTTTTAAGTTTAACTTTTTTACGTTATTTGTTATACCTAATATTAAAACTTAATCCAAAAATCAATGCCTGTAAAAACCCAATCCCTCAAACAATCAAGAACCTATACACAAGAAGAATCTTTTGAAGCTTCGTTAGCTTATTTCAAAGGCGATGATTTAGCTGCTCGTGTTTGGATTAATAAATATGCCTTAAAAGATTCTCAAGGTAATTTATATGAATTGACACCTAACGATATGCACCGTCGTTTATCTAAAGAAATTGCAAGAATAGAGACAAGATATCCAAATCCACTTTCAGAAGAAGATGTTTTTAACTTAATTAAAGACTTTAAATATATTGTTCCTCAAGGTAGTCCAATGGCAGGTATTGGAAACCCTTACCAAACAGCGTCACTTTCTAATTGTTTTGTTATAGGCAATTCAGGAGAATCAGATTCTTATGGTGGCATTATGAAGATTGACCAAGAACAAGTACAATTAATGAAGCGCCGTGGGGGTGTTGGTCATGATTTATCACATATTCGTCCTAAAGGATCTCCAGTAAAAAACTCGGCTTTAACCTCTACAGGTATTGTTCCCTTTATGGAACGCTATTCCAATTCTACACGTGAAGTTGCACAAGATGGTCGTCGTGGGGCTTTAATGTTGTCAGTATCAATCAATCATCCAGATTCTGAAGATTTTATTGATGCAAAATTAGAACAAGGAAAGGTAACGGGCGCAAATGTATCGGTGCGTATTGATGATGCTTTTATGAAAGCAGTAAAATCAGATGCGGCTTACATACAGAAGTATCCCATATTTAGTGAAAACCCGAAATATTCTAAGTCTATTCAGGCAACAAGTATTTGGAAAAAAATAATACACAATGCATGGAAATCTGCGGAACCAGGTATTTTATTTTGGGATACGATTATCAATGAATCCGTTCCAGATTGTTATGCAGATTTAGGTTATAAAACGGTTTCTACAAACCCATGTGGAGAAATTCCTTTATGCCCATATGATTCGTGTCGTTTGCTGGCCATTAATTTATTTTCTTATGTGGAAAAACCATTTACAAAAGACGCTATTTTTAATTTTGAGCTGTTTAAAAAACATGTAGTGGCTGCGCAACGTATCATGGACGATATCATTGATTTAGAACTTGAGAAAATTGATGTTATTTTAGAAAAAATAGATTCAGACCCGGAATTGGATGATGTAAAAGCAACCGAAAGAAACCTATGGCTGAATATTAAAAAGAAAGCCGAAGAAGGTCGTAGAACAGGTATTGGTATTACAGCAGAAGGTGATATGTTGGCAGCTTTAGGAATTAAATATGGGAGCGAAGAAGGAAATGCTTTTTCGTTAGAAGTTCATAAAACATTATGTATTGAGGCCTATCGTGCATCCGTTTATACGGCTAAAGAACGTGGTGCTTTTGCAGTTTTTGATATTGAACGTGAAAAAAACAATCCGTTTATTCAGCGTATAAAAAATGAAGATGAGAAATTGTATTTTGATATGTTGGAATATGGTCGTCGTAATATAGCATTGTTAACTATAGCACCAACGGGTACAACAAGTTTAATGACGCAAACATCATCAGGAATAGAGCCTGTATTCATGCCGGTTTACAAACGTAGACGTAAGGTAAACCCAAATGATAAAAATGTTCGAATTGATTTTGTTGATGAAGTTGGTGATTCTTGGGAAGAATATGTGGTTTTCCATCACAGATTTAAACAATGGATGGAAGTCAATGGCATTGATGTTTCAAAAAAGTTCACTCAAGAAGAGTTAAATGATTTAATAAAGAAATCCCCTTATTATAAGGCTACGTCCAACGACGTGGATTGGTTAAGTAAAGTTAGTATGCAAGGTGCTATTCAAAAATGGGTAGACCACTCCATTAGTGTAACCATTAACTTGCCTAATGATGCCACCGAAGAATTGGTTGGTGACTTGTATTTAAAAGCTTGGGAAGTAGGATGTAAAGGGGTAACAGTCTATCGTGATGGTTCACGTACGGGTGTGTTAATATCAAATGAAGAAGAAAAAGAAGAAAAGGCACAAGAGTTACTAACGGTTTTTCCTACCAAAAGACCAGGGATTTTAGAGGCAGATGTCGTGCGTTTTCAAAACAGTAAAGAGAAATGGATTGCTTTTATTGGATTGATAGATGATAAACCATATGAAATATTTACCGGTTTGGCTGATGATGAAGATGGCATTTTAATACCGCGATGGGTTGTTAATGGGCTTATTATAAAAAGTAGAAATGAGGATGGAAGTTCGCGTTATGATTTTCAATATCAAAACAAACGAGGTTATAAAACAACTATTGAAGGATTGTCGCATAAATTTAACCCAGAGTTCTGGAATTATGCCAAGTTAATATCCAGTACACTTCGCCATGGAATGCCTATTGATAAAATTGTTGATTTAATTAATAGTTTACAGTTAAATAGTGAGTCCATTAATACATGGAAAAATGGTGTGGTTAGAGCTTTAAAACGTTATGTGGCAGATGGTACTCAAGCTAAAGGGCACGTTTGTGATAGCTGTAAATCAGTAAATTTAATATATCAAGAAGGTTGCTTAACTTGTAAAGATTGCGGATCTTCTAAATGTGGTTAATCTATAAAAAATAAGTGATTAAAAAAGAAGGGCGATTTTTAAGTTGGCCTTCTTTTTTATTTAAATCAAGTTGTAAAACCATATGGATCCTTTAATAACTATATATAAATGTTCATATTAAAAATTCATAAATTATCGTATTTTTGGGGCACAATTTAAATAGTAGATGTTAGAGAAATTACAAATAGTAAAGCAACGTTTTGACGAGATAGGCGATTTAATTATTCAGCCCGATGTGATGACGGATCAAAAGCGGTACATTGCTTTAACCAAGGAGTATAAGGACCTTAAGTTTCTTGTTGAAAAACGGGAAGAGTATAAAAGTCTGTTAGATAATATTTCTGAAGCTGAAGATATTATTTCTGAGGGAGGTGATCCTGAAATGGTGGACATGGCAAAAATGCAATATGAAGAGGCCAAAACAAGATTGCCAGTGCTTGAAGATGAGATTAAATTCTTGTTAATTCCAAAAGAACCAGAAGATTCTAAAAATGCTGTGGTTGAGTTAAGAGCTGGAACTGGTGGTGATGAAGCCAGTATATTTGCTGGTGATTTATTCAGAATGTATACAAAATATTGCGAAAATAGAGGGTGGAAAGTTGATGTGGTAGATTTTAGTGAAGGCACTAACGGTGGTTTTAAAGAAATCCAATTTGAAGTAACCGGTGAAGATGTATATGGAACTTTAAAATTTGAAGCTGGAGTGCATCGTGTACAACGTGTACCGCAAACAGAAACACAAGGTAGGATTCATACAAGCGCTGCAACAGTCATGGTTTTTCCAGAGGCAGAAGAATTTGATGTGGAAGTCAATCCTAAAGATGTACGAATAGATTTTTTCTGTTCATCGGGCCCAGGTGGACAATCTGTAAATACTACCTATTCTGCAGTAAGGTTAACTCATATTCCAACAGGTTTAGTAGCTCAGTGTCAGGATCAGAAGTCACAACATAAAAACAAAGAAAAAGCCTTTAAGGTATTAAGATCCAGGTTATATGACATGGAATTGGCTAAGAAAAATGCCGAGGATTCTGAAAAACGCGGATCTATGGTAACATCAGGAGATAGAAGTGCCAAAATAAGAACCTATAATTACCCTCAAGGACGCGTGACGGATCACAGAATAGGACTAACGCTTTATGATTTATCAAATATTGTAAACGGTGATATTCAAAGAATTATAGACGAATTACAATTAGCAGATAACACTGAAAAGCTAAAGGCCAATACCGATTTAATTTAAAATAAACCCTCTTTTTTATTGGGTTTTTAATATATGACCACCAAACAACTCATAGAACAAATACACAGGAAAAAATCTTTTCTTTGCATTGGATTGGATGTGGATTTAAATAAAATCCCTGAGTTTTTATTAAAAGAGGAAGACCCTATTTTTAAATTTAATAAAGCCATTATAGACGCAACTCATCATTTATGTGTAGCCTATAAACCAAATACGGCATTTTATGAGGCCTATGGCTTAAAGGGCTGGAAAGCTTTAGAAAAAACGATACATTATTTAAACGCATCGTATCCGGAAATTTTCACCATTGCTGATGCCAAACGGGGTGATATAGGAAATACAAGCAGCAGGTATGCCAAGGCTTTTTTTGAAGATTTAGCTTTTGACAGTATGACCGTGGCGCCTTATATGGGTAAAGATTCTGTTGAACCTTTTTTAGCCTTTGAAAATAAACATACCATCCTTTTAGCCTTAACATCCAATGAAGGTGCTTTTGATTTTCAAACTAAAAAAATCGATGGGAAAGAGTTATATAAACAGGTTCTGGAAACTTCTAAATCTTGGAAGAACTCAGAAAACCTAATGTATGTCATTGGTGCTACCAAAGCAGAATATTTGAAAGAAATAAGACAAATTATTCCGAATAGTTTTTTGTTAGTTCCAGGAGTTGGTGCCCAAGGGGGTAATTTACAGGACTTCTGTAAATATGGATTAAATAAGCAAATAGGTTTGTTGGTCAATTCTTCCAGAGGAATAATTTATGCATCAAAAAACAAGGGTTTTGCTAAAGCAGCTGCACTCAAAGCTTTCGAAGTTCAACAGGAAATGGAGGAAATTTTAAATCAGTTATAATAATTCTTCGTTCTGATTCTCATCATTTGATTTTTCAATAACTTCTGTTGAAAAATTTATTTCATTGTTAGATTCAAATTCTGTTTCAACACATGGTATAATTTTTCCAACTTTACAATAATGCGGACTCATATCTTCTTTTATATAAAATACGTGAACCGAGATAAAATAGATGTAAAATAGAAGTTAAACAATTATTAAAATTATACTGTCACCGGTGCTTGCTCTCTGGCAAGATATTTTAACCTGTTGAGTTTGTTGAGAAGTTTTAAAGCTTTATATTCAAAAAAATCACTTAAAGCACTATCGGTTTGACGCATATTATATGCCTGCTCAATAAGCTGTTTATATTGTTTATTAATTTTAGCCTGATTGGCTTTTATAATGTCAATTCTATTCATTGAGTCATTGATTAACAGACTCTTAAATATACATTATTTATTGATAACTAAGATATAATTGATATGTTTTTTAAAGTATTTGCCTAAAAAGTTAAAATCGTGTTAGTCTTGCAAAGCAAAAACCTTCCTCAATAAATCGGTTGTTCTAGATGAAAAATTAGTACGTATTTCTTTTTCTTCAACAGCAATCATGGTATACACACCTTTTAAAGCTTCATTGGTTACATAATCAGTTAAATCAGGGTTCACATTGGTTGTAAATGGAATGGCATTATATCTATTTATTAAATTGCTCCAAATTTGATCTGCCCCAACCTTACTAAATGAATTTTTAATAACCGGATTAAATTTAGCATATAAAGCCGTTTGTGTTTTACTGGTTAAATACTGCGTTGCCGCTGTGCTACCGCCAAGTAAAATATTTTTTGCATCGGCAAACGTAATACCTTTTACGGCATCAACAAATATAGGAGTTGCTTCTTTAACCGCATCTTCCGCAGCTCTATTAAGTGCTTTTAAACCTTCATCTGCTAATTTGCTTAAACCAATATCTCTTAAACCTTTATCTACTTTTTGTAATTCTTCAGGCAATAAAATTTTAACTAAGTCATTTTTATAAAAACCATCTGTCTGGGTTAGTTTGCTAACTTGTTTATCTATACCAAAATCTAAGGCCTGTCTTAAACCAGAAGCTATTTCGGCATTTCCAATTGTACCTTGAGGTAATTGGTTCACTACTTGCTGTAATTCTGCGCAAGACATGACATTTAAAATCAATATTAAGGCTAAAAATTTACGAATCATATTTCTTATTTTTAAAACGGTTTATAAGTTGAAGAATTTAAGAAAAAATAACGGTTTTGTTATTATATACCATGACTTTTCTGTTAGTGTGTAATTTAATAGCATTAGCCAACACAATTTTTTCTAAATCACGTCCTTTCGCAATTAAATCTTCAATGGAATGGGTATGTGAAACACGGGCTACATCTTGTTCTATAATAGGGCCGGCATCAAGTTCTTCAGTGACATAATGACTTGTGGCGCCAATAATTTTAACACCTCTTTTATAAGCTGAATGATAGGGTTTTGCACCGACAAATGCAGGTAAAAATGAATGATGTATGTTGATTATTTTATTGGGGTATTTACTAATTAAGGCACTTGAGATTATTTGCATATACCTTGCCAGAACAATAAAATCAATTTGATGAGATTCTAACAGTTGTAAGTGTTTTTGTTCTGCGTCTAGTTTCGTGTCTTTGGTAACCGGAACATGAAAAAATGGAATTTTAAAACTATCGGCAATGGGTTTTAAATCTAAATGATTACTTGCAATGAAGGGAATTTCTAAAAACATTTCACCAGAATTGTAGCGACCTAAAATATCGTATAAACAATGATCATATTTTGAAACAAACAACGCCATTTTAGGTTTTCTGTTTGAAGAATACATGCGCCATTTAATCTTAAACTTGTCAACCAAGGTATTTTTAAATAAGTCTTTAAAAGTTTCAATAGAAAATGTTTTCGATTCAAACTCACTTTCTAAACGCATAAAAAAAATATCCTGCTCTCTGTCAACATGCTGATCTATATAAACAATATTCCCTTTGTTATTTGCAATAAAATTTGTGACAGAAGCAATGATATTAGGTTGGTCCTGACAGTGCATTAACAAAGTGATTTTATTCATCATATTCAATTTCAAGTAAAGGTCAAAATTAACTAAAATAATTATCGAATTTATAAATGAAATGGTTTTAGATTATTACAGATAAATGGCATATTTTTTTGAATATTCCGTAAATTGCAGGGCAAAAAATAGATATTTTTAATAAATGAAACAAATAGCACCTTATAAACCAAAGTATAAAATTAGAATTGTAACGGCAGCTTCACTTTTTGATGGGCATGATGCATCTATAAATATTATGCGCCGAATCATTCAATCTACTGGCGTTGAGGTCATTCATTTGGGTCATGACAGAAGCGTTGAAGAAGTAGTGAATACTGCTATACAGGAAGATGTTAATGCTATTTGTTTGACATCGTATCAAGGTGGTCATAATGAGTACTTTAAGTATATGTTTGATTTATTAAAAGAAAAAGGTGCTGAACATATCAAAATATTTGGCGGCGGCGGCGGCGTTATTTTGCCTTCCGAAATAAAAGATTTAATGAAATATGGTATTGCTCGTATTTATTCGCCTGATGATGGACGAGAAATGGGTTTACAGGGAATGATTAATGATTTAGTAAAAAAATCCGATTTTGCAAGCCCATCCTTAATCCTTCCCAAAGGGAAGGAAATTAAGCAGAGCCTAAAAGATAAAGATGTAAATACGATTGCCCGATTAATTTCTTTTGCTGAAAATAATCATGAAAAATTTGAAGAAAGCTTTTCTCCTTTGGAGAAAACGGGAAAAGAGGCTTCTGTATTAGGGATTACAGGAACTGGAGGAGCCGGAAAATCGTCATTAGTGGATGAATTGGTGCGCAGGTTTTTAGTTGATTTTCCTAAAAAAACAGTCGGAATAATTTCTGTGGATCCTTCAAAAAGGAAAACGGGTGGTGCTTTGTTAGGTGATAGAATCCGCATGAATGCTATTAATAATTCGCGTGTTTATATGCGAAGTTTGGCAACACGCCAATCCAATTTAGCGCTTTCAAAATATGTGCATGAAGCTATTGAAGTTTTAAAAGCGGCAGAGTATGATTTAATAATTCTAGAAACATCAGGTATTGGTCAGTCAGATACTGAAATTATTGAGCATAGTGATGTATCATTATACGTGATGACTCCAGAATTTGGCGCTGCTACTCAGTTGGAAAAAATTGACATGCTTGATTTTGCCGATTTGGTTGCCATTAATAAATTCGATAAAAGAGGTTCGCTTGATGCGTTGCGTGATGTGAAAAAGCAATACATGCGTAACCATAATCTTTGGGACATACCTCAAGATGATTTACCGATTTTTGGAACGATTGCTTCGCAATTTAATGACCCTGGAATGAATACGCTTTACAAGGCCGTCATGGATAAGTTAGTTGAAAAAACGTCAGCAAATTTAAAGTCCACTTTTGCAATTTCCGAAGAAATGAGCGAGAAGATTTTTATAATTCCTCCTGCTAGAACCCGTTATTTATCTGAAATTTCTGAAAATAATCGTGCTTATGATAAAAAAGGGAATGAACAAGTTGAAGTAGCTCAAAAGCTTTACGGAATTTATAAGACTTTAGAATCGGTACTAAACGTCATTGCGAGTAAAGCGAAGCAATCTCTTTTGGGTAAGCATGGATTAAATAGCGAAGAGATACTGAAACTAGTTAACGATAACAATAAAGACTTTGTAAAGCTTCTTATTTCAGAGTTTGATAGAGTAAAACTGAATCTCAATCCTTACAATTGGGAAGTTATTACAAGTTGGGATGAAAAGGTAAATAAATATAAAAATCCAATCTATTCCTTTAAAGTTCGTGGTAAAGAAATAAAGATCGACACACATACAGAATCACTTTCCCATACACAAATTGCTAAAGTAGCTTTACCAAAGTATCAGGCTTGGGGCGATATTTTACACTGGATTTTACAGGAAAATGTCCCTGGAGAATTCCCTTTTACGGCTGGATTATATCCTTTTAAGCGCATTGGTGAAGACCCTGCTCGCATGTTTGCCGGTGAAGGTGGACCAGAACGTACCAACAGACGTTTTCATTATGTAAGTGCTGGTTTGCCGGCCAAACGCTTGTCTACTGCATTTGATAGTGTCACGCTTTATGGAAATGACCCGGATTTAAGGCCGGATATTTATGGAAAAATTGGAAATGCAGGCGTTTCCATTTGTTGTTTAGATGATGCTAAGAAATTATATTCCGGGTTTAATTTAGCACATGAAATGACTTCTGTAAGTATGACAATTAATGGTCCTGCACCTATGTTGTTAGGCTTTTTTATGAATGCTGCTATTGATCAGCAGTGCGAAATTTATATCAAAAAAAACGGACTTGAAAAAGAAGTTGAAGCAAAAATTGCCAAAATATATAAAGACAAAGTGCGTCCATCATATAATGGAAATTTACCTGAAGGTAATAATGGTTTAGGATTGATGTTGTTAGGCGTAACTGGCGATCTGGTTTTACCAAAGGAAGTTTATGAAGATATTAAAACTAAAACAATGTCTCATGTTAGGGGCACGGTTCAAGCAGATATTTTAAAAGAAGACCAAGCACAAAACACTTGTATTTTTTCAACAGAATTTGCGCTGCGGTTAATGGGAGATGTTCAGGAATATTTTATTGAAAACAAGGTTCGTAATTTTTATTCGGTCTCTATTTCCGGGTATCATATTGCAGAAGCGGGAGCCAACCCAATTACACAATTGGCATTAACCTTGTCTAATGGTTTCACTTATGTGGAATACTATTTAAGCCGGGGCATGGATATCAATAAATTCGGTCCAAATTTATCTTTCTTTTTTTCAAATGGTATTGATCCTGAATATGCTGTGATTGGTCGTGTGGCCAGAAAAATATGGTCAAAAGCTATGAAATATAAATATGGAGCAGATGAGAGAGCTCAAATGTTGAAGTATCACATTCAAACATCTGGCAGAAGTTTACACGCACAGGAAATTGATTTCAATGACATTCGCACCACACTACAAGCCTTGTATGCTATTTATGATAATTGTAATTCCTTACATACCAATGCTTATGATGAGGCTATTACAACACCAACTGAAGAATCTGTACGCAGAGCCATGGCCATTCAATTGATCATTAATAAAGAATTGGGCTTGGCAAAAAATGAAAACCCTATTCAAGGTGCTTTCATTATTGAAGAATTGACTGATTTGGTTGAAGAAGCAGTGTTGCTTGAATTTGATAGAATTACAGAACGAGGTGGCGTTCTCGGAGCAATGGAAACCATGTACCAACGCAGTAAAATTCAAGAAGAGAGCTTATATTATGAAACTTTGAAACATAATGGAGAGTTTCCAATTATTGGGGTAAATACATTTTTAAGTAGTAAAGGGTCACCAACTATATTACCAAAAGAAGTGATACGAGCTACCGAAGATGAAAAACAATACCAAATTTCAACCTTGCATAATTTGCATAAAGCTCATTCCACTGAAAATATATTAAAGGATTTACAAAAAACAGCCATTCACAATCAAAATATTTTTGAAGCCTTAATGGAAGTTTGCAAAGTTTGCTCTTTAGGGCAAATAACCAATGCGTTGTTTGAAGTAGGAGGACAGTATAGACGGAATATGTAAGCTGTTACCATTAAAAAAAATGACTGACTGGTTATCTTGATCTTACTCACAAGGCTTTCATGATAAATTTTGTTTAAATTTTTCTCAATCAGAAAGGTATGCAAGTTTTTTATCTCGTAATTTTTAATAAATCCATATAAAAAATACTACATATTTCTAAAAAACCTACATTTTTTGTCTTAATTATTTCATGTTAAAATAACCGTAATGAGTCTTTTTCATCGCATTTTTTTGCAAATTAAAACACGTAAAAGTTTTCACTACTAACCGACAAAAAAAATATTAAGGAGCTATCCAGAATTGGATTAGCTCCTTTTTCATATTTTTAGTTTACTAAGACAAAAAATATGGGC
>Ga0207906_1000449_pt1 | contig 15775 bp, 16 predicted proteins | sample LinPmetageLP37_FD_184050 | JGI IMG/M metagenome (GOLD analysis project Ga0207906, IMG submission 184050) | Marine viral communities from the Pacific Ocean - LP-37 (SPAdes) | ecosystem: Environmental > Aquatic > Marine > Oceanic | place: Pacific Ocean | collected 2010-06-16 | reverse complement strand
TCGCCATGGAGATATCGCAGGACTGGCAGACTGGACGGCGTTATCTGAATATGAATGAGGACGAGAACGAGTAAACGACTACGCCGACGTCAGGATCGCGTTTTTACAGAAAGAATGTTGCTTAATCGAAAAATCCGCTGGCTCACATGCGCAAGGAGTTCACCTTCGAGGAAGCCAGTGAAGTGTCTAGTAAAAACCCTGAAATTGCGGCGCCATTGCGTCTGACTGATTGCTCGCTAGTCACCGATGGTGCCGCAGCCGTGTTGATGACGACCGAGGAAAATGCAGCATATTTCGATAAAGCGGCCCGCTTTCGCTCAGCTGTACACGTGAGCGACCTGATCCCAATGTCGAGCCGTGACTTCCTTTCTTTCGAGGGACCAGAGCGCGCGTTCGGCATGGCCTTCAGGGATGCAGGCATCTCGCTTGAAGATATTGACTTTGCAGAAGTCCATGACTGCTTCACTATCGCGGAACTCTTGACATACGAAGCGATGGGTCTCGCACCAAAAGGACGCGGCGCTCGCTGCCTTGAGGAAGGTGTCGTGTATCGAGAGGGCCGGCTTCCAGTGAATCTTTCGGGCGGCCTGAAGGCAAAGGGTCATCCAGTAGGCGCGACCGGCGTTTCGATGCACGCGATCTCGTTCCGACAGCTGACAAACCAAGCCGGTGACATGCAAAAACCGAGCGCTAACCTTGGCCTCATTTTCAACATGGGGGGCGCTGCGGTAGCTAACTACGTCTCTATCCTGGAAACGCAGAAAGCCTGAGGGGTGCCATGAATCTCGCAAGCTGGCTTCATCAGACGAGCCGAGTACGACCGGACAGCCCAGCAATCTACTTCGGCGAGCGGGCTCACGCCACCTACGCAGAATTCGCTCACCGAAGTTGGGCGATTGGGGAGTATCTGAAAACCCAGTATGGCATCCAGCCGGGGGATCGAGTGGCACTGTATGCGAGGAACTGCGCGGAATATCTCGAGGTACTTTACGGAGTGCTTTGGATCGGAGCCACTATTGTGCCGGTCAACAACAAGCTACACCCACGTGAAGCCGCCTGGATCATTGAAAATTCTGAATCTTCACTCGCAATAACGGAGTCGGGCGATATTTACTCCGTGTCGGGCGATCACGAGTGCTCTTGCCAAGAAGTTGGTATTCGTGCGCCGGAAATCGCAACGGCGATATCCACCACGTCCGCGGCAAAATACAGACCGCCGGCTTGGGTCGACGATCACGACGTCGCCTGGCTCTTCTATACCTCCGGCACTACAGGACGTCCGAAGGGCGTAATGCTAACGCACAAGAACCTGCGTGTGATGGCGATGAGCTACGCTCTAGATGTCGATACGGTATCTCATACTGACAATTCGCTATACGCGGCACCGATGTCGCACGGGGCTGGGCTCTACAACTTTCAATTCGTGCGCGTCGGTGGCTGCCACGTAATTCCGCAATCGAAAGGCTTCGACGCGGCCGAGATTCAGGCGCTCGGCGAAAGGCACGGTAATCTGGTCTTTTTTGCGGCTCCGACTATGGTTACGCGCCTAGTGAAACACGCAGAAATCACAGGGTACCAAGGTGAAGGTATTCGCACCGTTATCTATGGCGGTGGTCCGATGTATGTCGCCGACCTTAACAAGGCACTCAAGACCTTTGGCGCCAAGTTCGCTCACGTATACGGTCAGGGTGAGAGCCCCATGGCCATCACTGCCATGTCGCGTGATCTAGTAGCGGACCAGGATAATCCAGATGCTGAGGCGCGACGGGCTTCGGTAGGAATGGCCCAATCGTGCGTCGAGGTTCGCGTGGTGGACGCGCAGATGATCGATAAGCCTAATGGTCAAGTTGGAGAAGTCGTTGTACGCGGTGACACCGTCATGAAGGGCTACTGGAAGAACGAGAGAGCAACAGCGGAAACTCTCATTGACGGATGGCTCAAAACGGGCGACTTGGGAACGATGGATGACAGCGGCTTCCTGAAGCTTACGGATCGATCCAAGGACGTCATTATCTCTGGCGGGTCCAACATATACCCGCGGGAGGTTGAGGAGGCACTCCTTTCGAACGATAACGTCTTCGAGGTTTCAGTGATCGGATGTCCTCATCCTGAATGGGGTGAAGAAGTCGTCGCCTTCGTAGTCTTTAATGAAGGCGCGACTTGCGATACCAAGGTGCTCGACGCGTGGTGTAAGACGCAGATAGCCTCGTTCAAAAAGCCTAAGCGCTACTTGTTTGTGCCTGAACTACCAAAAAACAGCTACGGCAAGATACTTAAAACAAGCCTACGCGAGCGTGCTTTACTGGCCTAAGGACAACTTTAAGCGCTCCGTTCGCGATTAATAAGGCAGGAGGAGAAGATGATGAAAAGAAGAACTTTCCTTAAGGCTAGCGCTGCAACAGCAGGCGGAGCCCTCGTCATGGGCATGCCGTTCATCGCGTCAGCGGCGACGCGCCTTAAGTTTGACAGCTATGTCTCTGAGACCGCCGGGCCGTCTTGGATAGACCGCTGGTATCTTGACGAACTCGAAAAGCGAACCAATGGAGAGGTGAAAATCCGCCGCTACTGGTCGGGCTCGCTGAACAAGGTCGGCGAGCATCTGTCCGCCGTGCGCGATGGCACGTCTGAGATGACACTGATCTCTCCCGGCTACTACCAGGCCGAGCTGCCCGTCACCCGTGGTCTCGAGTGGTACTTTCGCATGAATTACGCGGATTCGCTTCAGCGCGTTTGCCGCCACGTCTACGAAAACTTTGATCCGCTCCGCGTCGAGTGGGAAGAACGCCATGGCTCCAAGGTTCTATATTGGACCAATTGGAACTACGCGCCATTGATCTTGCGGGAACCGATCACCTCGCTAGAGGAACTGAAAGGCAAACGCATCCGTGGTTACGGCGTGGCGACCGATGTCATCGAAGCACTTGGCGGAACGGCGATCCCTATGGCCGCACCGGAGGTCTATCCCGCACTCGAGCGTGGCATTCTCGACGGGGTTTACGGTTTTGATTTCGTGACTGCGGTGGCCTATAAACTCCACGAGATCGCACCGAACTTCTACGATATCGGTGACGGCCCACACGCACCAGCGGCCACGGTCATGAACAAGGAAGTCTACGATGGGCTGCCGGACGATGTGCGCGGGGTTTCTGACGAGATCGTAGCCGAAATCTACGACGGCAAGTTCACTGAGATCTACGAGGACGTGCTAGGCCGCTACGTGGAGAAAGCAACGTCCGAGGGCGTTACGCTGAACACAATCTCGGATGAGGAGAAGAAAATGGCGCGCGACCTAGTTCAGCCTGGACAGGTCAACAAGTGGATCGAGAACGTCGCGCCAAAGGCTGGCATCGACGGCGAACAAATGCAGTCGATAATCTCAGATGCGATCGCGATGTATGATCCGGAGGGCACGCTGCGCCGCCCGTACGATATCAGCCAAGCGTAATAAGCTCCCCCGGCTGCTATATCGCTATTCTGAAGGGAACACTCGATGAACAAGATCAATAAAATCTTGAATTTGGTGTCCAACGCCTTCGGGGCGGTCGCGATGCTCTTTCTGGCTTTTTTGATGTTCGGAATCACGGCTGACGTCTTAAGCCGAGCGATGACGGGACAGCCTATCGCAGGCGTCTTCGAGATGTCCGAGCTAAGTCTAGTGATGATTGTCTTTCCGGGAGCCATGTGGGCTCAGAGAGATCGGGCGCATATCAGGGTAAACGTCATCTCGAATAAGTTGTCTGGCATACCCCATCGCCTGGCGATATTTTTCGCCTGGGGATGCGGTGCGCTCGCACTTTGTTTATTGGCTTGGCCAGCTACCCAGGAAGCTATCCACTCGGTCTCGATCTGGGAATTCCGCTGGGGCTATATCCAGATGCCGATCTGGTGGACGAAAGTCGCTGTCGCCGTTGGGCTCTGGCTCGCAGCGATCCAAATGAGTTGCCACGCGGTCTTGTCGCTCCTCGATGACGAGGAGGACCAAACGCATCCAATAGCTGATGCATGACGTTCTTCGGCTGCTAGGCCACGACTCCTAAGAGAGAAAAAAATGGACCCATCTCTTGCGCCATATATTGCGGTTGCGCTGATCTTTCTGCTTATGGCTGTCGGAGTGCCCGTTTTTGCCGTGCTCGCGTTGTCGGGCGCTGCGGGCATTATCATGGTCGAAGATTTTGCATTCTTGCTGGCCCGCCTGAAGTCCCTGCCTTATTCGACGACAGCAGTCTATACGCTGGTCATCATCCCGCTCTTTATTCTGATGGGGTCATTCGCTCACCAAGCTGGGGTTGGCAAAAAGCTCTTCGGCATGGCAAGTAAATGGGTCGGTCATCTTCCGGGTGGTCTTGCAATGGCTTCTATCCTGACGAGTGCGGGGTTCGCCGCGACATCGGGGTCGTCGGTTGCAACTGCCGCAACTGTGGGGAGCGTGGCCCTTCCGGAGATGAAGAAGGCAGGCTACGAGCCATCTCTGTCAGCTGGCGCCGTAGCTGCGGGTGGCGTGCTCGGTGTTCTGATTCCGCCGAGCGTTCTTCTGATTTTCTATGCAGCGCTGACAGAGACCTCTGTCGGTAAAATGCTGGTCGCGGGCTTCGTTCCAGGCCTGCTTACGGCCATCGTGTTCATGCTAGGGATCTACTTTATCGCGAAGAAAGGTGCCTCGAAGCACGCCGTATCGCCCAGGTCTGGCTGGGGCGAAGCGCTGGCCGGAACGATGCAGGCTTGGCAGGTCCTCGTTCTCTTCATAGTCGTCATGGGCGGGATCTATCTCGGACTTATGACCCCCACAGAGGCGGGCGCCCTCGGCGCCTTTGCCGCTTTCTTAATGCTGCTAGCAAACCGCGACGTTTGGAAGGCGGGCATGTTCGGCAAGATGCTCGAGAGCTTTCGCTCGACCATCGATACCACCGTCATGATCATGTTTACGATTATTGGCGCAGGCGTGTTCTCTTATTTTTTGACCCTGGTCCAGGTGCCCAACCAGCTCGCTGAGCTTGTAATAGAGTCCGGTCTACCACCGCAACTCATCATTGCTTGCCTACTGCTGGTTTTTGTTCCGTTGGGAATGTTCCTCGATGCCTTCTCGATGATGGTGATCGCAATTCCGATCATGTTCCCTACGGTGCGGTCGCTGGGTTTCGATCCAGTCTGGTTCGGAATCTTAACGGTAAAGATGTGCGAGATCGGACTGATCACACCTCCTGTGGGGCTTAACTGCTACGTTATCGCAGGCATCGACAAGGAAACGCCGCTTCCCACAATATTTCGCGGTGCCCTATGGTTCGTCGCAATGGAGTTCATTACCATCGCCATCCTTTTCTCGTTCCCTGACATCATTACGTTGCTACCAAGCATGATGGACATGAATTGAGATCATCTATGAGAAACGCCGCGGTATCGATGGGCGTATTTAAGCGATAAAGCGTTTCTTGAGTCAAAGCACGCTCTACTAATCTAGCCAATAGCTTGGCAGCGCCGGTTAATTGACTTATGGCGCAGACAAGATTTTGATGGCATTGACCAGGCGCATAAGAATACTGTCCGCGAGCGAAACTGGAGCCGCTAAAACCTCGTCATATGGCAATGAATGAGTGTATACAAAGGAACTCGATCAACACAAAAAGTCCTAGTCGTTGGCGGCGGCCAGCTGCGTTGCAGATAGCATAGCGCAGGGCCTGGTTGCTGTTATCAGTTTCGCCCGGGAGGACGACAACGACGTTTTGTGCCGATGGCACGGACGGGTGCAACACCATGCATCATGTCTCCCGTCCATGGTCGGATTCAGTGGCGGGAGCATCGTTAGCGACTGGTGGATCCTCATCGTAAGGTGGATTCGCGCTCCGTACGTGAGCATGGTCATGCCCAACACCTCGCTCGCGAGACCACCGTGGACTTTGCACATCACTGTGCTCGGGTCGAACCAGTTTTCTCGAGACAGAAGATCACGCCGGCGATACCTCCGTTTTTGGTTTGGCCGATGCCTGATCCCAAGAAGACAGCAGGCGCCAATTGGACCCATGGTTAAGCATGAGCGTTGAGTCGACAACCATGCGTCTATTTAAAATGCTGTACTCCGTGACAACGGCACGCATCTACGGCGTCGTCTTCTTTTCTGCCCGGCGCCTTCAGGGGAACTCCGGCAGCAGCTGTCGGGAGATGAACGTGACCGAATCCAAAGCGGCAGTGGAATCGATTAGGATCGTATTGAACAACATCGCACATGCGAACGTAACAAGTGCTCCACATGAAGCTTACTGATCCGCCCCATGGGCTACACGGTGAAGATTTACGTTCCGGTGAGCGCACGGAGCTCGGCAGCTACACGCTTAGCGCCGACGACATCGTGGATTTTGCCAGGCAATGGGACCCTCAGTTCTTTCACGTCGACGACGAGCGAGCCATCACTGATGGATATTTCGGCGGTCTGATCGCCAGCGGCGTTCAGACGTTAGCCATCTACCAGCGCCTCATGGTGGAAAGCCTCGTCCGGCACTGGGAGGTTATCGGCGGCGCCGGTATCCAGGACCTGCAATTTCGCAGACCTGTGCGTCCCGGCGACACTCTGACCGGATCGACGACCATCGAGGACGTTCAGTCTCAGCCTGCCCGTGGACGTGCGCTGGTCATCTATGCCGGAGAGCTGATTAATCAGCACTCTGAGCGTGTGCTTGTTTTGACAATGTCGGCGTACCTGCGATTACGCGCCACATGACCGTCACATATCAAACGACCAAGTAGTCTTCTGGGCGAATTCTGCCAGCGTATCGCCGATCTGGCTTTGGCGCACGGATCGGGGTCATGGTTCATCGAACGTCGTCAAAAGGCAGCCGGTAGATGAGTGCAGGTCTAGAATGGGAAGAATATACGGCATTGGCGTCAGCATTCAACGCTGCTCTGCGTACCCTACTCGGATCATCAGCCCTTCGTGACGGCTGCTACTCGAACCGGAGTCCGGAACGGACCGGCAAATCGTGAATATCTCCATGCTGCTTCTAAAACGATCTAAGCGATCGTTCGATGGCAGCTAAAGACAAGTCGCGAAAGAAAAAACGAGCGCTGGTCTCTCACGCAAGGTCCGGCTATCTGCCACATGCTCGGGCGGATACATGACGTGCTGGACGCCATTGATCGCCACGTGAAAACGCACACCCTGCCAATCGACTACCGGGATAACGCCCTTGACCCGCATGATCGATTCGCCATGCCGAGACAACAGCGCGCTCAGCCACACCCCGAACACGGTCCAATCGAGTGCCGCGTTAATCCGGAGCACGCAGCTCGTTATATCGCCGTGGCCGAGATCAGCAATATCGCCAACCGGGCCATGTGGTGTCGACGTGCCAACACGGTTTAAGCGACACGTGAGGCCAGTCAGCACAGCCTGCCAATCAAGCGCCTGGGTTCCCGAAATCACTCCTCCCCCCGGCTGCGACTGTCAGCCAATAACAGTCGACCTACATAACACACCATCAGATATAATCCGATGTGCTGGCGAGCTAAGACGTCAACTCGAAAGACGAGTGGCGTGAAACACTCGCACTACAGATCGTCGATGGGCGACTATTTGCAGTTCCACGCGCGCAATAAACCGAATACTGTTACTCGTGGCATGCGGCTGACACACCAGGCGCACAAGACCCGAAAGTGCGGCCGGCGCACCCGTTGTCACATACCGCGACTTGATTACGGCCACGTTGTTTGGCTTGATATAACGCTCGGTCGGCACGACGGAAAATACCAACCGCGGATTCGGTGTCCGCTGCCGCGACGCAAACGCCAATACTCAATGTAATCTGGATTGCATGCCCGGCGGCTCGCATATCACCTAGCAGACGCTCGGCGAGCGTACAGGCCGCTTTCTGATCCGTTTCCGGCGCAAGTAGCGCAAGCTCGTCGCCGCCTGGTCGGCCTGCAATATCGCCTTGGCGCGCGGTCTGTCGTAGCAGAGCGCCGATTTGCCGCAAGACCTCGTCACCCATGAGATGTCCGTGATGGTCGTTGACGCGCTTGAAGTGATCGACGTCGATCACGAGCAGCGCCACGCTATGCCCATAACGCGAGCTTCGCGCCATTTCACGGTTGAGCGCCTGCATAAACCCGCGCGTATTTAAGCAGCCAGTGAGCTCGTCGGTCGTGGCTTGCTGTTCGAGTTTCAGGCGAAGCCGGCGCAATTCCGCGCTCTGGCGGGTGCGATTCATAGCGCCAAGCATGGCGAGCAACCAGCCGATAGCCAAGGCGATCGCTTGTAATAGAACGATCGCAATAGATACAGGCCAAGGGCTGAACCCGATTAAAATGACGTAACTTGCAAGCCCTAAACCACCGCAGATCTGAACTGCGCGCAGCGGGTAGCCCGAGGCGAGATATACCATCGGCAAGAGTAGAAACACGGTGAGCACGCTGCGGACACCGCCATCCAGTGCGCAGATCAAAACTAAAAACGCGAAGGACAGAGTACTCCAGGCGCCAAAGAATACGACTCGCCACGTCGAAGTAATAATACGGTATCGGAAACTATATAGAGGCGCGGCACACACAAGCGCGATTATTGCGCTGCCGATAAGCCATGGACGATTAGGTTGGTCCCAGGTCAGTGCGGCATAACCGATGACGGTCAAACTGGCAGCCCAATATCCAATTAACGACGCATAGAGCAATCCGAGCCAAAAACGTTGTGTAGTACTCCGTTCGTTATCGCCTAAACGCGTCTGCTCCGACGACGCTGATAATTCAGCCTGTGGAAATAAACTCTCATTCATGCAGCAACGCCTTTAATCAGATTTTTTTACTTATCGTCGCTTGTTGGAGGAATATACTCAAAACAGCCGAACTTCATGGGTGCGAACTCTTGTATAGACGCACGGCGCGCATCCTGCGAAAGCGGCAGGCGGGCGGATAAACCCCCTGTTGAAATACCATTTTCGTTACAGCCAGAACCGGAGCCGACGAAATGCGAGAGCTAGGCGAGCCAAGAAGGCGCATGACGGCCGGCAGAGGCATTTCCCAGGCCTACCTTCTCAAACAGTGTAATCGAATCATGCTCCAACAAGCGTAGCGCCGCTGCCAGTCTCTTCAACAGATCACTGCCCAACTCTCGCAACGACAATTTGCCGATCAAAACGCTCTGGACGCCTCCTGCCAGGTAGCGATTGCCTGACTCAAGGAGGAGCGCCTGCGGCCGATAGTGCTGTCGGAACAACCGAAAGTCAGCCCGAAGGCGACGGCAAGCCTGGGCTTTTGACTGCTTGCGCCATATTTGTGCCAACCCCGCAATTGGCGGCACAAACCGCGCCGTGTGGCTTGGCAAAATCGCGACCACTTGCATCGAGGTGTTGAATGATGGCTGCGGAATACATGACCAGCCACTACGATTATCGGCTGGTCGCTTTATCAATCATAGTAGCTATCGCTGCATCTTATACGGCCCTGGACACGGTCGGTCGAATCCGCGCAGCCGAACGCTGGCATGCGTATAGCTGGCTTACAGCCGGCGCTTTAGCCATGGGCACCGGCATTTGGTCCATGCACTTCATCGGCATGATGGCATTCATTCTGCCGACCCCCATGGGATACGACGTCGGCGTTACCGCGCTATCGTGGGTCATGGCGGTCGCCGCGTCGCTGATGGCTTTGCACTTGGCCAGCCGCGTGCGTATGACGTGGGGAACATTGTTATGCGGCGCGTCATTAATGGCCGCTGCCATTCTCGGCATGCACTACACCGGCATGGCCGCGATGCAGATGATGCCTGTCATCGTCTACGATCCCGTCTGGGTTTTCCTGTCTATTGTCGTAGCGCTCATGGCATCAGCTGCGGGCCTCTGGATGGCTTTCGAGCTACGCGATAAGCGGCGACTACGCAGCATAGTGACGAAGTCAGGCGCGGCTACATTCAAAGGGCTTGCGATCGCTGGCGCTCATTACACCGCGATGGCCGGTGCTCGTTTCCCGATTGATAGCGTTTGCGGCGCAGCGAATGGGCTGAACTCAAACTGGCTGGCGGTGCTGGTTGGCGCATCCACGATTTTATTGCTTGGGATCGCCTTGATCGCCGCTGCGCTCGACCGCCGGCTTGAGAATCACACTGCCCGGCTGGTCGAGTCGCTAAGCCAGGCCAACGCTCAACTGCATCACAGCAGTCGACATGATCCATTGACGAATCTGGCTAACCGTTACCTACTGACAGAACGTCTCGAGCACGCCATCGAGCACTGGCACCAGGCGGCCCATCAGTTTGCCGTGGTGTATATCGACCTCGACGGCTTCAAGGTGCTAAACGACAACCTTGGCCACGACGTCGGCGACCAACTTCTGGTGCGAGTGGCACGAGCGCTGACCCAAGTCGTACGACACGGCGACACGGTCGCGAGGGTGGGAGGTGATGAATTTGTCGTTCTTCTCAACAACGTGGCAAGCGAGCATACGATCGCCATTGTGTGTCAAAAAATACTGGCGGCAGTTCACAGCGTTCATATTGAAAATACCCATCTATCTGTCAGCGTGGGATCAGCGAGCTGCCCTGAGCACGGCGAAGAGGCCGCACAGCTCATCGCCGCAGCCGACCAAGCGATGTATTGCGCGAAAGCGGCCGGCAAGAATCAGTACGCTCGCTTCGAGGCGGAAATGGCGGTGCAAATGGCAGACGCTTTCACTATCCAAAAAGAATTGGGACCTGCGATTGAAACCGGCCAGATTGTTGTCTTCTATCAGCCGAAGTATGCGGCACTCGACCGCTCACTTACTGGCGCTGAAGCGCTGGTGCGCTGGAAACATCCAGATAAGGGGTTGATACCACCGGATCGATTCATCCCTATTGCGGAGCGCTCTGGCGGAATCGATGCGCTGGAAACCTGCGTTCTGACTACGGTCTGCGCCCAAGTTCGGACTTGGCTTGACGCCGGTTTTGAAGTGCCTTGTATCGCGGTCAACCTGTCCGCTAGCCGTATCCGAGACCCGTTTCTGCCCGGCCGCGTACAAGCCTGTCTAAAGGAATGGCGCTTAGACGCCCGCTACTTGATGTTCGAGATCACTGAAACCGTAGCGATCCAGGAGATGTTGCGAGCTGTCGATACCCTCAAGCGCTTTACGGCAATGGGGCTCAGCGTCGCCCTCGACGACTTTGGAACCGGTCATTCCAGCCTATCGTATTTACAGCGGCTCCCCGTCCAACAACTCAAGATCGATCGCGCGTTCATCAGTGGTCTGGGCCGTCACGATCCCAACGAGATTGCTATTGTCCGATCAATTATCAGCCTTGCCCATAACCTGAACCTTAGGGTCGTAGCCGAAGGCGTGGAAACCGAAGAACAATTGGCCTATCTCAATCAGTTTGAATGCGATGAGGTCCAAGGATTCCTGTTCAGCAAGGCCGTCCCTGCCGACGAATTTTCGACACTCATCACCGCATCCGCAACTGCTGAGACACAAAGCGCCTGACCTTTAGTTGTCGCGTCTGGGCAAAACTTTGAACCCTGGCGCATTAGAATATCTTCCACCCCACTTGTTCGCAGAGTGATCGTATGAATGACCGACCGCACGATCCGGGAGTCGATCGGGGATACCCTCATATATTTGCAGGTGCAGGTGCAGGCGCAGGTGCAGGTGCAGGTGCAGGTGCAGAGTATCCTTTGACTGGCGCTGGTGAAGAGTGTGGAGCTCACTTACTCGCAATCTTCGCTGGATGCTTGATTCTTAAATAATACGAGCGTTCTACCTCGTATGTGCCAACGGCTGGGGAAAAGTTAACGGACATTTTCGATCTTCGGCAGCCATCCGTTGCTGGATACTCGTGGAAGCGCTCAATATCGTCGAAGTCATTAGTCAAGACTTCGGCCTGCATCCGTCCACGCCGTCGATGGATGGGCTCAACCTACAACATTCCGAAAACCCTGCAGCTACTGTATTACCGAGACAATAGCCAACGGCGTTAATGCTGCAGACGAGCCAAGCGTGATCATCAACGCCTTTATCACAGGCTGCCTGCCTGCTCTGTGCTTGACTTTAACGATAGTAGCTATGGGCGCTAAAGTTTTCTCGCAGGGTGCCGATGATACCGATGGTTTTTCCCGAATTATCGCTCTCCAATCCGAAGCCTGAGCGCTGCAAATCGCCGCGCCGGCCTAATCAAGTCACGCCGAAGGGATTGGCCTTGCACTTTGCACCACAAAAACACACAGGATAGGACGCATGGGAACTACGTTGCCCGGTTCGACAGGCGCCTGTTTTGACTCTCTGAACACCGGCGTAGCGATCATTGGTGAGAATAATTCCATTGTGTACGCGAACCCGCCATTTGCACGGTTAATCAACGAGTCGTCGCTCCGTGATTCCATTGGCGAGTCAGTTCGCGGCAGTACGTCCGCCCGCTTGGAGTTCGCGAAATTGTTCGACGACAAGCTGCGTAATGTCGGCGCGTCGACGCTCGAGCTGCACCTCGATGCGGGTGCCGTAGTCACGCTATATATCGGTGCGCGCGACAATAGCCTACGCGTGATTGTTGCCATGGCGGGGGCGTCGGTCGCCGCTGACAGCTCTATTAGTCTCGCTGGCCGACTGGATCCTTTGACGGGTTTCGGCAATCGACTAATGTATGACGAGACAATTCGTCTGCTGAAGGCAAGCGACACAGGCGATAGTTCTATTGCAGTGCTCGTTGTGGATCTCGATAACTTCAAGCAAGTCAACGACACCCTCGGGCATGGCACAGGCGACGAGTTGCTCATCTTGGTTGCTAGGCGTATCCGTAAATCGACCCGCAGTGCGGATACGCTGGTTCGACTGGGCGGCGACGAGTTCGCCGTAGTGCTAGAACAAGGGTTAGGCACAGCCGAGGCAAGTGTACTCGGCGAACGGCTCGTCGCCCTGTTGGGCCAGCCGTTTCTTGTGCAAGGACACCAGATCAACATTGGCGCTAGTGTGGGTATCGCCGCGCTCGGCGAGACCACGCACGACGCAGTTGATCTCCTCCGACATGCAGATCTTGCACTATATGAGGCCAAGGGACTCGGCCGTTCACGTTATGCGATTTTTGAAGCGCGCCTTGAACAGCGGGCGATTGAGCGCCGCGACTTTGAAACGGACCTTAGACGGGCGTTGGGGTTGCGTCAGTTCAGCCTCTTCTATCAGCCGCAAACCTCGATCGCAGAAAATCGGGTCAGTGGGTTCGAAGCGTTAATCCGATGGGAGCATCCGTCACGCGGACGAGTATCGCCGGACGACTTCATTCCTCTAGCCGAAGAGATCGGTGAGATTACTAACATCGGCAGTTGGGTTATTCGCAGCGCCTGCGAGGAAGCGATGCGGTGGATTGACCAGACACTATCTGTTGCAGTGAACGTATCGCCTGTGCAGTTTGGTAATGACGACCTTGTCGAAGTGATTCGGTCTGCTCTCCATAAAAGCGGACTCGCCCCGGAGCGCCTCGAGATCGAAATAACCGAAGGCTTGCTTTTGAACAAATCCAAAGACGTGATGAAGCGGCTCTGGGCGATTAAGGATTTAGGCGTGGCCATTGCGATGGACGACTTCGGCACCGGATACGCTTCCTTAAGTTTTCTCAACAGCTTTCCATTTTCCAAGATCAAGATCGACAAATCTTTCATTCAGGCCGACTGCTCGCCGCGCTCGAAAGCATTGGTCAACGGCATTTTATCAATGGGCGCAAGCCTAGGTATGATTACCATCGCTGAAGGGGTCGAGACGCTGGAACAGTACAGCGAGGTCGCAAAAGGCGGCTGTGGCATTGCTCAAGGGTACTACATAGCCAAGCCTATGCCTGCATTGGAAATTCCTGGTTTTCTGGATTCATTCGCATATTCAATACGCTCTCGTCCAAAGTCATAAGGAGCAATGATATGACCAACGCACTCTATCGACTGGTTTACCTCAGCACAAATCAAATTACCGGTAAGCACGCTGTAATAGACGAACAACTATGCGGAATTCTAGAAACGTCGCGCCGCAACAATATGCAGGCCGGCGTTACCGGCGCGTTGATGTTTAACGCTGGATGCTTCGCCCAAGTCCTGGAGGGGCCGCATGACGCCATCCAGGATACATTCGAGCGTATCCAATGTGATGAACGGCATTCGGATGCAACGGTACTGCTATTCGAGCCATCCGAAACTCGGGCGTTTTCCAACTGGGCGATGGCCTACGTTGGTAAAAGCATGACCAGCGAGCAGCAGTTCTCAATCGGAAGTGACGAATCTGGCTTCGACTTCAGTGTGCTTGACGGTGATGCGATATATAGGGCGTTGAGGGCCAACCTTCACGAAGCCGAGTCTTTAGGCTAGATATTCATGCCACGTGTTGAGCCCCAGCAACAGCTGCGACTGCCTAGATACCGACCATACCCCGGATTTAGTAGCGCTAGGAACTAGTGCCCGAGAGTTTAATGACCCTCTCCCCAATAACCGAGCATCCAGACTTGGAAAAATCAGGCCTGTAAGTGACTCAGATAATACTCCCGGGGCGTCACATTCCCGAGGGAGCTGTGGGTGCGATCTTCATTGTATTCGATGCGCAAGTCCTCGATCTTTTCACGTGCATCGTCGAGACTCAGGAACCAGTGCACGTTCAGACACTCGTCTCGAAAGCTGCCATTAAACGACTCGATGAACGGATTATCCGTGGGTTTTCCGGGCCTTGAGAAGTCCAGTTGCACCCCGTTGTCATATGCCCATTTGTCCAACGCCTTCGATATGAACTCGCTGCCGTTGTCGACCTGTATCCGCTTCGGCAAACCGCGCATCTGCTTGATCAGCTTCATCGTGTCGACGACGGCATCTCCTTTGAGCGAGTGATCAACCGTGATGGCCAGCGCTTCTCGACTAAAATTATCGACTACAGTTAGCGATCGAATTCGGCGTCCATTGAACAGCTCATCGGCCACAAAATCCATGCTCCAAGCCTGGTTGATAGCCGTCACGGCAGGTCGCGTTTCTCGATGCATCGCTGCCACTCGACGTTTGGGCCGTCGCCGACGCAAGTTCAGACCTTCTTCGCAGTAGATCCGATACGTTTTCTTGTGGTTGATCACCCAGCCTTCACGGCGCATCAGTACATGAACGCGCGGCATCCCATATCGTAATCTTGTCTCAGCGATCTCCTTGATCCGAGCGCGCTCCGCGCGATCGTATCGTGGATTCGGCTTGTAGTAATACGACGAACTGGAGGTAAGCAGGATCGACGAGGCGCGCCGCGTGCTCACCCGGTAGGCCTGGATCAGCCAGTCGGCCAATTCACGCCGCCGGGCCGCCCTCAGAGCTTTTTTCGCAGCACCTCCTGGAGCATCTCCTTGTCCAGGCTCAGATCGGCGACGAGCCTCTTCAAGCGGTTGTTCTCTTCCTCGAGCTGCTTGAGCCGGCGCACTTCGCTGACGCTCAGGCCGCCGTACTTCTTCTTCCAGTTGTAGAGCGTCGCCTGCGAGATGCCCATCTTGCGACACACCTCTTCGGCGCGCGTGCCCGTCTCGGTCTGCTTGACCGCAAAGGCGATCTGCTCGTCCGTGTATTTCGACTTCTTCATGGTCCATTTCCTCCGCCTCTCAGCGTGATCGAAATGGCCCGAATTCTCTAGTTCTGATCGCTGCGCTTTTCAGGGAGAAGGTCAGCCCAACGCAGCGTCAGTGAACGTGGGATCAGCATCCGGCTGGCCTGCCTGGCGTTTTCGATCAGCCGGACGTGTTATCGCTACCAGCCGACACTATCGGACGAGAACGCGGAGATCGCGAACTGGCTGATTCGCCTGACCGACAACCAGCGTAACTGGGGCTTCG
>Ga0207906_1000447_pt1 | contig 15855 bp, 17 predicted proteins | sample LinPmetageLP37_FD_184050 | JGI IMG/M metagenome (GOLD analysis project Ga0207906, IMG submission 184050) | Marine viral communities from the Pacific Ocean - LP-37 (SPAdes) | ecosystem: Environmental > Aquatic > Marine > Oceanic | place: Pacific Ocean | collected 2010-06-16 | reverse complement strand
TCAGTATTCTCTCTTTCACTTTTTTATCTCCGTTAATTATTACAGCTCTTAAATAGCTACTCGTACAGCACCTGATGCGCGTAGTTAATTGTCTTGTTATGCGTTTCAGTCGAAGCCATGCGTTACCCAAGGGTGTTCCTCATCCCAATCTGATCCATTCGACACATTCCACTTGCTTTGGTCTTTCGATAAAAGCTTTAGAAATGTAATGGCCTCGTTAAGACAACCGTGCCTATGAGCCCAATCTAGCTGCTCTGATAGTCTCTCATGCTTTACTGCATGAGAAGCAATAGACCCACCCAATATCAAAGGATTGGGTAATTTTTCATTTAAGGGATTAGCGGCGTACTTAACAATAGTCTTGCACAAACGGTCCCAATGGATTCCCGCCGGACTGGAATACCCCATTTGTTTTAGCTCCACCAGAAACTCACCTTGCTTTGACATCGGTAAATTATTCCTTATTTTCAATAGGCTTACCGTATAATGCCACATTCAAGGGCTTCTGCTTCAAGCGCAAGTTTCCCCCTTCAAACTCCTTTAGGATCATGACGATCTGCACCGTGACTTTTTTCAAATCACTCTCCGTTTGCCTCACTAGACCGAGGAACTCTAACTACGCATGCATCAATTTTGGGGATTATTACCGTGCACCTTAAATTTTCCAGCAGGAACTGGGTTCCCTTCAGAGCCACATTTCCGTAAGTAAAGCTCCTCTCCCTCAACAATAAAAATGGCATCTTGTTTAAATTCTTTGCCAATGTCACAGGCGACTTCCCAGTCTAGATCAACAGCCCAACCGGGCTCATTATGCCCACTCTCAGGCGAGAACCCTGTTATTCTGAGTGGACTGCACCCCAAAGATAACAGGTGATCGAACAGCGCTTGATCAGCCTGTTTGTTTTTCTCCTCAGTCCAACTCTCACCAGTAGTTGCATAGCCAGTAATGATTGCAAAATTCTCTGGTAGCGATTTCGGCGTGTCAGCCATGAATTCAACTTGAAAATAGACAGGGTGGAATTCGTCAGCCGCCTCCGAAGGTCTATCATGCTCAGACATTAAGTATCCTTGGTAATCGATATATTGCCTGCAAGGTTGACTGGAGGGCCTTACATTCTCAAGGCCTCTCAGCAACCTCACCAATCAAATCAGTGAGATGATTCATCACCACTGAAAAATTATTGCCTTTTTCAGGAACTCCATCCTGATAGGCAGCCTGATCCATATACAGCTTACGATTAACCTCGATCATGATGGCAGTCACCCGGGCATCACCATCAAACACTGAGGGTAGCAAACAACCCTGGTAAGGATGATTGATGGCAACAGTGTAGCCGTAGGACTTCAGGCCCTCTTGGATAAAACCCTGCAAATCAGCTGGCGTGTTTCTCTTTGTAGTACCCAAACAGAAATCAGGTCGTAGTTCTAGATCCTGCTCGTGTGGCATGGGTGTATCTGGAAACGAGTGGCAATCCACAAGCAAGCACTTGTCATTTTTATCAAGGCAGGCATTGACTGCCGTGACCAGTGCGTTGTGATGGGCGGCGTAATACCTAGTGAGAAGCTCCTCTATTTCCTGCGCTGACAGATCATGCCGCAATCGCTGACCGCTTGGCCCATGGCTATAAAGGCAGCCCATTCCCAAGGCCGCCATAGATTCCAGACTATCATCTGAGAAACGTTCAGTATCCACAAGGATTCGATTCACCGGAGCAACCACTCGATGAGCGCCATCGACCTGGAAAAGGTCATCTGTGAACCAGTCAGTCAGAATAAACATCTCTGACTGCAGTTCAGCGCAAAATTGATAAAAATACCGTTCTGGAATGTCGGTTGCCGCATGGGGGAGATTGAGAACTATCGATGTCACGGTTGTACCTTAAAAAATAATGGGGTCATCATCTGTTCCCACTCCTTCTACCCAATTTGGCAACACAAGTTTGGGTGAGGTTTTTCATTTTATTGTGACCTATTTATAGCGATCTGTAGTAGATGGCAATCAACAGTATGTTAAGGGCGGCGAGATTGTCACCCCCCAAGAACGACTATGCCTACAATCAGAAAGCTGTAAATGTCAGGTACGCTCCTTCGTGTCGGGCCGAACGCCGGTGGTGGAGTTAGGCTGCAGGACGCAATTCGGAAGGTCAGAAGCATAACCATCAACGGGACGGTGTTCTCTGACACAAGGAGGCACGTTATTGCGGCGTTTGCGGAGCTTCCTGCGGAGGTACAAAAAGCAGCCCGCGACGGCGGTGGCGACGAGAAAGTAAAAGGCGTATTCCATAATGGCAGATTCCGCTGAATTACCAATCATCATAACAGCCTGGCACCCTCCAATGCAGAGGGAGAACTTTATCCACTAACTATCGGGATTCATATTTCAGTCTCTGCATGGGCTCTGAAATGGGCTACACCCCTTTAAACAAGCCTCTGACCCACTGATTTACAATCATTGGTCTGTGGTTCGAACCTAGCAGGCGGAGTCCTATAATACAAAAGGTTGCAGAAACGCAGCCCAGAATAACAGACGAGGGAATACTATGGACAAGCCGAAGGTACCGGAGCAATCGAGAGGGGGTGTTATCGACGACGGCGGGACAGGATCTGACACGGCAAATTCTGTCGGGCAAACCCCTAACGGACGAAGCGAAGGAAACGCTGGCACAGTTGCGCCCGAATCAAGAGACGGACAAGCAAACGGCTAGAGAGCCGCAAGCGGTGAGAGACCATGAGGCGCTGTTTAAGGACCTGGACAAAATCGAGAGCCGGGAGGAGCTGATCCAGATTGCAAGGAGACAGGAGGAGATGTTGAGGGAGGGCAAGCCCAGAGATTCCGGGCTAAAGTAGAAAGCAAACCGATACCGACAAAGAAGAGTTTGTGAAAGCCTTTGATGGCACCGTTAATTTTGGGGAAATATCAAGCGATGTCGTCAAAGTCATTCGTATTGGCGGCCTGGCCGTTAGAAGCGAGCCCCTGCCAGGCCATGCTCCTGATGGGTATGGGATGGGAGTTCGGTTTTAAAGCGACTAAAAATCGCGGCCTGAGCTGCCTGTCAAAAAGGACAAACATAAAAAGACATAAGGGCCCTTGATAAAGCCTTGCCATTTTACTGTTCCTCGACCAAATGCCGTAACTCACCGCGAAAAGGTTCTGTTTAGGTCTCAAAACGCGTGACAATGAACTCATGAAGTGCGGCTGCCACTTCCTTTGCCAACAAACCAGGTATCATGGTGCTTCCTTATTTATATTCTTTTGACTCATTAAAATTATCAGGGTGCCAAATAATAATTATTTTTAGACGTTCAAATGGATTATCGAAAGTACCGATCTGGCCCGACTCATGGCCACATAAGCATTCGCTCTCGTTTCCGAATCCGTAATATCCTGAGGCAGTCCAATCAAAATAATTGCTTCGTTTTCGAGTCCTTTAAAACTATCTACTCTCGACAAACTTATTCCTTGGGGCGGGAAAGTCTGCATGGAAAACTCATCCAGCAGCACTAACTTATTTCTAAGGTTACCAGGAATATGCTTAAGTAAAGTTTGCTCATCTATCCCATAAAACAGCACTGTCACATCACTTTCCGGGAACCCGCCATCCTGAACTATTCGATGAACTTCCTTTGATAACTTATTTGCTAAATCCTCATGTGAACGGACTTTTAACTTAACTACCTCGGCACCAGAGCCAGCACCAGAGACACCGGCATCAGCGCCTGTTGTCGACTTGATCTCGTCCAGAATAATCGCAGTATTCCGACAGTTTCGCTTCAACGGAATCTTAAACACATTCAGTGAATCCAGATATTCGAGCGCCTCAGGTTCAACTGTCCCAAATAATCCGGACTGGTTATTAACGTCGTGAAAGAAACACCATCTGCCACTCTCAAGCCCCCCCTCAAGAGAAGCATCAAGGCTTGACAGGAGATCCATAGAAAGCAGGTCTTGGCCCTCATCAATGATTAACGCGTCAAAATTAACTATTCCCGCTCGCCTTACAGCATTTTTTAATCCTTGAACCGTACAAACTGTCAATCCCGGCATAACAAACTTCGTCTTGAGGTAGTTCATCAACCAGGGTGAACTGCACACCAAAGCCACCTCCAGGTCACCCCCCGTCCACCGCCTTGCAACCTCAACCGCAAGGAAGGTCTTGCCTGTACCGGCACCACCACTACAGATAACCCTTTGGTTCAGTTCGATCGAATCGACAAACGCCATTTGCGACTCAGTAAGTCGCTTTATTTCCATGGAAGCCTCTTCAGTTCGGCTATGCAATGGGACAATTGCTTCAAATTCAGGCCGTAAAAACTGGGTTAGTTGTTTCACAAACACTGGAGAAGCATGCCTTTCCTTGTGATCATTTGCCCGCCAATACCGAAAAAGCCCCTTCAACCACCTTTCCATCTCTTTGTGGGCACCGTCATCACAAACCATCTGCGGATCCCACTCCGCACCCGAAGCCGCCAAGCGGCAATCGGGCAAAACAACGCCAAATCCAATACTAAAGCTTTCGGTCACTGCATGCGGGAGTTTTTCTCTAACTTTAATCATCAAACCATGGAGCGCCGATTCAGCCTGCTTGAATGGCCCCTCAAAGTTAGTATCCACATTTCCATTTCTGTTGGTGTAGTACCAAACTCCCTCTGAGCATGAAACCCCTCCCCCCTTGATTTCTAGGACAAGGATGCCCAAGGGACCAACAATCAGGAAATCTATTTCCCCAAATCTCTTCTTCACGTGTCGCGTAAGATTAAGTGAATGAAAGGCCGTAAATTCACTATTATTTGGACCGCCAAATACTCGACGAAGCACATCAAATATCCGCCTTTCAGCAGTGCTTTCTGTCTTATGCGGTGATGCCGGAATCATTCTCATGGGTTAATTCTCCAGCATTTTTCGTGCTTCAATCTCGACCTTTGCTGGAATATCTGATTCGCTATTAAGAAAAGCCATAAATTTCTCTTGGTCTACCCCTGATTCAACTGCTTTGACATCTCCATCTAGTAGCAAACTGGCCCCAGATCCATCAATGAGCAGTTGGTAATCTCCCTTGCCAAGTTTGATACACGTCTTTATACAGTCCCACTTACAAGCGCGAGCAATGTAAAGTGCCGCATTATTTACTTTTATATCGGATCGTTTTTCACTCAACAGCTCACGTAGTGACCGGGGACGGTCAGGTAAGGGCCCCAATCCAAGATCTGACCCGGACAGCCAATGTGACAGATGTGCCATATAGTCAGGGACTACCCGATTTAGGCCGTTACTCTCTCGTAGTGAGGCGGGCATACGCATCCAGCCTTCGGCCATACCAGACAGGATTGCGGCCCCGCAAAATTCATAGCCCATGATCTGAGCGCTACTAACGTCTAAAAGATCCAACGAATTGTCATTCATGAAGAAGATAATCAGCGATCTAGGCAGCGGTTTCTGATGGTTCTCCAGTAGGTCATCAAGCGTCTTGTCAGGAAACTGAACAATACGCTTTAAGTCCTCGATCAATCGTTCACCGGCTTGTTTAGCCTGGCCCTGTAAACCAATGTTCGAATCCTCAAGAACCCCCATGATTGTATCTTTTGGAGAAATCTTTCCTGCGCCTTCACGTTCGCGGACAAGAGACTCAGCAAGATTTCTAAATAAGATGCTGGAGGCCCCATGCTGCTCTGATGACATATCTGAAGAATAAAAAAGAGCATGCGCGCCCAATAGCATTGGAAATGATTTCACTATTTCATCGCCTGGGGTTTTCTGAAAAAACTCCCGAGCCAACGTAATGGCTGCATCATTCCGTTTAGAGAGACGGCTTAACAGGGTTACCACGCCACCAAAAGCGTCTGGCAGAGTCAGTTCAACATGCCGTTCCTCGACCTCATCTATCGGTGGCGGCCACGAGCCGCTTTTGGCTTTCTTGAAAGGACTTGCCACTGCCTTTGTTTTAAAGTCTGCCAACGGCACATTCGAAAAGTTTTGCGCATCTTTATCGCAAAACGATTTATTTTCCTTCGATGAGAAAACAATCTCTTTAACCAGTGAAACAGGTAACGGAGAAGGAACCAGTATCAAGTCCTCGTTCCCATATACCTCGTCCGGGAATTGAGCATCTTCCCAACCACCTGATCGTAAAACCTTGACCCCTCCTGACACTCGAGACAGATCGAGCTCCGCATAACACGGGCGCAGGAGCGCCTGTTCGGAGACAGAGTGATCAATCGCCGATTGCCAAAGAGTCTCAGGAAACAAAGGCACCCATCCCGGCACTAAAGACAATGTATCCTGGTAATATTTTTTCCCGAAGCCGCTCGGTGGCATGATCATTCCGGCAGAAAGCATGAACATCAGGTTTTGATGATTAGTGACTAGGCGCCATTTGATTTCATGACCTCTGCCAGGCTGGACACGTTGCTCATTGCTTTCAAACAGTTCTCCGCTACCCATTACTTTATCTCCAGCACTGTAGAGTCTTTAGGAATGATCGCATCAACAGTCATCTCGTCACTTTGTTGTCTAAGAAGGATCACATGCTCGGTCGCTCTCGCGATCATGACGTAAAACAGTTTCTTTGTTCGCTCAAGGTTCTGTGCATCGCACCTGAACTGATCGATGTCGGCTAAAAATACGGTGTCAAACTCCAAACCTTTGCAGGCCTGGGTGTTGATCACCATCACCCCACCTTCATCAAAAGGCATTTCGTGCTTATCACCGGAACTGAATGTCGTCAGCATAACGGGAGAATGACCGGCAGTCTTATTTTGAGACACTAAAGCGCCATAAAATTTTTCCCGTACCTTGTTGTTCGGACACAAAATACCAATCAGCTTTCGTGGACTGTTTATCGCCATTTTCAGCATACGATCGATCACCGGGCAGAACTGCTCAGGCCTGTAAGTAAAGAGAATCGGTTTTTTTACCTCATACGGCGGAGGGTCCGGGAGTTTAGGTGGTGGGCTTGCGGGATCCCCAGTGTAGAAAGCCCTTGCAAGCCTTGCTATTGCAAGATGATTTCGGTAGTTCTCGGTTAACTCTATGGTATCATCAGCATCAAGTCCTAGCGCATCCTCCAAATCCTGGCGACTGCTATTCTCTCCATCTTCTATTTGTTGGTTTTGATCAGCGACCAAAAAAATATTTTCAAACCCCAAAAGCACGAGAGCTTCATAAAACGGGGGGGGCATATCCTGGCCTTCGTCAATAATTAAAAATGGCCTTTTCCTGGCATCATTATCTGCGTCATATGACTCACACAATTTAACGATTTCTTCCCAGTCGAAAGGACTCCACTGAGAGCTGTTTGCAGACGAAATTCGAGGAAGGTCTCGTCGAAACCCTTCTTTAAACACTGAAATAAACCAGCTCTGCCATTGCTGGCTTCGAAGCTCGTTACCAAAGAGCCTCCTGCTAGATTGAAGCAATAAGTGATTGAAAACCAGAAACCGATAATCGAACTCCTCATCCGCCAGAGCTTTCGCCCGTAAGAGAGCCATCACAGACTTTCCAGTACCCGGACCACCAATAATCAGATGTTGGCCCTCAAATGGCAGGGCGCGAACACTCTCCTGCTCTTTGCTGAGATCCTGTATTCCGGGAAGCTGGAATCTACGCTCCGCCATCTACCCACTCCCCAGCAAGATCCAGAATTGAACTCATACCATTAGCCCGATCGCCGCGGACAAATAGACGATCCAACAAAACATTGCCATATGCGCAGCAGGGTTCAGGGATCAATGCACAGGCATGACACGCAGCCTTATTCAACAATCCTGGCCCCTGCCCCTGATGTTCGGCACACACGGGATCTAGTGAGCACCATTCGGCGTGATCAAATACCCGGCTCAGCAAGCTCAATAATCGTTGCGGTTTAGCCTGTTCCGACAACCCGCCAAGGGAACCAACAACATCTGGGACAGCCACGTAAATCAAAATGCCGGCCATTGGTTGTTCTAGGCTTGTGGAGCAGTAGATTCTCTCCTTGAGTGATGCTGCAGGGTAGCCCGCCTGACTCTCCAGCTCTTTGATGAGCATATGTGCAAGTGTGTGGAGCAATAAAAACCGGGGAGAAACATTCACTTCCGGTTCAAAAGTGAAATCAGATCCTGTGTAGCGTTTAGCCAATTCCCTTGCGCGAGTTTGAGCGGACGTTTGCGATTCCCATTGCCGCAATAGAGATTCGTTTAAGGTAAAGAACAAGCCCTCGCCATACAGCTCCAACGCTGGCAGCCAGTCAGTCCCTCCTTCAATGTCTGGTGGCACCAAAGTTCCTTCACGACTCAAGCGCTGGAACCCTTTTAAAACCATAATCTCTTTAAGCCGGTCAACAGCAACAAGAAGGTCAATCAGGCCACCGATGTTTGCGAGCCTCGATTTCGGCTTCTGAACTTCAATCAGTTCTCGCCATTGATCAGCCAGGTGTCTTGGCACAAAGTCTTCGTCATCTGATAGATCCGGAATCAAATCGATTAAAGCTTCATACTCTCCCTCTAAAAGCAGGCCCTTGGTGATCTGTTGACCGTACAAAGGATACCCCTCGTCAATCTCAGACATCGCCTTCTCAAGTTCATCTTGCGTGCATTTAAACTCACGAGCGATGTATCGCAACGTCCGTCGCTTTTGAAGGCTTGTTTTGGTTTGTTGAACCTTCTTAAGTTTGTCTGAACTCGCATATAACCGGTCGACGACCGTGCCCCTGCGAACTCTGGATTCGGGCGGAATAACCAGGGCATTTTGAGTCTCCGCCAGGTGTAGCCTGGTATCGTTAAGCTCGAGAATTTCGGCTGGGATCTCTGAGGATTCTGGCCGGGTTCTTAGCCATGGCTGGCGATTGTCATTGAATGACAACCGATCCCCCGGATCAAAGTAAGTGAAGGCACTGCACACTTTGCATCGTAATTCCATTCGCCCTGGGCCACTCTGCTTCAAATACAGATATGGAGAATCCCATGTCCGCCCACAGTTCTTCTGCTCTGGTTTAGAAGCGTTCTTATGTGCGAGGTAATGCCATGGCACATCAGCAAGGTGCCCGTCTTCATGCGCCATGACCCATGGCACCTGTTCCAGTCTACCTTTTGCACAAACACGACAGGTAAGTCGTAAATCGTCGTCACCATTCCAGGGTTTGTAATGCAAAGCACCACACCGCTGGTTCAGGCAACGCATCCAGGCAGGAAAAATATCTGCTGGTACGCAGTACCCTTGCACGCCTTTCGAGGTTTCCGAGGCTATGGGCGGCTCACGAAGATCGCTATCAATCTCCATGGCCGATTTAACCTGCTCTACGTAGGGGATAATCCGTCCTACAGGAGCCCCAGAACGATCTGTCCATTCCCTCGTGTCCCTAACCACCAAGAGATACTCAGGGCCACGGACTACAGCACCAACAGAACAATGACGCAAAAGGTGGGAAAGCCGTACCGGTATCAAGCGTTTATCAGTCATAGCGCTTTTAGTAACCCTGTGTCCTCAACATTACGCATCGACTGCAAAGTGGGCCATATCCCCGCAATCCGGTCATCATGGTTGTACAGCAACCTTTCGACAGAGCGTTCATCAGCGGGTGCCTGATAGGACAGTTGACGTCGTTGTTCAGTGCAACCACGTGCGTGATTCCTCCATTCGTTGACCAGTGTTCCGATATGGGCGCGGATTTCGTCTTTTTGCTCTGGGTCAGCCTGTATACAGCGCCGCGTATAGGCTTCAATGACCTGAGCGACCACAGTGTCATCCGGATCAAACTTTCCGGCAGCATCATTCGCTTTCAATGAATGGACTACATGTCTTACCGCAATCACCAATCCTGCATGCAATGCACGCATCCTCGCCTGATGAGTGAAAGGCGTGATGCTGGTGGGCTCTACAAACCGATAAAAAGATTCGTGATAAGGGCGGAAGTTTTCGTAATGGGAAAGGCTCCGAGCTTGATCACGATAATAGTTGGCAAACACAATACCCGGCACCTCACTACGACCTACACGACTACTCGCTTGAATGTACTCGGCCGTGGTTAATGGCTGCCCATTAATCACCATTAAAGCCAGCCTGCCGACATCAAGGCCAACCGACACCATGTTGGTAGCCAGTACAACATCGATACACCCCTCATCGGCGCGGGCTCGCTCGAGCCGCGCAAATGTACGCGCATTCTCTTCTGCGCTGGAAACACTGGTTAGTTGGGCAATATTGGGTTGGTCTCTGGTCAAGGCCGGTACAGTTTTTTTATTTTCTTTCGATACCTCGGCCACCTCCTCTTTCAACCGGCCAAACCATTTGCGGACACTGATATTGAAAGCATTATGACTGTTACCGACACCTTTCAAACTGCCGTGATAGATGACCTGACTCCACCAGGCTTCCAACAACACTTCGCGCTCCTCGGTTCCCTGCATAAACAGCGCTTCGGGTGCCGCCAGTAGCGCAGCTGCCAATGGAGCCAGGTTTTTATCTCGACTAAGCATTGGTGCAAAATAACCGACATAAAGTCTGCCGGGTCTTACACTGGTCGGTACCGTTTTAGCGAAAAAGGAATCGTCGCAATCAATACCCTGCGGCGGGAATACCGAGACATCTTTGCCATAAAGCCTGCGCACCTGATTTTCCGCCATGCGAATAGTCGCGGTTGAGGCGACAAACTTGGGATGGATGCCCCGTTGTACCAATACCGTTTCCAGGCCGGCTTCATAAATTCCGGCAATTGAGCCGAGTGCGCCAGCAACAAGGTGCAATTCGTCCTGGACAACCAGTTCTGGTGGCCGATTACTACCAACACCAAAAAAGCACCCAGCACGCTCGTCCCAGGCCAGGCGAGCAAATTTATCAATGGTTGCGATCAACAATGTTGGTGGTGCTTGGTACAGCGCTTCATCAACCACGTTACAAGGCAAGATACCTTTACCCTGAGCACCAAACTCACAGACCTTGTTTGTGCAAACAAAGTGAAATCTGGTGCTGCCCACCTGGTAATTTTCCGGAGCACGGAACGCATGCTCACACCAGGGGCAACGATCAATGACAAGCGCTGAAACGGCTTTTTGGCTTCCGTGAGCAGCGGACTCTACAAGTTCCTGTGCTTTATCAAAGGTGTTAGGACTACTGGCGGCTCCTACCCATAAGCCGATACTAAAGGGGTCATCGCCGAGTTCGCCGTTACTGTTCCGACGAATCAACTCAAGCGCACAGATCATTCGGGAAGCACGTAAGTACTGCTGCGTTGTAAGCAGCCGCAAGGTGTACCGCATGAACGACGTGGTGCCCCCCCCTGACTGGGGAAAGTTTAAGCGGCGCCAAAGCATCACGAAGGCGATCAACCCTAAATAAGCTTCCGTTTTGCCACCACCCGTAGGAAACCAGATCAAATCGACTGTATCTCGAAATTCGTCATCCTGATCAATTGCTGATTTCAAAGTGGTCAGCACGAATGCCAGTTGAAACGGGCGCCAGTTGAAATTACGTGCATCAGCACTCTGGCCTTTATTTCGGGCTGTCTGCTGCATTTGATCCAGCATTGCTTGATTGGCAACTGCAAAGGCGCGTGCCACTTTTGCATCCCGCTCGATCAAGGCAATGCCACTTTCCATTCGGGCAAGGGCGCTCTTCATGCGGCCGACTATGCGTTCTCCCGCCCTACGCTCACTCACCTGGAGGCTACTCAGATCTTCGGCACGCTCTTTAATCCAGTTGTCATATCCAGTGACGAAGCGCCGGAGCGAAGCACAAACATGCTCAGAGTTTCCTTCTGTACCTGCCAAATAGCCGAGATTAAGCACCTCATCACCACCAGCGACATCCGCGGTTACCTGAGGCACCTCCACCGCAGGCATAAATTCACTGCGAATCTCTCGCACGCCTTGTTCATCTTCACGCCAGTCAACCGCGCAGCCGTGTCCTATCGCATAAATTTTTCGGCTTTTGTATTGAAGCTCCAGCTCCTGCTCTTCATGATCAAGCAGACTGAACTCTACTCTGGGATATCGACCGACCATTCCTGACTCAATAAAACAGACCAGATGAACTTCAAAAAGTGAATATTTAAGCTGTTCTCTTGACCATTCATTAGAATCAAGGTTGGCAGGCATCACCTGGTTGTTGAACAATGAAATGGTAATAATGTGTCCGGAACCATGTGGTCGTTCCTGTACATCCAGCCCGGCCCTGTGAACCTCCTCACCATCATCCTGGTTTGGAAGAACATAATGTCGCCCCGGACTGTTTATTAGTAATGCATCCTCATCACCGCCTAACCCGGTTCGTTGATACCCTCCAGCAAACTGGCCTTCATTGTTTCTGCCTTGGCTGTAGATTGCAGCTGAAAACAACAGCTGCACTGACCAATCACTTCCATCCACATAGAATGAAAAACCTACGGAAGACGGAGGGATGTAACGACGGCGAAGAATACCTGAGGCTGTCTTACTGGAATCACCTTCTATTGCGCCGGCGTAGTCCTCCTCAGAGAAATCGTCATCTTCGCTGGCAGGATCCAAGCCCTCACCGGTTTCAACCGTGGGGTATAAAACGCCCATTGGATAACGTTGCAGCGGAGATATACCCTGCAAGCTCCCAGACAAAGCTGGCCCAATCATTTGCTTTTTGAGCCAGCTGACTAGATTCAAACGCTCGGCTGCATAATCCATTACATTGCCTCATTCGATTTCATGTATTGCTGAAAACTTTTCCAAGCCACCCGGTAGTTCTCTTCCCCGACCCATCTCCCGGCGGGAGAGGGGTGTTGTTCGCCGGTGTGGACTGTGTAGTAGGTGCCTTCGCTGAGGTCGCTGTTGCAGGCTTTGCGCGGCAGGGCTACGCCGACCAGGCCTTTGCTGGGGGTGAAGACGATGCGGCCGGTTTGGTCGTACCAGAGGTGTCGGCTTTGTACTGGCGCATAACAGGGAACTGCACGCGGTAGATTGTAAGCAGTTCCTGCAGAGTAAGACCGAGGGCCTGGCGGCGGGCGTAGTCGGTACACAGAGCGTTGTGGTTGCCCGGGATATTGTTTCGCACCCGCTGCAGACCGGCAGAATCCGGTCGGGTAAGCGGGACGGTAAAGCGACGGGGTCATCATACTTTTAAGGGTGAGCACCAGTATGCGCTTGCCCCGGTGCATGAGTTCGGTCATCAAAATACTGGCTTCCAGGGTTTTACCCAAACCCGCGGGGTCGGCTATCAGGATGCGTTGGTGATTCTGCTTGAGCGCCTGCAGAGCCAGATCGAGCTGATACGGCACTGGGTTCATAGCGGCCTTGTGGCCAAGATGGATCTTCTCATCTGCCGGGGTAATCTGGCGCAGCTGGGTTTCGATAAATAGGCGGCTTCTTACAAAGCCAGGGGACAGATCTTGCTCAAAGCGGGTGTCGACTGGGTCCAGCACACAGACTGCCTCCCCCGCTTCCTCCAGTTTGGTAAGAAAACGGGCGCTTTTGCCACTGACTAGCTCAGATAGCCCATCAACGGTGGGGATATAACCGCCGTCGTCGCTGGGGTCGGCGCGACAGACAATCCATTCACAGTCACGGACCACGATACGTGCACCCGGGGCGTACAGTGCTTGCATGCCTTATCCTTATTATTATATTTGAGCATCTATGCTGTTCGCCGCATAAGTCTGTTAGTCAGGTAATACGCCTTGGATACTTGGGTGTTACACCGATTTAGTAGCGCGACAACCTGCCAATATCTAGGTATTGATACCAAGCACAATATCCCTAAAACCGTCATCAACTTCTGCTCCCCCCCCGGCCCGGGAACCTTGCCTGGGTAGTCTACTATAGGGTCTCCGTACAGGACAAACACCTGCCCCTTTTAAGAAAGTTCACTACTGATTCAAATGCCAGCGACTTATAGCCCCAGGTTTAGATTCATGACAAGAATGCAATTTCCAGTTATTGCCACAGAAGAAATCTCAGCGATGGGAGATGGCCAAGATGGGCACGGGTAAGCGGGGTATGAGTGGCTGATGGACCTCCTCCTATGCTTTGAGAAGCATACCTGAATCGCGCGGATTCTATCCCAGATAGGTTTCCGCTCATCACATGATCAACAAAAGATCGTTGGGGTTCAGTAAGACTACCTACCTGTTTGTACTCACTTTCCACACGAATATTAAATTTTTAGCCAAGTACGGAGCCTTTTTAAAAGCTGCGTTCTTCCTGCATACCATGTCGCCCCCTTGGATTTTTGTTCTTCTACTCTGATGCGCCCATCAACCTTACAAATTATCTTAGGAAATTCTATCTTTGAATAATCTATTTTAGGAGACAGCCCTTTGCTTACGATGGCTTCAGTCTGTTTGTTTCTCCTCATCATTACTCCCCCCTTCATTAAGCGGCAGGCCGCAAACTCTAACTATGCATGCGGCGATTTAAGGGATGACCACAGAGCTCCCGGTAGATACGATACACACGTTTGTGGTTCCAGGGGTAGCCCTTCACGTTACGCAAATACAGGAAGCACAACCCAAATCCCCAGCGCTTGTTGGTCTGCGTTAGCTTAAGCAGCCAATCAGCAACCAGGGCGTTCTCGCCATCGAGCTTCGCCTGGTAGCGATAGCCGGTCTCGCTGATGCCATCCACGCCTTTCCTGGCCATCTCCCGGCGTTGAGATGGCCTTACAACTTTCCCTCCAAGGCTTCCTGGCGCAGTTCGGCTTTGATGCGCTCTTCGGCATACATCTTCTTCCACGGGGCGTTCTCAGCTTCCAGCTCCTTTAGCCGCTTCATCATCGATGCATCCATACCACCAAACTTCGCGCGCCACTGATAAATCAGCGCTGTACTGACGTTGTGTTCGCGGGACAGCTCTGCGACTGGAACCCCGGCTTCGTGCTGCCTCAAAATCGCCAGTATCTGGCTGTCGGTAAATCGAGACTTCTTCATTCGTCGATCCTTGTGCGATCATTTTAAAAGTCCCTACTCAAAACCTCGATTATTTTCTGGGGGGATTACAAAACGAACTGATATGAAAAAAAATCCAAATCAGAGCCCTTGTCACGCTCCAAGGCTCATGGTAACTTATTGATTTAATGTGTTTTAGTGTGTTTGCCCGTGATTCAAAAGTCATTGGGTCGCTGGTTCGAGCCAGCACGATTCTTCCACGGAACAGCTGACGACATTATTAGGTAGATACTGAGGCCAAGCGCAACAGTCCGATGGCAAAGTAAGGGGTATATTCCAAACCGGCTATTCCCATATTTTTTAGAACGATCATCGTCCATTTTTACCTATCTAGATAAATCCTTTTTGCTCTGGCTGCCATCTCGCAATATCGAGCTGAGTTGTACCGACTCCTAATGAACGTACCCACCTGGCTGCTGAGTCTAGGTTGCGCCAGGTTTTTAGTTTCCCTTTAACAGTTTTCGCTGTAACGGCCTGTTTGCCAGAATCCACCTCGACATAGATGGTGGAACCTTCAGCGACTATACGGACCTTCTTGATGGCACCCGCCTCAATCAACGCTCTCAGAGTCTTTTCATTCATCCTTGCAGTCCATATTTTTGTTGATGGGGAAAATTAGCAACCAGCATCACAATATGGTACAAGTGCGTTACATTTGCAACATAATGAGACAGCTAATGACAGCGACTAAAACCGCCACCCTGAACTTGCGGATAGATCCTGTGTTGAAAGAAGCTCTGCGAATAGCAGCGATGCAGGATCATCGAAGTATTGCCAATATGGTAGAACTCATGATTCGGCAGCACTGCGAGAATATTGGTATTTCAATACCTGAACAGCAGGAGATATTTAAAAAAAATGATTGAGGCTGTGGGCTATAGTTATCTATGTATCAGCTTATTGATAGCTGTATGGTTGGGCTGGATTCTGTTCAGCAAGCATGATCGTTTCGATTGGCATTTTCGCAAGGATGAGC
>Ga0207906_1000441_pt1 | contig 16201 bp, 20 predicted proteins | sample LinPmetageLP37_FD_184050 | JGI IMG/M metagenome (GOLD analysis project Ga0207906, IMG submission 184050) | Marine viral communities from the Pacific Ocean - LP-37 (SPAdes) | ecosystem: Environmental > Aquatic > Marine > Oceanic | place: Pacific Ocean | collected 2010-06-16 | reverse complement strand
GATCCAAAAGCGGTTGCGTAAATCGCGTACAATAGCCGCCATATCCTGGCCGCCATGCCCCATTTCATAAGCCATTTGTTCAGACATCGTGGGCTGGTCGCCCTGGGTCTTGTGCCCTTCATGGCTTTTACCCGTAGGGGACGTTGCCGATTTTGGGTCTTCCATCTTTGAATGATCCATTTTACTGTGGTCCATCTTACTGTGATCCATCTTACTGTGGTCGTCCGATTTTGGGTCTTCCATTTTCGAGTGGTCCATTTTACTGTGGTCAATGCCGGCACTATCTTCCTCTTTCTTCTCTCCAATTGCTGTTGGTTTGGTTTCAGCTTTGTCTTTTTCTTTCGGCTGTACTGCTGCAGATGACTTTTCTTTTTCTTTTTCGGGTTTGCCTGCCGTACCGGTCGGCGGAGTCACGTCAGGGTTTTCCGTTTTTTCCGGAGATATGGTTTCAGGTTTGGCATTTTTTTCCTGGATTTCGGATGAAGGCGGTGTTGCAGGGTCTTCATCTTTCTCTTCTGCAGGTTTATCTGCCGAATGCTCCTGTGCAAAGGACTCATGGCTTCTTTGCCGTACAGAGGATTTGATATCCGCAACATCCAGACGGGTTTCGTCGTAGCGAACCGTGGCGGTTTCCGTAGCGTAATTCATTGTAACACTTTCGACGCCCGGTACCTCGCTAATGTGTTTTTCCACTTCTTCTACACTCCAAACTGATAGCATGTCGTGTACATTGATATTGCTTGTTTTCATAAATTCTAATATTTACAATTTAAAATGTTTGTTAGTTAATGTGCCGTTTGGGAAGCTTGCATCCAAGCAAACCAAAGCATGGCATTGCCCTGTATGTTTAAAAATCAATAATGGCTTTTTCATTGATATACTAATTAATTGGTTTTTCATAGACATGCGTTTATTGTTTCGATGATCCGTTTCGCTTCGTGGGGATCCCTTACACTGATAGAAACCACCCCCGTCTGTTTTACCGGATAGTCATTGCCTCCTGGAAATAAGGCATCGCCGATAAAAATCATTTCAGATACTTCAATTCCCAAGATGTCCTTTAGTTTGTTGATTCCATAAGCTTTGTCTATCCCAGGTTTTGTAACGTCAACAGAGGTGGTGCCTCCCATTCTGATCGAGAATTCGGGAATGCGTTGATCGAGAATAGCCTTTATCTTTTTGCGCTTTACAAAATCAGGGTCCCAGGTTTTCTTTTCTTCCAACGGGGCTTTTTGTCCCAATGCCGAAAAAGTGATCTGGCTTCCACGGTCTTCGATAACTTCACCCCAGGTTTTTTCTATCTTAAAATCCACGGTGTTGGATGCTTCTTTGAGCGCATGAATTATTTTCTCTTTTTCCTTTATTGATAGGTTCTCAGCATATATTTTTTCCCATCCATTGGCATATTTATAAAATTTGGTACCGCAAGTCGGCAGTATAGAAAGGTTGTCTAGCAGGCCATTTACTGGGAAGTTAGCAAGCAGTTGCTTTTCAAACTGTGGCCAATCGCCACCTGAAATAACGGCCACCTTTACCCGTTTGAGCAAGTCCTGCAGCAATGCAGACATTTCGGCATCGAGCGAAGATTTGCTTTCGGCCAGGGTGCCGTCCAAATCAAAAATAACCAGTTTTTTCATCTTCGTTTTTATATGCTTTCGCTTTTGATTTTAGTGTTCATTTAATGTTGAGTGCTTGTTCGTTTTTACTGATATTTAAGGCCTTTGGCCCAACTGTTCCTATGATGGTATCTTCAGAAACAGAAAAATCTTGAATGGCCCGCCACAGTATGTTGGGCTCTTTTAAAAATAATTGGTGATCGCCATCTTTGATAGTTATAAATTTGGCGTTGGAAAATGTTTCAGCATATTCTTTGGCAGTTTCATAAGGTGCGGAAGTATCCTCCGCTCCGTGTATAAAGACAATCTTTTTGTCTTTAATGGCTTTTGAAAAGGCGTATAAATCGGGTTTGATCACCACTTCATTCAAGGAGTTGGCATAACTTTGCCAGGTATGTTTTTTTGCATCTTCATACACATCGTCCGTTAAATTATCGGGCTTAAAATAATCAGTCATAAAAATGGGATGCAGCATACAAATAAGTGTCCCATATTTTCCCGATGCCAATCGATCAAAAACGGCATGACCTGACATGATTTCCCTAAATTCATTTCTATCTTTATAAACAGGAAGTCCTGTAATGATAGCCCCTTTAAACCAATTGCTATGTTTTGCAAGAAGCGCCAGGGAGATAATGGAACCCATGGAGTGCCCTACAATAACCGTATTGCCATCATTAAAATTTTCTTTGGTAATAAGCTTTTCCAAGGCATTTAGTTGGATGTTGAGGCTATAATCGCTATTGGGTTTTGGAGAATCACCAAACCCCAATAAATCCACCAATAACAGCTGATGTGTTTTACTAACGGTTTCTAGCTCTCTTTTCCAATAATTTTTAGACCCTGTTAAACCATGAATAAACACCAATTTTTTGTCGCCAGCACCTACAATTTCATAATTTAATGGCATGGTTTCTGGATTGTATTTTGGTGCATTAATAACTTTAAAATACTCATAACCAGCAATAGAGCCAATTGGAATAATAAGTAATAAAAGAAAAATTAATAAGGTCATTTTACCGATTTTTAGGATTGTGTTTTTTTTTGGTTTTATGCTGTACATTTAGTTAAAACTTTGTTTTTCTATTTTAAGTTATGCAATTGTTATCTGTTTATCCAGATAGACATCCTGAACAGCCTTGATCAATTCAACCCCTTCCTTCAAAGGGCGTTGAAACGCTTTTCGTCCCATTATCAATCCGGAACCGCCGGCTCTTTTATTGATTACCGCAGTAGTTATCGCATCAACCAAATCGGACTCCCCTTTAGATCCACCACCGGAATTGATCAATCCTATTTTGCCCATATAGCAATTGGCCACTTGCAATCTGCATAGGTCAATGGGATGGTCGGTGGTAAGTGTTTTGTACATGTCATCATCATATTTTCCAAAACCTATGTTTTTAAATCCAAAGTTATTAGCCGGCAGTTTCTGTTTGATGATATCTGCCTGAATGGTCACGCCCAAATGATTGGCTTGCCCTGTAAGATCTGCCGCTGCGTGATAATCTTCTTTCTCTGTTTTAAATCCATCATTGCGCAGATAGCACCATAAAATGGTAGCCATTCCCAAATTGTGGGCTTCTTCAAAAGCTTCGGAAATTTCCTTGAGCTGCCGGTTGCTTTCCTCGGAACCAAAATAGATGGTGGCACCCACGGCAACGGCTCCCATATCCCAAGCATTTTTTACTTTTCCAAATAAGGTTTGGTCATATTTATTGGGATAGGTAAGCAGTTCATTGTGGTTGATCTTCACAATAAACGGGATTTTGTGTGCATATTTGCGGGCGTTCAGCGCCAAAACCCCAAAGGTGGAAGCCACACCATTGCACCCTGCTTCCACGGCAAGTTTTATGATATTTTCTGGATCAAAATAGTCTGGGTTTTTATAGAAAGAAAAGGCTGCACTGTGCTCAATGCCCTGATCAACGGGCAGGATGCTTAAATACCCCGTGTCTTTCAGGTTGCCATGTCCGTACAATTGGGCAAGGCTCCGCAGTACCTGTGGGTTTCGGTTGCTATCGACAAATACCTTATCGACAAAGTTTTTGTCGGGCAACTGTAATTCATCCTTGGTAATTTTTTCACTTACATGATCCAGATAGAAAGACGCTTTGTCCCCTAACTGTTCCACTATGTTTTCATGTGTTTTCATCTGCTTATATTTATTTGTTTATATCTGTGGGACCTGCCGTGCCATGGGGCCGGCAGGTTGAATTCGCATCCTAACCGTCCCGGTCTTAATCGAACAGGTTAGGTTAGGTATGCTTATTTCATTACAGAATGGTTTATTTGATCCCTAAACTTTTATTGGTTTTAGAGATGGATTTTGCGGCATCGGTCTCCATGCCGGTAAGTGCCCTAATGGCATCGATGGTCTCTGGGATTACGATTGCCTGATTATCGACCACATAAGCATAAAAAAGTTCATCGCCCACCACTTTCAGCATATCTTCCCAAAGAGCCACCTCGTACATATCGCCCCAAGGCCTTCCCATATCCAGGAACATTTCCTTAATGGTATTGTTGGAAACCAAGCCTTGGTCATAACGGATCAGCTTAATACGGCTGGACGTTTTAAAGGCTTTCAGCACGTCTTCCTTCGTGGTCTGTTTTTTTAACTTCACGTTCCAATAGTGCATGTGGCTCAAGGTTTCCGGAACTTTTACCGCCGAGGTGATCACATTCAATTCGGGATCTACACTTTGTGCGTCGGGCCCTTGATGGCTCGGGATGTCTTTTTCGGGTACCATGGTGTTCATAATACCACCTAAATGGCTTTCCCATGGATCGGTAGCTCTTCTCAATAGTGTTCCTCTGGCATAATCCAATAAATCGGCTCTTTTTAAAGCGGTCAATGTTCTTAAAATAGAGGTGGTGTTGCAAGAAACCACCCGTGTTGCATTTAGATTTAACGCCGATTTATAATTGCTTTCGGCACTAAAGGAATGGCCAGTGGTTTCGTGTTTTTCGCCCCCCTCGACAATGAATTTTATGCCTTGTTTTTTATATATTTCCACATTCTTTGCCGCAATGTTTTTTGGGGTACAATCAACCACTAGGTCCACTTTATCCAACAGGTCCTGCAAACTGCCCTTTATCGAAATGCCGGAAGCCTTCATTTGTTTTTCGGCTTCGGTGGTTGCCGCATAGATATCATACTCTTTTCTCACGGCGTTCTGTATGCGCCAATCACTGATAACATCGCAAACTCCCACAAAGTTCATGTCATCTTGTGCGTTAACGGCATCGGCAACTCTTTTTCCAATAACTCCATACCCTACTAATCCTACATTTTTCATTTTTTTTCATTTTAATTAATTAATAAATACACTTTTTGTTTTGGTAACGGTTTAAATCCGCTGCACCTAAAGATACCCATTTCGCTTCCTTTTCGTGTTAAAGGTCTGTTATATTATGCTATTGTTTTTATCACTTTTTTGCTGATTGATTTGGATCTTAAAAAATATTTGCCCGCCTCTATCAATAAAGGCCTGAATTTTCCGGAAGCGACCAAGGTGCCCAGTATTTTGTTATGCCTGTTTTGCAGCTTGATCAATGCATCTATTTTTTTGCTGTGATAATTTTGGTCCAGGATGATTTTCCCTATTTCCTCGCCACTAACAAGGGCCTGGTAAATGCCTTCGCCCGTCAACCTTGAAGCAAACCCGCCGGCATCGCCTGCCAGATAAACATTCCCTTCAAACCGATACGCCTTAAAATCCCCGTTTATCGGGAATGCCTCATATTTCCCGTCGCTTATGTCGATATTATATGTTTTGAGCCATGCGGAAAAATTTTTTGTCAACTGTTTGGACGAGATTTCTTTTGGGTTGCCCATACAGCCAACGGATACATAATGGTTGTGGGGAAAAATCCAGGCATACCAGGCCGAAAATAATTGCGAATCAAAATATACCTCAAGATCCTTATATTTGGTTTCGGGAATAATATACTGCATGGCAATTTCTGCTTTCCCTGAAGGCAATTTTAGGTACCTTCTTACCAGCGAACTGGCCCCATCGGCCCCGACCAAATGTTTATAACCTATTTTCTGGCCGTTCAGGACCACGTATTCCTTTGTGATCTTTGATACGGCCGATGCTGTCCTTACCTCGATATTATCGAATTTTTCCAGTTGTTTCAATTGCCATTGCCCCAATTCCTTACGGTCTATGGTGTAGGTAAAGTCCTCGTCATCTTTCAGATAGAACAGTTTGTTTTTGTGGTTCAGATGGATTTTATTGAAATTGAATTCTATCAATTCATCGGGTAGTTCTAAACTTTGTATGCTTTTGCCCGTTAAGCCTCCGGCACAGACCTTGGGGCCGACCACGTTGTTCCTTTCGGCAACCAATACCCTTAATGGGGTACCACCCAACTGTTTTGCACAACTGAGACCCGCAGGTCCAGCCCCAACGATGATAACATCATATTTTCCCATATCCATATCCATATCCATATCCATATTCATATTCATATTCACTTTATTTACTTATCTGAAATCCATATTGGATTTTGATTAGCCACAACAGGAACCACCTGATTTTTTTGGTTCGTTGTCTGCGACGTTTCCGGCTACTCTGTAATTTCCTACTTTAGACAAAGCGGACTGCAATTGTGCATTGCCGATAACCTGGTCTGTTTGTATAACGGCCTGCGGCGGCACCAGGCTTACTGTTACCGTTTTTACACCTGCTACCTGTTTCAGTGCTTTTTCAACGGTTTGGGTGCACCCTCCGCAGCTCATTCCTTTAATTGCTACTTGTTGTTTCATGATCTTGATTTTTAAATGTTTATAATTAATTTTCTTGTTTTTATTTTCTTGTTCTTTATGGTTTGGGTGTAAATCTATTACTGGGCATGTCATACATGTACTGCCGTGTTAAGGGTAATTGATTGTTTGCCCCTTTTACTAATAGTATTTGATGTACATCTACCTTGGCATAATGAAATACTGCGGCACAAGCGTTTAGGTAAAGACGCCACATTCGTATAAACTTAGTATCGAACATGGTCTTGATTTTATCCATGTTGCCTTCAAAGCGTTCTGCCCAATGCATCAGGGTTTTCATATAGTGCAGCCTTAAACTTTCTATATCTATGGTATGGAATCCCAAATCTGCGGCGATATACATCTCTTGCCTTAACGACGGTATGTATCCGCCTGGAAAGATGTACTTTGAAATAAACCCATCAACTTCCGTTTCCAAAATATCAGTAATATTGTGTAATAAAAACAGGCCGGTTTCTTGCAATACCGCGTTTACGTTTTTAAAATAGAGGGGCAAATTGGCTTTCCCTACATGTTCTGCCATACCAACACTTACCACACGGTCGAACTTTAGGCCAGACTTTTCCAAGTCCCTATAGTCCATTAATTTTAAGGTCACCAGATCCTGCAGGTCTTCGTCCTTGATTCGTTCTTCTCCTTTTTTTAGCTGCTCCTTACTTAATGTAATGCCCAATACCTTTACTTTGTATTTCTTTGCGGCTTCCATGGCCAAGTATCCCCAGCCACAGCCAATGTCCAATAAGGTTTGACCTTCCTTTAGGTTGAGCTTTTTTAGTATATGGTGTATCTTGTTCATTTGTGCTTCGTGCAAACTGTCCGATCCTGTTTTAAAATAGGCACAGGAATAGCTCATGGTCGGGTCCAGCCATAGTGCATAAAAATCGTTGCCTATATCATAATGATGGACAATGTCACGTTCCGATGTCCTTTTTCCAACAGGTCTGCATTTCCCAACATCGTCAACAATTTGCTTTCGTGCAAGAAGCTGTTTTTATGGCGCATGATGCTTTCCACGATTTCCTGTAGGTTGCCCACCAGCTCTATATCACCGTTCATATAGGCTTCGCCCAATGCGGTGCTGGGGTCGGCAAACAATTCTTTCTTGTGGGGAAAGTTATGGATGATAATTTCGAATTTGGATTCCCCTTCCCCGAACTTATGGGATTCCTTGTCCCAAAACACAACCGTAAAGGTTTGATCGCTTAGGTTTTTCAAAAAGGTTTTTACAAGTGCCTTGTCTATTGTTTTTGTTAGTGTTATCATGTTTTTTACTTTTTATTGCTTTGATTTGGTTTCCATTCCCATGGGCATATCACCTTCATCGTCCGTATGCGACATCATAAAAAAACGTTCCGCAACAAGTATTAAAATAATCCCTATTGCTGCAACGATAAGCACCAATGGATCGTTCAAGTATTTTATATAAAGAAATGCAGAAAGCACTGCAACATCCATTACAATGGCTATTAATGGGATGACAGGTAGAAAGTCCACGTCTTTTCTTAAATGACGAAATAGCCCCCAATGGATTGCTATATCCATAATGAGGTAAAAAATGGCGCCAATGGAAGCAATCCTTGTCAAATCGAACAAAACAGTCAATAGAATGGCTAGGGAAACCGTGAATATAAGGGCAGGATTTTTAAGCTTCCCCATTTTTTTTAAGGACGGTACTTGTTTCATATTGCTGAGCATTGCCAACAAGCGTGAAGCTGAAAAGACACTGGCAATAACACCGGATACGGTTGCAATGATAGCAATGAAAATGGTTATCCATAACCCCCATTCCCCAAAAACGGGTTGTGCCGCAGCGGCCAAGGCATAGTCCTTTGCTTTGATTATTTCCGGGATGCTCAAACCGCCAGCCACGGCCAGTGCCAATGCAACATATATAAGTGTGCAGATGAGAATGGAAAAGATAATGGATCGCCCAAGGTTCTTGTGTGGATTTTTAATATCTCCACCTTGATTCGTGATCGTTGTGAACCCTTTGTAGGCGAGGATTGCCAAGGCCAACGCCGCTACAAAGCCAAATCCCTGTGGTAGCGCTTCGGTATTTTGAGGGATATATTCTCCTGTAATGTCTGCAAACCCGGAAGCTATAAGGCCCGCAATGGCGAGCAATGCAATACCGGCCACTTTGACAATTGCTGTAAAAGTGGCTGTTGCGCCAATCACTTTGTTTCCTAAAATATTGATCACATAAGCCGTTACCAATAGCAGCACAGCAAGTATGGATGCGTAACCGGCAAATCTTTCGGGAAACAACCGAAGCGTGTATGCCCCAAAAGTGCCCGCTACCAAGCTTTCTGAAACCACCATTGACACATACATCAACAAGGAAAAAACCCCGGTTGTGGTACCCGGACCATAGGATTTATTGAAAAATTTGACAACACCTCCCGACGATGGAAAAGCATTTGAAAATTTTACATAGGAATAAGAACTGAAACCCACTACAATAGCACCTGCAATAAAAGCAATTGGAAACAAATCGCCAACCAACTCTGCTATTTGTCCCATAAGAACGAATATGCCGGCACCAATCATTACGCCCGTACCTAGTGATATAGAACCTATTAGGGATAGTTTTTGATTATCTCCACTGTTATTTTTCATTCTTAATTGTTTTTTTAGTATTATATGATGAATTTGGTTTAAAATTCCTAATGATAAGCCTATTGCTTTTTTCATAGGTGAAATAGCTAACCGTCCAATTAAAACCAACCATCAACTTATTCCTGAAACCGCTTATTGACATTAAATGGACAATAGACCAAAGCAACCAAGCAAAGTACCCTGCAAACTTAAAGGTTCCTAAATCTGCTACAGCGCGTCGTTTTCCCACAGTTGCCAGCGATCCTTTATCTTTATATTTAAAAGGCGTTGATGGTTTTTCAGTAATTTGGTTCATCAATGTCATGGCAAGATGTTTACCTTGTTGAATGGCTACCTGGGCAACCTGAGGATGACCTTTTGGGGTGTCTTTTGAAATTAACGAAGCAATATCCCCAATGGCATATATGTTATTATAACCTTCCACCTTTAAATACGCATCTGTTTTTAGGCGATTTCCATTTGTTATATGTTCTTTATCAATTCCGCTAGGAAAATGGCCTTTAACTCCTGCTGTCCAAATAAGGTTTCTGGCTACAAGGTTATTGCCACTTTTTGTTTGGACAACCTTACCATCATAGTCAATGACCGATTCATTCAATAAAACTTTAACACCTAGTCTTTTTAAATATTTTAAGGTGTTTAAAGAGGCTTTTTTAGACATGGTTAACAATAGTTCACCAGATGCTTCCACTAAATAAATATGCATCATTGAAGCAGGATATTCAGGGTAGTCCTTTGGAAGGATGAATTTGCAAAATTCGGCCAAAGCACCTGCCATTTCAACGCCTGCAGGACCACCGCCAACAATCACAAAATTGGTTAAGGCAGCACGTTCCTCATCATCACAGGTGATGGCAGCCTGTTCTAGATTTTGCAGCATCATATGGCGAATATTAAGGGAGTCCCTGATGTCTTTCATCCCCAAACAGTTTCGTTCCACATTTTCAAGGCCAAAAAAATTGGTTTCTGTGCCAGTTGCCAAGACCAGGTAGTCATATGTTAAACTACCTTTATCGGTAATAAGGGTATTGGCTGCGGGTTGGATCTCCTTTACATTTGCCAATCGAAAAGACACGTTTTTATAACCACTGATTTGTTTTCTAAAAGGGAAAGCAATGCTATCTGGTTCAAGGGCACTCGTGGCCACCTGATAAAATAAAGGCTGGAATTGATGAAAATTATTTTTATCCAACAGTACCACTTGAACGTCTTTATTTTTTAACTTTTCAACCAATGCCAAACCCCCAAAACCTCCGCCAATAATTACTATGCGAGGCAGATTGGACTCTGGTAAGCAGATAAAACCTGAAATACCGAAAATTGTTTTCTTGGCGATTTTTGTTTTTTTAAGTTTATTCATTTCAGTATTTATATTTTGTTTGGTCATTGCGGGCTGTGTATTTTTCAATACCATAGTATAAGTACAGGTTGCTGTCAAACAATGTGGTCTTTTTTGTTAATGCCTTATTGGTTATTAAGTTATTGTTGCCTTCCATAAAGACCTGTTTGCCAGTAGGCAGGTAGCCCCATAACCTAATAACCAAATACCTCCATCAATTTTATTGCCAGTTAAACCCTATTGATTTTCAATCATAGTGGTTTGGTGCAATGACGACTGTTTGAAGAGCCTTGTTGATTTAAATTACATTAAGATTTAATGTAATTTAAGTAATTTTCTTCCGATTGAAAATATAAAACGGCAGCACCACTATTGGGTTTTAAAACAATGTAAGCTGTAGCTTTATCTACCTCTGTTCCTGTTAAAGGATCAATAGCATATCTTGTCTCTCTTAGGTTCTTTAATTTGCCTACACAATCTTCACAACAACCATAATATGTTTTACCTTCAACTTCAACCGGAATTTGTTCAATTCCCATATAATTGTTATTCACAAAGCAAACAAAGCTGGTTTTAAGCTTTACTTCTTTTTTTACATGTTGCGCTTCTTTTTCGACGATTTCTTTTACTATTTCTTTTTCAGTTCGTGCTTTTTTACCTGAATTATTACAGCTTATACTTAATAGGCTAATAGTTAAGGTGCTTAATGCTAAAATTTTAATTCTTGTTCTCATTGTTTAATAATTTAATTGTTAATATATTTAAGGTTTAATAATTTAATTGATTTTTATGAGCTTCCTCCAATACAAATGTTCATATAATCCCGACCAGTACATTCCAAAAGTGAAGGCAAATAATAATTCTTCAAGAGGAACCCCTAAGACAAGTATGTGGGTCAGGTTATCTAAATTCCAGTATAATTCTACATACTCTGGGTAAAAAAGGAGAATGCTTCCAAAATAAATAAAGTAGAGTATGGAGAAAAGAACACCTCCTACCCATATCTTCCCCTTTAAATCCGGACGACAATATAAAGTGGCCAAGCTACCTAAAAACAAAGCAATGACACCACAATAAATATGATTTAATGCAGTAAAAACACTTAACACAATAAATACAATTACCGGCACAAAAAGAATATAAATATGTAATTTATGCTTTTGGTGATAGCGTTCTGTATGAGGTATTTCCAAAAGGTTTCTTTTAAAAATAATACGGTAAAGTACGGTGCCTATACCACCAATGGCAAAAGAAAATATTATGCTTTCAATATCAAAGCCTGTATTTTCCGCTAAATTGAACAGCGATGGTGGAAACCAGTATTCTGGCACAAACAAGGGTTCTGTAAGGCCAAAAGGCATGGTAATCAAGCTCATTTTGAGCATTTCTTTTTTAAAGTCTTTTTTACTGACATAGATTATGGCCCAAATAATCAGGATTATTAACGACCAAATAAACCAAACGTATTGCATATCTTTATTTTTTTTGAAGGTTTAAATATGAAACGGTTTCTTTTACTGAAAGTGGGTAGGTAGCATTGCCGGTCCTAACATAAAAGGTTGTGCTTTTACCGTCATTCACATAAACGGGATGTGGGGAAGGCTCAACATCTACCAAGCAAATATCCTTTCCTTCCAGGTCATAAAACGATACATGACTGCTAAAGCATGCTTCACGGTCAATATAGGTTGAAATTATGCGGAATACTTCCCGCTCAAAACCATCCCTGTTTTTGTGCTTAAGGGTTTTAAAATCGTTTTCCAGACCGAGGATATTGCCCTCATCATCTACCCCAACAATCAATTTACCACCTTTGGCATTCATAAAGCCCACGATGGTTTTGGCAATGACAACCTCCAGTTCTCTATTGGGTATTTTTTTAAAATAGTCGTAGCGTATGGACGATTTAAATTCTACCCAATCATGTTCGCCCAATTCTATTAGTTTTTGCACATCTCGTTTTAAAAGGCGCTCTTGTTTTTTTATCAGGTCTTTGGTCTTGGTGAAATTAATCCAAAACAAACCAGAAAAAAACCCCAAAATGGCACCAAGTGCTGTAAGGATACCACTCATTCCTGCCATATTAAAGGTAAAAGACCCTAGCAAACGTTCTTGCAGGATATCTTTAAATAACACTGTAGAAAAAGGGGTGTGGCTAAACTCAAACCAATAGACCACCATGGTGAATGGATGTATGAGGAAATAGAAAACACTGGTCCCAATAAATACGTGAACCAATATTATTTTAATGTTTTTTGTCACCATGATCTTCGTTTATTTTGGCTTCAAATTATTTTGTTTTTAGTTGAGCATTGTAAAAGGCAGCGATGCATGCCCCAATAAGCCATCCTAAAATAAAAATCTGTATGATTCCGAAGAAAGCTTCTATTGGTGGCACATCCATTCTAATAATATTGGTAGCGTCCAATCCGTGCAGTAAGCTGTTGAAAAAGCTTATAGTTCCTTTTTGTCCAGCAGTTGTCATAACAATCATACAGCCTAGATAAATCAAGGCGCCTGTTAGACCGAAGGCAAATCCCAGTTTTTTTACATGTAATCGATGCATAATTTTTGGTTTTAAATTAGTTGTCTGATTTTAATATTTTTTTTGCTTCTTCAAATTCTTCCTTGGATATTTCGCCTTTGGCAAATCGTTTTTTCAAAATATCCAGTGGGTTCTCTTTTTTTGATTTTTGATATGGAATCTCTACAGGGATAAAGAATATCCAAGCAATGAAAACTATCCATATAATCCACCATATGAGGTGCATACCTCCAAAATGTCCGTCGTAAAAATGCATAATGTTTAATTTTTAGTTATTATTAATTTATTTCTGTAATTGTATAGCCCCCAAGTATATTGAGTTGCTTTTGTAATTCATCAACTGAAAGGGCTTCTTTCATTGTGATGATTGTAGCTCCTTTCGGATTTAGAAAAATTTCCGTTTTTTCAACTTTTGGATGCGTCTCTAAAGTCTTTTTGATTCTTGTAACGCACCCTCCACATCCCATGCCGTCAATTTGAAATTTCCGTTTCATATGTAAATATTTATTGTCTTTTATTAGTCATATGTAATCCGCATATCTTCATTGGTATTTGCGACCAATTTTTAGGGTATGCTCATTTTATCGCTTTTTTAATGATGGTGATGCCCTGTATGTTCTTCTTTTTGGGCTTTCCCCGGTGATTCTTCATTATCTTGTTTATGGTTTGTATCGTTATGGCCGTCATGGTTGCTGTGACCATGCGAACCATGGGGCATAAATAGATGAACGGCAAACATTGCTATTATAAAGATGAATAGTGTGGCGCCACCGCCAATTCCAAAAGATGGTGCCAAAAAGATGAAGAGGAGTGGCAATCCACAACCAATAACCATCCATAACCAGTGATTTTTCATTGTTTTTTAGGTTTTAACTATTAATAAATCAGTGATGCTCGGCATGGTCTTCTTTGGTTTCCCCTTTCATGTCATCCATCATATCCATTCCTTTCATGTCCATTCCTTTTTCGCTCATCATTTGTTTACAGGACTCCATGCAGTCTTCGCTCATCATGCCTTTTTCGTGCATCATTTTCATCATGTTGCCCATCATTTTTCCGTCACTCATCATACCTTTCATCATGGCGTGCATCATTTGTTTGTTGCCCATCATATTTTTCATCATCATGCTGTCTTTCATCATCATTTGCATGCCTTCGCCTTGCATCATTTGCATGGCGTTTTCACTATTGTGCATATTGGTCATGAACTCGGTCATATACTCTTGATTGTTTGCTATGGCAGTCATCATTTCGTTTCGGGTATCGGCATTTTTCATCAATGCCTGCAAATCTGTGTCTTGCTTGCAGCTACTTAAGCTTACAAGTCCGATTACTGATAAAATAATTGTTAGTCTTCTCATGGTGTTTAATTTATTGAGTTATTAAATTTTTGTTTTTAATAAGCACATTCCCTATGATCCATTTTCATAAACAGAAAAGGAAATGTGCCATCAGCTATTAATTAATTTGCGGATTTTAAAAAGGTTTCAATTTTTGCGATTTCATTGGCGGTCAGGTTTGCCCTAACCCGCATGTGCAAAGCTATAGTGCTCCAGTCGGTATCGTTATAATCAGCTGGAGAAGGTGCCAAATGGCATCTGTTGCAGGTTTCACCTTAAGGGGTTTTTAAATCTCATTTTTTTTGTGTTCATAATTAATTGGTTTTAATTGTTAAAAATTTTTAATTGTTAAAAATATTGATATCACAGATTATTCGGTTACATAACTTTCGTTCCTTTTTATATAATTTCATCGTAAAAACTACGCTTCCAGTTTTCGGTGTTTTTATAGTCAGTCATACTCACCCCAACAATGCCCTTAAACTGTCTTGATAAATGGTTTATGCTACTATAATCCAATAAATAGCTTATATCTGAAAACGAATACTGCTTTAATTGGATGAGTTCTTTTGCTTTTTCTATTTTAAGTTTGATAAAATATTTTTCTATGGTGGTTTTTTCAAAGGATGAAAAAAGTTTACTCAATGTTTTGTAATCGCGATGAAGGGCTGCTGCCAATAAGGCGGATAAGTTTACTTTGATGTTTAGTGGCAAATCAAGCAATAACTCTATTAGGATTATCTTGATTCTTTCCACAAGCATCTCTGCTTCACTCGGTACTATTTCAAAGCCATTTGAATACATTACTTTTGTAACGTTATTAATATTTTTTTCATTGGTTTTGTCTGTGGTTTCAATCAATAATTTACCCAATTCTATTGAGACTATGGGTACGTCAAGATCTTGGAGCTCTTGTTTGATAACTTTAATACATCGGCTGCATACCATGTTCTTTATCCAAAATTCTTTTTGTGCAGTCATGATTTTAAAAATGTTGAAATTGGTATTATGCTCAATAACATAAAGGGGTTGCCTTTAATTGATTTGTTTTTATTTATTTCTGGTTGTTGAAAAATTCATCAACAAATTTTAGCCACCGGAATATTTTTGGCTGAGCAGATTACATTTGATCTGCAGTACAGAAAATCAAATTAAGAGAGTCTCGTTAAGAATATATATGTCCTTGGATATTAGAGGAGGTAAATATTCTTCAAAAAGAATTTTGTTTTCCTGTTGTCCTTCAAAAAGATGGCTATAGGTATAAAAGTATGTATTTTGGAAAATGAAGGTTTCGGTTTCATTTTCGGGGTTTAATTTATTAAAAGCATTATCACCTAGTTTAACAATGGTTTGATGGTTACAACAATTCTTTTGCTGAACTGAACAGTTTTTTGATGAAGACGTACTTTTCAGTAATCCATCCTTGCAAATTTTTGCTTTTCCAAAAACAGCTGTATCTACCAAAGTATTTCCACAAAAATGCATGTCCACAGCATAAGAAGAAGTGGTGTATAATATACCAATTGCCAAAAAGAAGGATGCTATTTTGGTAAATAGAAGTTTCATAGTTTTGATTAATAAATCATGCCTAAATTAAATAATTTTTTTGTATATAACGTTTTAATAACAAAATTTTATGAGTGTTCATTGATCTCACAATGAACCAAATGTAGCAATATCTGAAAAAAGAAATATGACATTGGTCATATTTAGGTAAGAAGCCATTTAATACATTTGCCTGTAATTAAATCATGGGTAAACCATTGATTTAATAATTTGTAATAATTGGTTATAACCTGAGTTTGATTTATTACATAGAACTAATAAATTGACTTAAATAATTAAAAATCATATACTTGTCATTTCGACGGAGCGAAGCATGAGTGACGAGAAATCCCATAAAAATGCGATTCCTCCTCGTTCCTCGTTCGGAATGACAAATCATTC
>Ga0207906_1000438_pt1 | contig 16319 bp, 18 predicted proteins | sample LinPmetageLP37_FD_184050 | JGI IMG/M metagenome (GOLD analysis project Ga0207906, IMG submission 184050) | Marine viral communities from the Pacific Ocean - LP-37 (SPAdes) | ecosystem: Environmental > Aquatic > Marine > Oceanic | place: Pacific Ocean | collected 2010-06-16 | reverse complement strand
GCTCCTTGGCTTCAACCTATAATCCCGGAAACAACGATAATCAGAAGTTGAAAGCATGGTGGCACCACAAAAAATTGCAGTACTGGGTGGCGGTACGTTTGGTACCGCCATTGCCAATATGATTGCTACCAATGGTCGCAATGTGGTCTTGTGGATGCGGGATGAAGAGAATGTTGCACGCTGCCGCCAAACACGTGAAAACCACCTCTACCTTCCCGGCTATCAGTTACACCAGAACTTACAAGTATCCAGTGACCTACATGGAAGCCTAGAGGGGGCTGAGGTTATATTCTTCTCTGTCCCCAGTTCTGCATTTCGCGCTTTAGCGAAAGATGCCAGACAGTATATTGCTACCCAGGCCATGGTTATCAGCACTGCCAAAGGGATTGAAGCCAACACATTCAAGCTGATGAGTGAAATCCTCGAAGAAGAACTTCCAGAGGCCAGGGTTGGGGTTATCAGTGGACCCAATCTTGCCAAGGAAATTGTCAACAGGGCCATCACCGCTACAGTTATTGCCAGCGACGATGAGCGTTTATGCAAGGAAGTGCAAGTGTTGCTGGGCTCTCCCTATTTTCGCGTTTACGCCAACCGCGATCGCTTTGGTGTGGAGTTGGCTGGTGCTTTAAAAAATATCTATGGGATTGCTGCCGGTATGGGTGCAGCCATGAAAATGGGACAAAATACCACCAGTGTATTAATTACTCGCAGTCTTGCAGAAATGAGCCGGTTTGCCGCCAAGCTGGGAGCGAACCCGATGACTTTTCTGGGGTTGAGCGGGGTCGGTGATTTATTCGTCACCTGTACCTCCCCGTTGAGCCGGAATTATCAGATAGGCTTTGCTCTGGGTGAGGGCTTGACACTCGATCAAGCAGTTGCAAAAGTAGGGCAAGTTGCAGAGGGCGTCAACACCACCAAAATCATCAAACAGGAGGCTGAAGAATTGGGTATTTATATGCCTCTGGTCAGCGCTCTCTATGAAACCATGTTCAATAAAAAGCCGGTTAGTGAGGTGCTCAGTAGTCTGATGCTCGCTGAGCAAAGTACCGATGTTGAATTTACTGCAGGGGAATGTCATGAAAGAGACGTTTAAGATCAATGTATTAAATGTCGATACCTGGATTCGACTGCTCTATATGATTCTGTTTGTCATATTGTTAGTGGTCGCACGTTTTGTTGTACTGATTGTTACTATCATCCAGTTCTTGGTGGTATTGGTTAGCGGGGAGGATAACCGTAATCTGAGAACATTGGGGCAGGGTACTGCTCAATGGGTCTGTCAGGCGGTTCTTTTCCTCACCTACAACTCTGAGGAAAAACCCTATCCCTTTTCAGATTGGCCTGAAACTCAGGCCTCTGTGGTGGATCACTGGGCGGACGCGGAAGTGGACGAGATACCTGCTGCCGAGTATTCCTCTGCTTCAGATGAAGATGTGCCCTCTTTTGTCAGTCAGAAATCTGGGGGGGAAGCGTCATCAGTTGATGATGCTCAAAAGGAAAAAAGCGAGTAATAAAAGCTGGTGCTGATCTACCTACTGCGCCACGGCGATGCACCCTACAGTGACATGGCGGGTGAAAGGTCATTGTCGGTTGAGGGCAAAAAGAACCTCGAATCTGTATTGTCGCAGCATCGCACGGAACTGTTCGGGCTTGCTTTAGTGCTCTGCAGCCCGGTTCTTCGTGCCCGGCAAAGCATGACAGTTTTGGCAGAAACACTGAATTATCAGGGGCCACTGTTGTTTGATGATGTGCTATGTCCCGAAAGTAGTGTGTCTGCCGTTGAAAGCCGCGTGAATTCCATGATGGAAGAGACGGTACTATTGCTTGGCCATCAGCCTCTAATTGGCAAACTTCTTGAGTATTTGACAGATCAGACTGGCTTGGGGTGGTCAATGACCACCAGTTCACTGGCTTGCCTTGATGTCACAGCTTTCAGCCGAGGTTGTGCTGAACTGAAGTGGTTGACGATTCCAGAGCCGGGCTGAATCCGCGGATACCCCCCCTGAAAGTTTTAACCGATTCAACGAGAAACTAACAGTTGATCAGTGAGAGGAGCTCATTGCGGGTGGCTTGATTGTCTCTAAATGAGCCTAGCATGGCGGACGTTTTCATTACCGAGTTTTGCTTCTCTACACCCCGCATCATCATGCACATGTGTTTGGCTTCAATAATGACTCCAACCCCATTTGCCCCGGTGACCGATTCAATGGTATTCGCTATCTGGGCTACCAGTGTCTCCTGAATCTGGAGACGACGAGCATACATGTCGACAATTCTGGCAACCTTTGAAAGACCCAGCACCTTTCCATCAGGAATATAAGCAACATGACATTTGCCGATGAATGGCAGTAAGTGATGTTCGCAAAGTGAATAGAGCTCGATGTCCTTGACGATAACCATTTCATTAGCATCAGAGGGAAACAGGGCTCCATTGATCACGTCATCAAGATTCTGGTGATAGCCACGGGTCATAAACTCAAATGCTTTGGCTGCGCGCTTGGGTGTATCCTTGAGTCCTGCCCGGGAAACCTTTTCCCCCGTAGACTCAATAATATGGGTGTAGCAATCGGTAATTTTCACAAATATTCTCGGCCTTTAGCTTTAGAAGCCGGAGCATAACCCTACGTTGGCGATAGGTAAACCTAAAGCCATTTGTTGACAGCAAAAGTAAAATGACAGCATGAAAAATCAAAGAATAATACCCGCCAAAGTTGGCGATTTTATCAACTGGGGTGCAGAGCGCTTTGAAGCTAAAGGATTGTGTTTTGGTCACGGCACTGACAATGCCTGGGACGAGGCTCTCAGTTTGGTATTGTTTGCTTTGAGTCTGCCCTGGGATAGTGATGTCAGTGTCCTGCAGCGGTCACTTTCCACTGACGAGCAATCGCGTATCACTAGCTTATTTGACCGGCGGATTAGCGAACGTATTCCGGCAGCTTATATCATTGGTGAGGCTTGGTTTGCCGGGTTGTCGTTCGCTGTAGATCAGCGAGTATTGGTGCCACGGTCACCAATTGCCGAACTGATGGAATCAGAGTTTTCTCCCTGGTTAAAAACCTCGCCGGCGACTGTTCTGGACCTCTGTAGCGGCAGTGGCTGCATTGGCATTGCCTGCGCCCATTACTTCCCGGAGGCCCGCGTGGTACTAAGTGATATCTCGGTTGATGCACTGGATGTGGCCGAGAAAAATATCCAACGTTATCAGCTCAGTGAACGCGTTATCACTGCAGAATCAGATCTGTTTGCCGGTCTCTGCGGTCAACGTTTTGATCTGATCGTCGCGAACCCCCCCTATGTGGATGCAGAGGATCTCGCAGACATGCCCAGTGAGTTTCTGCACGAACCGGCTATCGGGCTAGCTTCGGGGATTGATGGTCTGGATTTTACTCGCCGTCTGATTAATGAGGCACTGGATTATCTCACAGAGGAGGGTTCTCTGATTGTTGAGGTGGGGAATTCATGGCTGGCTCTCGAGGATGCATTTCCGGCCATATCATTCCTCTGGATAGACTTTGAGCGGGGTGGTCATGGGGTTTTTTTGTTGACCACACAACAGCTACGTGCACATCGTTTGTCATTGGACATCGACTAACCACGACAGAGTAAAGCTGATCGTATAAAATTCCTGTCTTGCTGCCTTTGTATCTCTTGTCCTCAGGAGAGTTGATGCGGGCATTCTTACGAACCGATAACCTGGAAAATCCTATGTCTGGCAATACCATTGGCAAGCTGTTTACCGTGACCACCTTCGGTGAAAGCCATGGTGCTGCCCTGGGTTGTATTGTCGATGGCTGTCCCCCTGGACTGTGTTTAACCGAACAGGACATGCAACGGGACCTGGATCGGCGCAAACCGGGTCAGTCACGCTATACCACGCAGCGACGTGAAGGTGATCAGGTGAAAATCCTGTCGGGCACATTTGAGGGCAGGACGACTGGAACCCCGATCGGATTAATCATTGAGAATACTGACCAACGCTCTAAGGATTATTCGAATATCAAGGATCAGTTTCGGCCAGCGCACGCTGATTACACCTATTTTCAGAAATATGGTATTCGGGATTACCGTGGGGGTGGTCGGTCGTCTGCACGCGAAACCGCCATGCGCGTCGCGGCTGGCGCGATTGCCAAAAAATATCTGAGAGAAGTTGCCGGTATAACGATTCGTGGATACCTCTCACAACTGGGTCCGATCAAAGCCGAGAAGGTTTTCTTGGATGAGATAGAAAACAACCCCTTCTTTTGCCCCGATCCCGACAAGGTTCCGGAAATGGAAACTTACATGCAGCAGCTGCTCAAGGAGGGTGACTCTGTCGGCGCAAAAATCACCGTCATTGCCACGGGTGTCCCGCCGGGCCTGGGTGAACCGGTATTTGATCGGCTTGATGCGGAGATCGCCCATGGTCTGATGAGTATCAATGCCGTTAAAGGTGTTGAAATCGGTGCCGGATTTGATTCGGTTGCCCAGCGAGGTACCGATCATCGCGATGAAATCACCCCCGAGGGCTTTCTGTCCAACCATGCCGGAGGTGTGCTTGGTGGTATTTCCTCGGGTCAGAATATCGTTGCTCATCTGGCGTTAAAACCGACCAGCAGCTTGCGGGTTCCTGGCCGTTCAGTAGATATCAATGGCAATGCGATTGATGTTGTGACCACTGGAAGACATGATCCCTGCGTGGGTATTCGTGCCACGCCGATTGCTGAGGCTATGCTCGCGATTACTCTGATGGATCACCTGTTGCGTCATCGTGCCCAGAATATCCATGTGGACAGCGGCCTGCCACCAATCCCTGCCAGCTAGACAACTGTTTTTTTGTGACTCACGAGGCAGTTCCATACTGGCGGTTGTCTGCGTTCTATTTTTGTTTCTTTGGCCTGTTGGGCGCGCTGTTTCCCTATTGGTCTCTTTACTTGCAGTCGCTTGGCTACACGGCTACCGAAATAGGCTTTTTACTGGCTATTCCGATGGCCACCAAGGTGATTGCGCCAAATATTTGGGCCTGGATTGCCGATTATACCGGTGAGCGGTTGGCAATTATTCGTTTGGGTGCATTGCTGGCCTGTCTGTGCTTTGCCGGCATTTTTATTAACCAGGGCTTCTGGGCCATTACATTGGTGATGGCTGGATACAGTTTTTTCTGGAATGCAGTGTTGCCCCAGCAAGAGGTGGTAACCACCAGTTTTTTACATCAACGACCAGAAAACTACAGTCGTATCCGGGTGTGGGGTTCTGTTGGCTTTATTGTGTTTGTGTTGGGCAGTGGTGCCTGGTTCGACAGATACAGCATCGATACATTGCCCGTCATCGGCCTGCTGTTGCTGGTGGGAATTTTCCTGTCCAGCCTCGCTGTGCCCACGCCTGCCTATCGACAGTTTGAGGTCGTCTCGCAGACATTTGCATCAGTCCTAAAACAACCCGTTGTGGTGGCTTTTTTTGTGGCAGGCATGCTGATGCAGCTGTCCCATGGCATCTATTACAGTTTCTTCAGTATTTACATGGAGTCTCACGATTACAGCAGGAGTGAGATCGGTGTCTTGTGGTCAGTGGGTGTCATTGCGGAGGTGTTTCTGTTTGTCATCATGCACCGTCTTTTACCACGTTTTGGTGTGCGTATAATTATGATCAGTTGCCTGTTGGTCGCCACATTGCGCTGGCTATTGATAGGCTACTTTCCCGAACAACCCGTGATATTGGTGCTTGCACAGGTTTGTCATGCGTTGACCTTTGGGGCCTATCATGCAGCGGGTATTGATTGCATACGCCGCCTGTTTGAAGCAGGTAATCAGGGTAAGGCCCAGGCCCTGTACAGTGCATTTTGTCTGGGGTTTGGTGGCGCCGTTGGCTCCGGGGCAGGGGGGCTAATATGGGATTTCAGCCCGCTGATGGCTTTCCAGTTGGGTTCTTTGTCCTGTTTTCTGGCCAGCTTTGTGATTTGGTTCCGTCTTAAGGATACCCGTCTTTGATATTTTCAGGGCTATCATGTCTTTGTATGCAGGGACTCGGGAGAAACGCCAATGAAATCCGTTATAGTGATTATGATCCTGGTTGGTGTTTATCTGTTTTATCCTACCTATGATCTGCTGGTCAAGGACAGCCCGTTTGATGAAACCTTTACATTACAGGGTAGCCAGTTCCTGACAGCTGACCGGTGTCGCGAAGCGGCAATGGCGAAGAAACTGCGCTACTTCCATTGTGCAGGTAGCAGTATTTGGGGCGATTTATTAAACACCTATGGCAGCTATCAACCTGAAAAACGTTACAGCGACCCTGAATTATTTAAAGATGACAGGAGTTGATGACTGGACGCCGAGAGCAATAAAAAACCCACGAGAACGTGGGTTTAATAATTGGTCGGTGTGAGAGGATTCGAACCTCCGACCCCTTCCTCCCGAAGGAAGTGCGCTACCAGGCTGCGCTACACACCGGCGGCGCGCATTATATCATCCTCCATTGAAGAGTCCACGACTCGCCGGGCTACTGCTCCGGGTTCACTTATGTGACCATTGACAGTATTTGAGTTTTCATCGGACAATCATCGTCCGCTGGCAAATCCCTCTAGAGTATCTGATGCCACGATCAATCTCGGATAGCACTGAAAAAATTCGCGCAAAGAAAAAGCGTTTCCTGGAACGCGAGGAAACGATTATTGAGAAGGCGCTGTGCCTGCTGATCAGGGACGGTGTTGACAAGGTAACCGTGTCCGCCATCTCCCGTGAAGCCGGTGTCGGTAAAGGGACCATTTACAAACACTTTCTCACCAAAACAGAAATTCTGATGCGTATCGTGCTCGATTATGAGCGCCATATCACTGAAAACCTTCGCCAGGGAATTGAAGCTGCAGAAGCGGGTGATCCCGGGGCTGCCGCTCGCTCCTATTTTCAGGCCCGTCTCGCTGACCCATCACTGGATCGTCTGGTGCAATTGCTGGAAGTCCGGCTCCATGACAATCATGAAGTGGTTGATAAAATGGATGAACTGCATGCATTGCGACGCTCCAATGTGGATGCGCTACATTCGATGCTTGCCAAGCTTATAGAGAAGGGCGTGCTCGAGGATGTACCGCCCCATTATCATTACATGGCCTGCTGGGCTCTAGCTCAGGGTGCGGTTGAGGCGTATTTCAATATCAGTTATGGCGCGGCAGTAGAAGATAAAGAAGACTTTTTAAACTTCATAGGTGGCATCGGTATCACCATGGGTAATCGCGGGCAATTGCGCGACGATAAAATTGCCCATTCAAGTGCCAATGCCAGTCGGACAGAAGTTCATCATTCTACATAGGTGCGGCGGTGTGGCATGATTCGATTCAACTCTGGGTTCACGGTCGCTCCATGTAGTCAGTAACACCTAGATATCTGATGAACTTAAAAATATAACCATTTGATTTATAATTACATATTTGGGTAGTTTGGCCCGCCGCCACCCTCGGGTGCAACCCATATAATATTCTGGCTGGGATCCTTGATATCACAGGTTTTACAGTGCACACAGTTCTGTGCATTGATCTGAAAACGCTTTTCTCCCCCTGTCTCCTCAACAACTTCATAAACTCCAGCGGGGCAATAGCGCTGAGCAGGTTCATCATAAAGGGGCAGATTGTGGCTGATTGGTATCTCAGGATTTACCAATTTCAAGTGACAGGGTTGTGCCTCTTCGTGATTGGTGTTGGAAATGAAGACCGAGGACAGTTTGTCGAAGGTGAGTCTGTTATCCGGTTTTGGATAGTCAATGGTTTTTGACTCTGAGGCTGGCTTGAGTCTGGCATGATCCGGTCTGGGATCGGTGAGTGTCCAGGGCAGGTGACCATTGAAAATATTGATATCGATAAAAGCATAGGCTGAGCCGATAATATTGCCCCATTTGTGTTGTGCGGGGCCAAAATTGCGGTGCCTGTGCAGTTCCTGATAAGCCCAGCTTGACTGATAGTTGCTGTTGAAGGCTGTCAGTTCATCCTGTTGCCTGTTGCTCGCAATGGCCTCTGCAGCACTTTCTGCAGCGATCATGCCGGTTTTCATCGCACAATGGATACCCTTAATTTTTGCAAAATTGAGTGTGCCGGCATTATCTCCCAACAAAACTCCACCACTGAAGGTCATTTTTGGCAGAGATTGCATGCCACCTTTAACCAGAGCTCGAGCACCGTAGGATACTCTTTCTCCTCCCTCTAGATACTGTTTGATGACAGGGTGTTGTTTGTAGCGCTGGAATTCATCAAATGGGCTGAGATGCGGGTTGGAATAGGAGAGGTCTATCGTCAGGCCCACTGCTACAAGATTGTCTTCCATATGGTACAGAAAGCCGCCACCGGAAGAACCTGTTTCACTCAGTGGCCAGCCCGCACTGTGAACCACAAGCCCCGGGTAGTGTTTCTCTGGTGGGACCTGCCAGAGCTCCTTGATGCCAATACCATAGTGCTGTGGCTGTAAGGCGTTGTCATCGAGGGAAAAGTGCTCAATCAGCTGTTTTCCCAGGTGTCCCCGGCATCCCTCGGCAAAAAATGTGTATTTTCCCCGGAGTTCCATGCCGGGGGTATAGTCCGTTTTCTGGCTGCCATCGGCTGCGAGGCCCATATCGCCGGTTACAACGCCCCGAACGTTATTTTTATCATCGTAGAGCACTTCTGCGGCAGCGAAACCGGGAAAAATTTCTACACCCAGCTGTTCGGCCTGTTCAGCCATCCAGCGACAGAAATTACCAAGACTGATAATGTAATTGCCGGCATTGTGCATGGTTTTAGGAACAAACAGGGATGGAACCTTTATTCCCCGGGTTTTGTTGAATACATAGATATTGTCCTGGCGAACCTCTGTGATGAGCGGAGCGCCGAGCGTTTTCCAGTCGGGGAATAGTTCATCCAGGGCAGTTGGCTCCATGACGGCACCCGAGAGAATATGGGCACCTACTTCCGAGCCTTTTTCAAGCACCACAACAGACAGGTCGGGGTTGATCTGTTTCAAGCGGCAGGCCGCTGATAAGCCCGCTGGCCCGGCCCCGACAATAACGATGTCGTAATCCATATATTCACGTTCCACAGCATTCTCCATAGGGTTTCAGTCTGTCATGTCCGGTGTGCGGAGGGTGTGAATTTTAGCCTGTATAGACCCACGGTGCTATGCGGATTTAGGACCCGCCAGTCAGTACTACGAGGTCAGTAATTGATTGTCTGAAAATTTCCCTTTGCCTTGATTTGGCTTGATGGTGGCGGCATGATTAGCACCCCTCAATGCTAACCAATGAATTTCAAAGGGTATTCCATGAAAGTACTTGTCGCTATCAAGCGCGTGGTGGACTACAACGTCAAGGTGAGACCCCGAGCCGATGCTGCCGACGTTGATCTCAATAATGTCAAAATGTCGATTAATCCTTTCTGCGAAATTGCTGTGGAGGAGGCGGTACGTCTCAAGGAGCAGGGCCTTGCCGATGAAATTGTTGTCGTTTCAATAGGGTCTCAGCAGGCTCAGGAACAGTTGCGTACGGCATTGGCGCTGGGTGCAGACAGGGCTTTGTTGGTGGTCACAGAAGATGTGCTCGAACCGTTGGCCATCGCCAAGTGTCTGAAAGTGTTGTGTGATCGCGAACAACCGGATCTTGTACTGATGGGTAAACAGTCGATTGACGGCGATAATAATCAGACGGGACAAATGCTCGCGGCGCTGACTGGGTACCCTCAGGGTACCTTTGCATCAAAGCTGGAACTGACGGGTGACAATAAGGCGACGGTAACCCGTGAGATTGATGGCGGGTTGCAATCACTGGCGCTTACCTTGCCGGCAATTGTGACTGCCGATCTGCGCTTAAATGAACCGCGCTATGCCTCTCTGCCCAATATTATGAAGGCCAAAAAGAAACCTCTGGATACTTCGACCCCGGATGAGCTGGGTGTTTCCATTTCGCCGCGCGTCAAGCTGCTAAAGGTTGAACTGCCTGCGCAGCGAGCGGCCGGTATTAAAGTGGCCGATGTTGAGGAGTTGATGGACAAACTGAAAAATGAAGCGAAGGTGATCTGATGAGTATTCTGATTATTGCTGAACATGATAACAGTGATCTTAGGCCTTCGACGCTGAACAGTGTCAGCGCGGCGCAGGCGATTGGTGGTGATATTGTCGTATTGGTGGCGGGCTCCAATTGCGCCGGCGTGGCTGACACACTGTCAAAGGTGCCTGGTATCAAAAAAGTACTTCTGGCTGACAATCCGGTCTATAGCCATCACCTGGCCGAGAATATGGCGCCCCTGGTTGCCGAGATTGCTGAAGGTTTCAGTCATGTACTGGCGCCAGCCAGCACGACTGGAAAAAATCTGATGCCGCGAGTGGCTGCTCTGCTCGATATGCAGGCTATTTCGGATATCAGCGAGGTAATAAGCCCGGATACCTTCAAGCGGCCAGTGTACGCGGGCAATGTCATCGCGACAGTGCAAAGCAGCGATGAAGTTAAGGTGCTCACTGTGCGCTCCACGGCATTTGAAGCGGCTGTAACAGAGGGAGGTAATGCCACCATTGAACAGATTTCCAGTGTACACAATCAGGATCTCTGTATCTTCATAGGCCAGGAGTTGGCCGTTTCCGAGCGGCCGGAATTGACCTCTGCCCGGGTCGTGGTTGCGGGTGGTCGTGGCATGGGCAGCAGTGAGGGTTTCGCTATGCTGGAAAAACTGGTCGATAAGCTTGGTGCGGCAATGGGCGCATCCCGTGCAGCTGTGGACGCGGGCTTTGTTCCCAATGATATGCAGGTGGGCCAGACAGGTAAAATTGTTGCTCCGGAACTGTATATTGCCGTAGGTATTTCAGGTGCGATTCAGCATCTGGCAGGAATGAAAGATAGCAAAGTCATTGTAGCGATTAACAAGGATCCGGAAGCGCCTATTTTTCAGGTGGCAGATTATGGTCTGGTCGGTGATCTGTTTGAGCTGATTCCCGCCATTGAAGCGCAGCTCTGAGCGATGTGCAAACCATAAAAAAACCGGTCTTTTGACCGGTTTTTTTAGTCCCTGCTTTTTTCTGAGAAGCTGCCATCCCGACCAATTTTCTTGTGGAACTCCTTCCGCTGTTCGGGCGACATACTGCGCCATCGTTCTTTTAACGCTTCCCGTTTCTCTGCGGGCAGGTTGTGAAATTTTTCACGTGCCTGATGGATACGTTGGCGTTCTTCCGGCGATAGTGATTTAAAATACTCGCGTCGTTTCTCCAGTTTGTCCCTCTCTGCCGGTGTCATTGATTCATAACGCTGTTTCCAGTCCTTCTTGTGGCGTTTGGAGGGGTGCACTTTGTCTTTTTCAGCGTAATAACGATGGCTTCCGGCAGCCTCGAAGGGGTTTATGACCTGGTTGAGAGGGTTGTGCCCCGGAGTAAAAGGTTCACCCTGGTGGGCTTGTCCAGGAAGTGAAAAGGCACAGATCAGGGCAAAGGCGAGCACCTGTGGTAAAAAATGTCCGCGACAGAATATGCTTTTGTACATGTATCAGCCCTTCAGATTGGAGGTGTCGCTGGCCAGCCAGGAATAGAATTCCATGTCTTCGTAAAGATCGATTTCTTCACTGAGCATGAACTCTTCCTGGGGGGAACTGTCCTGCTGCAGATTTTGTGTGAGTGGTGAGAACACCAGTATAACTGCTACCAGAGAGATTGCCGCCATGCTGACAACCGGGATAAAAAAGTCTGGCCATCTGCGTTGATTGGCGACATTGAGAGCCATGTTTCTTGCTGCCACCAGGCGACGGGCTGTCGCAGAGTCAAGCTCGTTTTCAGAGTGACGCAAGGTGTCTTGTAGTTGTTTCTCTAGATCAGTCATACCAATAATCTCCCAGTGTGTCCCTAAGCTTGATTAATGCGCGGGAATAATGGGTTTTAACGCTGCCTTCACTGCACTTCATGGCTATTGCTGTCTCTTTTGTACTGAGGCCCTCCCAGCAGCGCAACATAAAAACCTGTTGTTGGCGAGGAGGGAGGTGGATCAGTGCCTCTTTTAAAACACGTATCTGACGTTCGCGCTCATGCCGTGTATGTGGTGTTGTACTGTCAGGCCCTGCAACGGCTTCAATAGGGTCTTCTTCGGTCTCTTCACCCTGTTTGTCCCTGAAGTGGGAAAGCCATCCTTTAAACTGTCTCTGAAATTTTCTTTTACGGTGCAAGTCATTGATTTTGCTTTGCAATATTCGATAAAACAACGGGCGCCATTCACCGCTTGGCTTATGTGCATAGCTGACCACCAGTTGGGTCATGGCCTCCTGCACAATATCCAGCGCATCCTCCCTGTCGGTTAGGGAGGTTACTGCGATGGCATAGGCCCTGCGCTCTACCGACGACAAAAAGTTTTCCATAGATTGCTGTGTCAGGGTCCCGTTCCTTTTGTCGTTACCTGTCGGATTATCCAATAAGGTCAGCAACATGGATAACTGGCGCTCTGTCAACGACGGTGATGCAAAATTTCATTTAACAGCACTGCCCCGCCAATAATGTAGATGTAATCATCTGAGGCACTTCTCCGATAGTAATCATGTTTTTTTTGTCTGCCGGGATGACCGTAATGTTTTCTGTACTTATTGTGCTTGTAGTCGTGTGAATGAAACCTGCGATCATGGTATTGGTCTCGCCTTTGGTCATATCGATAATTATCCCGGTAGATCCTGCGATAGTCGTGGTGATAGTTGTGGCGGTATTCAGCACGAAAATTCGGTTTGTGGTCGCGATCTCCGGCCAGGGCCGGTGCCATGCCAAATATGATTGATGTGGTCAGCAGACCGAGAACAAGAAGTTTTTGCATGCCGGGTACTCCATTTCTTCAGTAATGCTCATTAGAACGTACCGCTGAGGTATCGGTTGACAAAATCTTTTGATCAAGGCTCCAGAGACAACCAGATTGGGCAGTGATCGGAGGGCTTTTCCATGGCTCTGATCTGGTAATCAATGCCAGCATCAGTGGCGACAGGCAGGAGGTTTTCCGAAGCGAGAATAAGGTCGATTCGAAGACCGCGCTTCGGGTCTGCCTCAAATCCCCGGCTTCGGTAGTCGAACCAACTGAATCTATTGGGTTCATCCGGATGAAAATAATCAAAACTGTCTTTCAGAGTCAGGCTCTGGAGGCTGGATAGCCACGTCCTTTCTTCGGGTAGAAAACAGCATTTACCACTGCGTAGCCAGCGTTTGCGGTTTTCGTCCCCGATACCAATATCCCGGTCGAGGGGGGCTATGTTCATGTCGCCCATCACAATGATGTGGTCACCATTGGTGTGAACGCTCGATATATGTTGTATTAGATCTTCGTAGAACTGTTTTTTACAGGGGAATTTCTGTGGATGGCTTCGGTTTTCGCCTTGGGGGAAATACCCGTTATAGACGTGGACGGTACGGTTATTAAGAGCGAACTTCCCGTAAATTAGCCTTCTCTGGTGGTCTTCCGGGTTGTTAGGTAGCCCCTTCATGTGGTCGGCGATGGGTATCCGGTAGAGCAGGGCGACACCATAGTGGCTTTTCTGACCGTGATAAATCGCATCGTAGCCCATTCCCTGTATCTGATCGATGGGAAACAGCGCATCTTCAACCTTGGTTTCCTGCAGGCCAATCACGTCCGGAGAATATTTGTCGATAACGGCTTTCAGCTGGTGAAGGCGGGCTCGCAATCCGTTCACGTTAAAAGAAACGATATTCATGTCTTGTTCCAGCGGCCACAGCTGTTGTTCAGAGCAAACTTTTTAGTTGGTCTCCCGGCTGCGTTAATTGACGATTTTATGCTATCCATCAGCTTGATTGACTTCAAGCCGATGGATAACGTCGAATGAGAGCCGACTCGGGGCTGTCTTTCGGCTCAAGGCTGTTATTGGCTCAAGGCTGTTATTGGCTCAAGGCTGTTGTACCAACATGGATCTGGCATCACTCATTATCAGTACATCGGCAAAGATATTGCCAGTCTCATAGAGTAGTGGGTCGCGTTCCGGTAGCGGTATTGTTTTCTCCCCTTCTAGATCGGCGTCGACAGAATTTTCTGCCTGCCATGCCTCGACGGTTTCATAGGGCGATAATCCCTTTGCAGACCGGCGTTTGTTTTCAATGGCCAACCTTGTTAAATCATAGTCTTTGGCTTCCTGGCGACGTTGTTCTTCATTCAGTGATATTGATTGCTGTGCTCTGCGCTCTTTCATCAGTGTCAGCTCATCACTGAGGTAGCGCAGGTCGGGATCCTGGCTGAGTCGGGACTTGTGACGTTCGATCAATCTGTCAACGGGCAGATCTGTCAGGTCATAACGGCGATGGGGGACGGCATTTATTTTGTCCCAGGGGAGTGCATTTTTTTCGCTGCTTTCGCCAACGATTTCAGCATCATAAAATGCAGGCAGTTCGATATCGGGAACCACGCCCAGATTCTGGGTGCTTTCGCCTGAAACACGGTAAAATTTCGATTCAGTCAATTTTAGCTGTCCCTCGCGAACCGGCAGTTGTATCTGGACAGTCCCCTTGCCGAAAGTCTGCTCGCCGACAACAAAGCCTCTTTCGTAGTCCTGAATCGCTCCGGCAAAAATTTCTGAGGCAGAGGCGCTGAGCCGGTTGGTCATCACCATCAGCGGGCCCCTGTAGTAGGCGTTGTAGCGCGAACGATGATTGCGTGACACCACTTCATTGGCATCGCGAACTTGCACAATCGGACCCGGATCAATGAACAAGTCGGTCAACGTGGTCGCTTCCTGTAGAAAGCCGCCGCCGTTATTGCGCAGGTCGAGAATGACACCGTCTATATTCTGATCGGCCATTTCGCCCAGCAGGCGCTGAACATCCTTAGTAGTACTCTTGAATTCGGGATCTCTATTGTAAAAGGCCTCGACATCAAGATAAAAAGTTGGAATGGTGATGACGCCGAAACGGTAATTCCCGGAATCGTTTTGTACCTCAATAATTTCAGATTTTGCAGCTTGCTCCTCAAGTTGGATCTTGTCTCTGACAATGGCAATTTCTCGAGTGCTGCCAGCGGCTTCACCCACTGCCGGCATAATTTCAAGCTTGACGATGGTATCCTTGGCACCGCGAATCATGTCCACGACGTCATCCAGTCGCCAGCCGATGACATCGACCCCTTCCTCTTTGCCTTGTCCAACACTGATAATCTTATCCCCGGCCTTGAGTATCCCCTGTTTGTCTGCCGGTCCACCTGGAATGATCCTTACCACTTTGGTGTGTTCATCTTCCCGTTGGAGCACTGCGCCTATACCGGTCAGAGACAGTGACATGGCAATGCGGAAGTTTTCCATGGAACGAGGCGACATATAACTGGTATGGGGATCGTACAATTCAGCCAGAGAGTTCATGAAAATCTGGAAAATATCCTCACTGTCACGCTGTGATAACTGGTTTTGCAGGTTGGTATAACGTTTTACCAGTAGGGAGCGGGCAGCATCGGGCTCTTTGTCGCTGAGAATCAGCCGTAGATACGACTCCTTGATCCGTTTTTTCCAGAAGGCATCAGCAGCCTGGGCTGACGCTGGCCATTGGGCCTGCTCAAGATCCAGATTCAGGCTGTCATCTTCGGTGAGATCAAATTCAAAGCCACTTTCCAGCAAGTCGATATTGGCTTGCAAGCGTGCTTCGGCACGTTCCTGATAACGATTGAAAATATAAAAACCGGCGCTCAGGTCTCCTTTCTTGAGCATATTGTCCAGCTCGTTTTCCCAGCGACTGAACTCATCGATATCACTCTGGAGAAGATAACTTTTGGCTGGATCGAGATTGTTGACATATTGAGAAAGAAAGCGGTTGGATAAGCCATCATCCAGGACCTGCTTGCTATAGTGCTTGCTGGCCAGTTCATTGACAATTTCAATGGCGGTTTTGGGTTGCTCGGGACTGTAGCTGACCTTGGCAAGGGCTATTGATGTCAGTGTTAACAGCAGTAGACAGAAGGTGTTGCGAATAAAATGAGGCATCAGATGAAATTGTCTCTTGATCAGTAAAGGGTTTAGTTTATCAAAGTTGACCCTTCATAGACCCCGGTCAGCCGAAAATGTTTGATGCAATCTGCAATTACTCGGTAAAGCTTACCCGATTGATGTCACCGGTTGATCCCGACTACCTTCAATGAAATGATTGGAGTCTGGACTGGAGACCACCATGACTGATAAAGAACAGCAGCGTCCTGCAGCGCTGGTGACCGGTGCCGCTACCCGACTTGGTCTGGCATTCGCGACCGCACTGGCAGATCGTGGTTACGATATTGCACTTCATTATCACCATTCCACCGAGCAGGCGCAGCACCAGGCTGAATTGATCCGGAATAGAGGAGTTCGCTGTGAAACGTTCCAGTTCGACCTCTCTGATGAGGACCCTGCGTGTCTGATA
>Ga0207906_1000434_pt1 | contig 16468 bp, 15 predicted proteins | sample LinPmetageLP37_FD_184050 | JGI IMG/M metagenome (GOLD analysis project Ga0207906, IMG submission 184050) | Marine viral communities from the Pacific Ocean - LP-37 (SPAdes) | ecosystem: Environmental > Aquatic > Marine > Oceanic | place: Pacific Ocean | collected 2010-06-16 | reverse complement strand
TATAATAAAGGGATTCCTCCTCGATTGCTCCGCAATGTACTTTCAATCAAAATATATTTTGATTTCAGTAACATTCGGAATGACAGGCTAACTTTAAAACCATGGATTTCAAATTTATTATGGTTTATTATCTAACCTGAGTTCGATTTATTACATAGGACTAATAAATTAACTTGAATAATTAAAAATCAAATACTTGTCATTTCGACAGAGCGAAGCATGAGTGACGAGAAATCTTATAATAATGGGATTCCTCTTCGATTGCTCCGCAATGTACTTTCAATCAAAATATATTTTGATTTCAGTAACATTCGGAATGACAGGCTAACTTTAAAACCATGGATTTCAAATTTATAGTGGTTTATTATCTAACCTGAGTTCGATTTATTACATAGGACTAATAAATTGACTTGAATAATTAAAAATCAAACACTTGTCATTTCGACAGAGCGAAGCATGAGCGACGAGAAATCTTATAATAATGAGATTCCTCCTCGATTGCTCCGCAATGTACTTTCAATCAAAATATATTTTGATTTCAGTAACATTCGGAATGACAAATCATCCATAAAAACTATTGTTAAATAATTGATATTCAAATAGATAATAATCGAACTCAGGTTTCTAGTTATCGGGATTAGTTTCCAAAAACTTTTAAGAGCATCTTGTCATTTCGACAGAGCGAAGCATGAGTGACGAGAAATCTTATAATAAAGGGATTCCTCCTCGATTGCTCCGCAATGTACTTTCAATCAAAATATATTTTGATTTCAGTAACATTCGGAATGACAGGCTAACTTTAAAAAGGTTTTCATTGTGCTTATTATAAGTGCTCAATAGGACTGAGCTTCGACAGTGCCTGCACTGAGCTTAGCCGAAGTGCTCAGCTTGACAAGGTGTTTTCTTTTAAAAATATTGTTTAACTTTTTCCCAAAAGGTTTTAGGGGTAATCATAAATTCTTCTTCCAGTTCTTCTAAGGATTTTGATGCCTCATTTATTTTATTGAATATGCGGGCTCTAATTAAATATATTGAAGGTATAATGACCGCCATAACAGGAATCATATAAATTAGTTGGAATTCATCTAAATTTGCTAATTTATCTTCATAAAGAAGTGCAATGATTTGATAAATGTACATGGCTATGGGTACCAATAAAGCATGGTACCACCAGTGCCTATTAGTAAAAAACCAAATAAGTATTAATAAGAGAGGGACTGCTTTACCTGTTAAAATCCACATAGCGGTTCTTGCGTTTTCAAAAAAACCACTATGGTATGTAAACAAAAAAGTGTCCCATTCTTTTAATTCAGGAACACTTTGATATAAGGAAAATAAATAGGGTGTTAAGGCTAAAATGGTAGCGATAACACTACCCATTATTAAACCCTTTTTATCCTGCGGTAGGTATTTTGATCGTAGACTTAGTGACTTTTGCTGTTTGTTGATCATTTTGGTTTATTGCGTTCGCTACGTAAGCCGTAAACAACATACCTCCGAAAATTGCCATGGCAATTAAATACTTTTTAGTTTTCATAATTTTAAGGGATTAATTAATTAATAACCCAAATGTAACTAAAAGAGGCTTGAAGAAAGTAACGAAATGTTAAAATTATGTTAAATACAGTAGGTTTTAAAAAATCGTCATGCGGATTTACCGTAATTCTTCAAAATTCGGAGCATTTTAATGTTATTTAGTCATAAAACTTAGCATATTTGTTTAATAAAATTACTTTTAAAATTCAATTTTATAGATCTGGAGCCATCTGAATTGGTCTGTAAATCCAACCTATCAAAAACCTCAGGAAGCATGCTTTCAATTTTTTCGGGCCATTCAATAAATACCCAATGATTTGAATATAAATATTCTTCAATCCCGAAATTAAAGGCTTCATCTAAATCTTTTATTCTATATAAATCAAAATGATAAATCACATCATTTTCAATTTCATATTCGTTCACAATGGAAAACGTAGGACTGCTCACATCGTCTGAGCTTCCTAAAGCTTTCACCAAAGATTTTACCATGGTTGTTTTACCAGTACCCATTTCACCGTAAAGCAACAAGATTTTTGAGGACATAGCACTTATGATATGTTCTGCAGCTGCGTCAATTGAATGTAATGTATAATCCATAATAGTAACTTATGATAATTGAACAATATTACCAATAATTTTTGACAAAACCTAATAAAAAACGTATTTCATCGGATTTTTTTGCATTACATGGATTTATTTTGGAGTGAAGACCACAAACGGAATGATCATTTCTTCCAGTGAAACACCACCGTGTTGATATGAATTCCTGTAGTAACTTACATAATGATTGTAGTTGTTTGGATAAGCGAAAAATAAATCGCCTTTTGCAAAAATATACGAGCTACTCATGGTAATGGAAGGCAAATGAATGGCTTTAGGGTCTTTAGCAACCAAAACATCCTTTGGTTCATAGGTTAAACTTCTGCCTGTTTTATAACGTAGGTTTAAACTGGTTTCCCGGTCTCCAACCACTTTTGATGGATTTTTTACATTAATGGTACCATGATCTGTTGTCAGGATAAGCTTAAAACCCAGTGTTTGTGCCTGATGAATCATTTCTAATAGCGGGGAGTTTTTAAACCAGCTTAATGCCAATGACCTATAGGCTTTATCATTGGATGCCAATTCTTTAACCACATCCATTTCTGTTTTGGAATGTGACAGCATATCAACGAAATTATACACTACAACTGTTAAATCGTTGTTTTTTAAGCTGTTAAAATTTTCAACTAGTTTTTTTCCGGATTTTAAATTGGTGATTTTGTGGTATTCACAATTTAAATGACTCAAACCAAGTCTTTTTAGTTGCGCTTTTAGAAAGTCTTCTTCATATAAATTTTTTCCACCGTCATCGGTATCATTTTTCCAAAACTGAGGAAATAATTTTTCCATGTCACTCGGCATGAGTCCTGAAAAAATAGCATTTCTGGCATATTGGGTTGCCGTTGGCAAAATACTATAAAACGGAAGTTCTATGTCTTTTTTATAATAATTGTTAATGATGGGTTCAAAAACTTTAAATTGATCATATCTTAAATTATCAATCACAACCAATAGGGTAGGTTGCTCCTTGCTTAACTGAGGTGCTATTTTATCTTTAAAAAGTGTATGAGACATTACTGGGGCTTCAGTATTAGGTTGAAACCACTTGGGATAATTTTTATCAATAAATTTTCCAAACTGCGTATTCGCTTCAACCTTTTGGGATTCCAAAATTTCAAACATGCCTACATCTTCAATATCTTCCAACTGAATTTCCCAGTATATAAGTTTTTGGTATAAGGCTGCCCAATCTTCAAATGAATTTACCATGGCCAGTTCCATGGAAATTTTCCTGAATTCCTGCTGATAATTTGACGTTGTTTTTTCTGAAATTAATCGGGAATGGTCCAGATTCTTCTTCAAACTCAATAAGATCTGATTTGGGTTTACGGGTTTTATCAGATAATCTGCTATTTTGTTACCAATAGCTTCTTCCATAATATATTCCTCTTCACTTTTGGTAATCATGACCACCGGAAGATTATCTTGTTTTTCCTTGATTTCATTAAGGGTCTCTAAACCTGTAAGCCCAGGCATGTTTTCGTCTAAAAAAACAATATCAAACTTAGCTTCATCTAAAATATCTATGGCTTCAGTGCCACTTTTACAGGTAGTTACTTTGTAGTTTTTTTGTTCAAGAAATAAAATATGGGGTTTTAATAAATCAATTTCATCATCAACCCAGAGTATATTTATGGTATTCATTTAATTATATTTAGTAATTATTAGTATAGGATTTTGTTTTTATTTAGCAACTGTTTTTTAAATTAACTATTATATAAATTACATGACAAAAATTAATATAAGTTCTCAAATGTCAGGTCTAGCGCAGTCGAGACCTCATTTTTTAACGACTCTGTAATAAAATAACCTCTCGACTGCGCTCGAGGAGACAATGTTTTAATTTTTGTCATGTACTAAAATTAATCATTTAAAATGTGCTTCATATGGCTATATTTGTATATGGTTTTTATTAAAAAAGATAGATTGAATAAGCTCAAAATATTAAACGACCCAATTTACGGATTTATTACGATTCCAAATGCTCTTGTTTTTGAATTGATCCAGCATAAATATTTTCAACGCCTGCGAAGAATCACCCAAATGGGTATGTCATATTTGGTGTTTCCGGGAGCGCACCATACCCGGTTTCAACATGCCATTGGCTGTGTGCATTTAATGCAAAAAGTTGTTCAAGTACTTCGTTTTAAAGAGATTGTAATTTCAAAAGAAGAAGAAACCGCGCTTTATGTGGCCATCCTTTTACATGATATTGGCCATGGCCCCTTCTCTCATGCCATGGAACACAGCATTGTTAAAAACGTATCCCATGAGCAAATTTCACTCCTTTTTATGGAGGAATTGAACACAGAATTTAACTCAAGTTTAACGCTTGCCATACAAATATTCAAAGGGAAATACCCAAGAAAATTTATGTGCCAATTGGTTTCTGGGCAATTGGACATGGACAGAGCCGATTATTTAAAGCGCGACAGTTTTTATACAGGTGTTTCTGAAGGGAATATAAATAGTGAACGTCTTATAACCATGTTAAATGTGGTGGATGATGCGTTGGTAGTTGAAGAAAAAGGGATTTATAGTGTTGAAAAATTCATCAATGCGAGGCGTTTTATGTATTGGCAAGTGTACTTACATAAAACGGGCATTGTTGCAGAACAGTTATTGATACGTGTATTAAAGCGCGCCAAAGAAATAATAAATAAAGGGATACATTTAGAAACCAGTAAGGCCTTTCAATATTTTTTAGAACATGATATTTCATTAACTGAATTTAATATTGAGGTTTTGAACCGTTTTGCAGAACTTGATGATTTTGATATAATTACTTCATTAAAAACATGGCAATATCATGAAGATTTTGTGTTGCGTAATTTATGCGATATGATTATTAACCGAAAGTTGCTTAAAATAAAAATGAAGGATACAAAAGTTAAAACTGAAAATCTTGAAAAGCATATCGAAAAATTAGTAGCTAAGTATAAAATAACAGCAGCAGAAGCTAAGTATTTTGTGTTTTCGGGACAAATTTCAAACCAAACATATATGTTAAAAAACCAAGGGATACATATATTGTATAACTCGGGAAAGATTAGGGATATAGCAAATGTTTCAGATCAGTTTGACCCCAAAGCATTGACAAAACCAGTCACTAAATATTATATATGTTATCCAAAGGAAAAACTTTAGTACATTTTTTCATATTTTTGCTAACATTAAATTAATCAGCAAACCATAGAGGGTGAAATTTACAGCACAACAAATAGCAGGAATTTTAGACGGTGAGATAGTCGGAAGCCCGGAAGTAGAAGTGTCAAAACTTTCCAAAATAGAAGAAGGCATGGAAGGTTCTTTAACGTTTTTGGCGAATCCAAAATACACACCTTTTATATATTCAACTAAAGCTTCCATAACCATTGTAAACAGATCTTTTATTCCTGAAAACAACCTGGTTACAACACTTATAAAAGTAGATGATGCATATTCGTCATTTTCGAAATTACTTGAATATTATAATGTCATTAAACTTCATAAAGTTGGTATAGAACAACCTTCATATATTTCAAACACTTCTAAATATGGAGAAAATATATATGTGGGTGCATTTTCATATATTGGAGAGCACACGGTTATTGGTGATAACGTAAAAATTTATCCAGGGGCATATGTTGGAGATAATGTGGTTATAGGAGATAATTCTGTTATTTTTTCTGGGGTTAAAATTTATTCAGAAACGGTTATAGGCAATTTTTGTGTTATAAACTCCGGTGCTATTTTAGGTGCTGATGGATTTGGTTTTGCCCCAAATGAAAACGGTGAATATAATAAAGTACCACAAATTGGAAACGTAGTACTTGAAGATTTTGTGGATATTGGCGCCGTTACCACTATTGATAGGGCAACTTTAGGTTCAACAATTATTAGAAAAGGAGCGAAGTTAGATAACCAAATTCAAATTGCCCATAATGTAGAAATAGGCAAAAACACAGTTATTGCTGCTCAAACAGGCATTGCTGGTTCATCAAAAATTGGCGAAAACTGCCAAATTGGCGGACAAGTTGGCATTGCAGGCCATATAACCATTGGGAATAATGTTAAAATTCAAGCGCAGTCAGGAATAGCAAGAAATGTAAAAGCCAATGAAATACTGCAAGGCTCCCCAGCTATTGCCATAGGTGACTATAATAAATCGTATGTTCACTTTAAAAACCTGACTAAAATTGTGAAAGATATTAATGAAATTGAAAAAAAAATAAATGGGCATAGTTAATACAGAATTTAAGCAAAAAACAATCATAAAGGAAGTTTCTTTATCTGGTGTTGGTTTGCATACAGGCAAACATGTAAAACTTACTTTTAAGCCAGCAATGGCCAATTCTGGCTTAGCGTTTAAGCGTGTGGATTTGGAAGGAAATCCAGTTATTGAAGCAGATGCTAGTTATGTAACAAATACACAGCGCGGAACCTGTTTAGAAAAAAATGGTGTTATTATTCAAACGTCAGAACACGTGCTTGCTGCCCTGGTTGGATTGGATATTGATAATGTTATTATTGAATTGAATGCATCAGAACCACCAATTATGGACGGTTCCTCTAAATTTTTTGTAGAAGCCTTAGAAAAAGCAGGCATTGCTGAATTAGATGCCTTTAGGGAAGAATTTGTAGTTACAGATATCATTTCTTATACAGATGAAGAAACAGGCAGTGAAATATTAGTCATGCCTTCTAAAGAATACCAAATAACCACTATGGTTGATTTTGGTACTAAAGTATTAGGAACTCAAAACGCAACCCTCAATAAAATATCAGATTTCAAAAAAGATATATCAAATTCAAGAACCTTCAGTTTTTTGCATGAAATTGAAATGCTTTTGGAGCATGGATTAATAAAAGGAGGCGATTTAAATAATGCCATTGTTTATGTAGACAAGGCTTTATCTCCTGAAACCATGGAGAAGTTAAAAATTGCCTTTAAAAAAGATTCAATAGCCATAAAGCCGAATGGAATATTAGACAATCTTACTTTGCACTATCCTAACGAAGCGGCAAGACATAAATTGCTTGACGTATTAGGTGATTTAGCACTTGTTGGAACGCGTATTAGAGGGAAAGTAATCGCTAATAAACCGGGACATTTTGTAAATACCCAATTTGCCAAAAAAATGTCTAAAATCATTAAAAACGAGAGACGAAATAATGTTCCTAATATTGATTTGAACCAAACACCATTAATGGATGTGAATCAAATCATGAATATGTTACCACATAGACAACCTTTTTTACTTATTGATAAAATTTTTGAAATAAGTGATTCTCACGTCATTGGCATGAAAAACGTGACCATGAACGAGCAATTTTTTGCTGGTCATTTCCCGGGATCGCCAGTAATGCCCGGGGTTCTTATAGTTGAAGCTATGGCACAAACAGGTGGTATTTTGGTATTAAGTACGGTTCCGGATCCTGAAAATTATTTAACACTGTTCATGAAAATTGATAATGTTAGGTTTAAACAAAAAGTTGTCCCTGGAGATACCTTAATTTTTAAATGCACATTAATAACGCCTATACGTCGCGGTATTTGTCATATGCAAGGGTACGCCTATGCAAATGGTAAACTTTGTGCAGAAGCCGAACTTATGGCACAAATAGTGAAAGTAAAATAATAAATTATTATAAATGAATCAACCACTGGCATATGTCCATCCTGGGGCTAAAATTGCAAAAAATGTAGTTATAGAACCTTTTACAACAATTAATAACAATGTCATTATTGGAGAAGGCACTTGGATAGGAAGTAATGTAACCATTATGGAAGGTGCCAGAATAGGGAAAAATTGCAGTATTTTTCCGGGAGCCGTCATTTCAGCCGTTCCTCAAGATTTAAAATATAATGATGAAGATACTACTGTTGAAATTGGGAATAACGTCACCATAAGGGAATGTGTTACCATTAATAGAGGCACCACAGATAGGATGAAAACCGTCATTGGAAACAACTGTTTAATTATGGCGTATTGCCATATAGCACATGATTGTATTGTTGGTGATAATTGTATTTTTTCAAATAACAGTACACTGGCAGGTCATATTACCGTTGGAGACTATGTTGTTTTAGCAGGAATGACCGCGGTGCATCAATTTTGTTCCATTGGAAGCCATGCGTTTGTTACAGGTGGGTCACTGGTAAGAAAAGATGTGCCGCCATTTGTGAAAGCTGCTCGTGAACCCTTATCTTATGTTGGAATTAATTCTGTGGGACTTCGCAGACGCGGATATACATCTGATAAAATCAGGGAAATTCAGGATATTTATAGAATTCTTTATCAAAAAAATTATAATAACACACAAGCATCAGAGTTAATTGAAGCCGAAATGGAAGCGACTCCAGAGCGTGATGAAATCCTTCAATTTATAAAAAATTCGCACCGTGGTATTATGAAGGGTTATTTCAAATCCAATTAAATTTATTTCAAACAAAATAGAATACTAAAAAGTATAAAACAAGATGGCAACTACATCAGATATTAGAAACGGATTGTGCATTAAATATAATAATGATATTTATAAAATTATAGAGTTTTTACATGTAAAACCTGGTAAAGGCCCTGCATTTGTAAGAACAAAAATGAAAAGTGTCACTACCGGAAAAGTACTTGATAACACATTTTCAGGTGGACATAAAATTGAAGATGTACGGGTTGAAACCCATAAATTTCAATTTTTATATAGTGATGGTGAATATTATCATTTTATGAATACCGAAGATTACACTCAAATTCAATTACGGGAAAGTGCTTTGGACAGACCAGAATTGATGAAAGAAGGAGAGATTGTAACCGTTATCATCAATACAGAAGATAATATGCCCCTATCTGTTGAAATGCCTGCTAATGTGATTTTGCAAGTCACAGCTACAGAACCCGGGGTAAAGGGCAATACCGCCACCAATGCCACAAAACCTGCAACTGTTGAAACCGGAGCTACGGTTAATGTGCCATTATTTATCAATGAAGGTGATATCATCAAGGTAGAAACGGATAAAGGAACCTATAAAGAACGTGTAAAAGAGTAGGTCTGGTTTAAATGTTTATACGTTAGTGAGTTAAATAACTGCTCAAATAAACAAACAAACGATTTAACCCACATTATGCATTAGAAAATTTATTACAGATTGAAAATAATTCAAAACATACCCTTTGTCTCATTTTTATTGGGCTTTCAACCCTTATCATCGTTGTGCATCATACAAGAACCATTAAAAAATGAAAATTCGATTATAAAATTAACTTTATCTTTCCAAAATGAAATATAACAAAAGGTTAACAGAAAATGAATGGTTGGATTTACTTAAAAACGCCATTGATGATGGTGTTGAAATTCAAGTAAACCATAGATTTAAGTATAAAAACAAAAGTTTGGGAACTTTTTTAACATCTGCTAAAAGGAAAAACAAAATTGAATTAATTCAAAAAATTGAGGCATTGGGAATTCATTTTAAAATGCACAGTAAAAATCCTGAACATTATTTAGAGAAATTTACAGTCCAACTCTCGACAGACAAAAAACCAAATAAGCAGAGATACTTAACGCGGTTTAATTCTTATGTGCTACCTAAAAAAGATATCTTGAAAAAAGAAACTATTAAGAAATTAAATAAAGTCTGGAAAATGAAATTTGGCGACATCAGAAAATGGGAAAAACCAGAAACAACTATCGATAAAATTCAGAAATGGAAACAATTTCGATATGATAAAAAGAAAAACCCAAGCGAAAAATGGTTTGATTATAAAAAAAATATGGGGAAATTATATGGGTGGGTCTATGTCAGAAAAACAAATGAACAAAAAATGAATCTGATTTTAGAACATTTTAATGAAAAAGAACTGACTGAATTGAAACAAGAAGGGTTTTAAACAAAAAAGCACAGCGCACAACACACAACACAGCTAAAAATGAAGTTTACAAAACGTTACACTTTAAAGGAAATCGCAAAACTTATTGATTGTGAATTTATTGGTGAAAGTAATTTTCCTGTATTGGGAATGAATGAAATCCATGTGGTTAATGCTGGTGACATTGTATTTGTTGACCATCCCAAATATTATGATAAAGCCTTAAATTCAAAAGCAACTGTTATTTTAATTAACAAAGAAGTTGAATGCCCTAAAGGAAAAGCATTATTAATAAGTGACGATCCGTTTCGGGATTTCAACAAACTAACCAATCATTTTAAACCTTTTCAACCTTCAGAAGCATCCATTGCATCATCTGCAGTTATAGGTAAAAACACCATTATTCAACCTAATTGTTTTATTGGGCATCATGTAGTCATTGGAAATGATTGTGTCATTCATTCAAATGTTAGTATTTATGATGATACCGTCATTGGTAATCATGTGACTATTCATGCAGGAACTGTTTTGGGAGCCAATGCTTTTTATTATAAAAAAAGATCGGAAGGATATGATCGGTTAAAATCTGCTGGAAGAGTTGTTATTGAGGATTATGTAGATTTAGGAGCGCTTTGTACTATTGATAGAGGAGTAACAGCTGATACCATTATAGGAAAAGGTTCAAAACTTGATAATCAAATTCAAATAGGTCACGATACCATTGTTGGGAAAAAGTGTCTCATTGCCTCTCAAACCGGAATAGCTGGTTGTGTAGTCATTGAAGATGAAGTGACTATTTGGGGACAAGTAGGCTGTACCAGTGGTATAACCATTGGAACCAAAGCAATTGTGCATGCGCAATCAGGAATCAGTAAATCCTTAGAAGGACATAAAACGTATTGGGGAACACCAGCGCAAGAGGCTAGAACAGTAATGAAAGAAATGGCGTCCATCAAGAAAATTCCGGAGATTTTATCTGAACTTAAAAAAATAAAATAAATTACACTAAAAACTAACTTCAATAAAGTAATTTTGCATTGCTTTTGTTAAAATAAAAAATATATAAAATGAGTGTTTTAGTAAATAAGAATTCGAAAATTATAGTTCAAGGTTTTACTGGTAGTGAAGGAACATTTCACGCCAGCCAAATGATAGAATATGGCACCAATGTTGTTGGTGGTGTAACACCTGGAAAAGGTGGTCAAACCCATTTAGATAAACCAGTATTTAATACCGTTGCCGAAGCAGTAGAAAAAGCCAAGGCAGATACAACCATTATTTTTGTGCCACCTGCATTTGCAGCTGATGCGATTATGGAAGCTGCAGATGCTGGAATTAAAGTAATTATTACTATAACCGAAGGGATTCCAGTTGCTGATATGATAAAGGTGGCAGAATATATTAAAAATAAACCTTGCCGTTTAATTGGCCCTAATTGTCCTGGAGTTATTACACCAGGTGAAGCAAAAGTTGGGATTATGCCTGGTTTTGTATTTAAAAAAGGGAATGTAGGCATTGTTTCAAAGTCTGGAACCTTAACTTATGAAGCTGCAGACCAAGTTGTAAAACAAGGTTTAGGAATAACAACAGCAATTGGAATTGGTGGAGATCCAATAATTGGAACCACCACCAAAGAAGCTGTGGAATTACTTATTAATGATCCAGAAACCAAAGCGGTAGTCATGATAGGAGAAATAGGAGGTCAATTAGAAGCTGATGCTGCTAAATGGTATCAAAATAGTGGAAGTAAAAAACCTATCATCGGTTTTATTGCTGGTGAAACTGCCCCGGCAGGACGTACTATGGGGCATGCAGGTGCCATAGTTGGTGGAAGTGATGATACCGCTCAAGCAAAAAAACAAATAATGAGAGACTGTGGAATTCATGTTGTTAATTCTCCAGCAGAAATCGGAAAAAAAGTGGCTGAAGTATTAGCATAATTTACTGTTAAAATAATTGAGGCTACCTAAAAAGTCGTCATTGCTCATCCCGATAGCTATCGGAGCAATCTGTAAACGGCAAATTATTGATTTACAGATTACTTTAAAATAACCACTATGGATTTGAAATCCATAGTTTTAAAAATAAAAGAATGAAATTATTTTTAAAGTTAGCTTGTCATTCCGAATGTTACTGAAATCAAAATATATTTTGATTGAAAGTACATTGCGGAGCAATCGAAGAGGAATCCCTTTATTATAAGATTTCCCGTCGCTCGTTCCTCTTCCGATAACTATTGTTCCGATAACTATCGGAAGCAGGGTTTTAACCTATAACTAGATAATAAATAGACCACTATGGACAGGAAGTCCATAGGTTTGGTTAGGCAGACTGAATGTCTGCTTTGCTAAAGACTTGGTTGTTTTAACTAAAATTGAGACCAATAACTTGACAAATCATGTAATCAATCCATTAGTTGTAAATTAGTCAATGGATTTTTATTAATATTAATCAATTAAAAAAACTAATGAAAAGCATTAAAATTCTTGTATTATTTCTATTTGTAGCATTAGCATACAATTGCAAAACAAAAACTGATAAAGATTTATCGTACGCTGTCGAATCTTATAAAGATGCAAACGGTTTTAGTTATGAAACTGTCACCAATGATCCAACAGGATTACGTCTTTATACTTTAGAGAATGGCTTTAAGGTCTATTTAAGTAAAAACACAGACGAACCAAAAATTCAGACTTATATTGCTGTAAGGGCTGGTTCTAATTATGACCCAAAAGAAACCACTGGGTTAGCTCATTATTTAGAACACATGCTTTTTAAAGGGACCGATGAAATTGGAACCATTGATTGGGAAACTGAGAAAGTGTTTTTAAATCAGATTTCTGATTTATATGAACAGCATAAAGCAGAGGCAAATCCAGAAAAGAAACTTGTATTATATAAAAAAATAGATTCAGTTTCGCTTATCGCATCAAATTATAGTATAGCAAATGAACTGGACAAAATGGTAATATCACTTGGTGCAACTGGCACAAATGCACATACTTCAGTTGAAGAAACAGTATATCATAATGTGATACCCGCTAACGAATTGGATAAATGGTTAACAATAGAAAAGGAGCGTTTTAGCCAATTAGTATTGCGTTTATTCCATACTGAATTAGAAGCTGTTTTTGAAGAATTTAATAGAAGTCAAGATAGCGATTTTAGAAAAAGTTATTATGCCATGTTGGATGGTTTATTTCCAAATCATCCCTATGGACAACAAACAACGATTGGCACTGGAGAGGATCTAAAAAACCCTTCAATGGTTGCTATTCATAAGTATTTTGACAAATATTATGTGCCAAATAATATGGCTATGGTATTAGTTGGTGATTTAGATTTTGATGAAACCATTAAAAAAGTAAATAATGCTTTTGGAAAGTTTGAAAACAAAGAAGTAGTACATCCAACATTACCAGTTGAAGAGCCTATAACAGAACCTATTGTTAAAGAGGTGTTTGGGCCAACGGCCGAAAATATAACTATTGGATTTCGCTCAAAAGGCACCGGTACTCAAGAAGAAAAGTTAGTGACTTTATGCGATATGATTTTGGCAAATGGCAGCGCTGGGCTTATTGATTTAAATTTAAATCAAAAACAAGTAGTACAAAATGCAGGATGTTCGCCAAATTTTGATTTAGAATATGGATATCATCGATTTACAGGTTCACCAAAAGAAGGTCAAACTTTAGATGAAGTGAAGGATTTACTTTTCGAGCAGATTGAAAAACTTAAAAATGGTGAATTTGAAGATTGGATGATGGAGGCCGTTATAAATGATTTAAAATTAAAACAAACCAGACGTTATGAAAGTAGCACACCTCTTGCATCTGCATACTTTAATGCCTTTATACTACGTCAGAATTGGATAGACAGGGTTAAATTTTTAGATGATTTAAAAAAGATTACAAAGCAAGAAGTTGTTGATTTTGCAAACTCGTTTTATGGGAACAATTATGTAATTACATACAAGCGTAAGGGCAAAGATACTGAAACTTATAAAGTTGAAAACCCAGAAATTACGCCGGTAAATCTTAATAGAGATAAAAGTTCTGAATATTTAGTAAACTTCAATAAAATGGAGTCTAGTCCACTGGAACCACAATATGTAGATTACGCCACTGCTATAAAAGAAACCAAAACAGCTAGTGGGTTAAAAGTTTCATATATTGAAAATGAATCAAATGATTTATTCAATTTGGAAATCATTTTTGATATGGGAAGCGATAATGATAAAAAATTGGCACTTGCTGTTGGTTATTTAGAATATTTAGGCACAGACATCCTTTCGCCTGAAGACTTAAAGAAAGAATTCTATAAGTTAGGAATTGACTATCATGTTGTTACTGGTAACGATAAATCTTATATTGGTATAGGTGGTTTAAAAGAAAATTTACCAAAAGGATTGGAACTTTTAGAAAACCTTTGGGCTAATGTAGTCCCAAATCAAGAATCATACGATAAATACATAGATCAAATTGCTAAAGGTCGTCAAGACAATAAAACTCAAAAAGGAAACATTTTATTTACAGGTCTGTTGAGCTTTGGTAAATATGGTGAGAATTCAAGGCTGCGAAACATTATTCCTGTAGGTGAATTAAAATCAATCAATCCACAAGAGTTAGTGGATTTGATAAAGGAATTAAGAAATTACAAACAGCGCATCTTTTATTACGGTAAAGATGTTGAAGCAGCGGTAACCGCTTTAAATTCTTTTCATCAAGTTGATTCAGAATTAAAGAATTATCAAGATGCAGTAGTATATAATGAAAAAGAAACAGGTGGTCATGTCTATTACGTAGATTATGATATGGTACAATCTGAAATTATTTTTATAGCAAAAGGTGAAGCATTTAACCCAGAAATTATTGGGCCTGCATCCTTATTTAATGAGTACTTTGGGAATATCGCATATACTGAAATTAGGGAAAAAAAGGCATTGGCATACGCCACTCAAGTAATTTATATATCCGCTTCTGATAAAGATGAATCTGACTATCTTGTTGCATATATTGGGACACAGGCAAATAAAATGCCTGATGCTGTTGATGGTATGATGGAAGTAATGGGTAATATGCCTAAAATCCAAGATGAATATAATAATGCCAAAGAAGCGACACTAAAGAAGATTGCCGCAGAACGAATTACTAAAGCAAATATATTTTGGAATTATGAAAGACTTCAAAAGCGAGGATTGAATTACGATATTCGAAAAGATTTATATAATAATCTTAAAGATATGTCCTTTGAAGATTTAAATAATTTCTTTAATAAACATGTGAAAGGCGAAAACTACAATATTTTGGTTATAGGCAGTAAAAAAGATATGGATTTTAATGCCTTAAGCAAGTTGGGGGAAATTCAAGAATTAGATGTCGATTATTTATTCAATTACGAGAAACCAGAAGACAAAAAAATATAACAAATCACGTAGAAACTGTTAAAAACCTTACAAGATTTTGTGAGGTTTTTTTATTTGATACAAGTTGTAATTACTATATTTGAGCATCAACTCTTTATTATACAAAAAATGAAATTATTAGAAGGAAAAACAGCCATTATTACTGGAGCCAGTAGAGGTATAGGCAGAGGGATTGCAAAAGTATTTGCTCAACATGGTGCAAATGTGGCATTCACCTACAGTTCATCAGTAGAGGCGGCTAACGTTTTAGAAAGTGAATTAAATGCCATGGATATTAAAGCGAAAGGTTATAAAAGCAATGCTGCTGATTTCAATGAATCTCAACAGTTAGCTGATGAGGTTGTTAAAGAATTTGGAAGTATTGATATATTAGTGAATAATGCCGGAATCACAAAAGATAATTTGCTTATGCGAATGAGTGAAGAAGATTTTGATTCAGTAATCGAAATCAATTTAAAGTCCGTTTTTAACATGACCAAAGCGGTTCAAAGAACCATGCTTAAACAACGAAAAGGCTCCATAATAAATATGAGTTCTGTAGTCGGTGTAAAGGGCAATGCAGGTCAAACAAATTATGCCGCATCTAAAGCTGGTATTATTGGGTTTTCTAAATCTGTTGCGTTAGAGCTCGGATCAAGAAACATACGAAGTAATGTAGTGGCTCCTGGTTTTATTGAAACAGAAATGACGGCCAAATTAGATGAAGAAGTTGTAAAAGGTTGGCGAGCAGGAATTCCTTTAAAACGTGGAGGAACCCCTGATGATGTCGCTAATGTATGTGTTTTTTTAGCGAGTGATATGAGTGCTTATGTTACCGGGCAAACACTGAATGTAGATGGAGGAATGCTCACATGATTTTAGATTTACGATTTACGATTCTAGGATTTTTACATACGTCAATCAAAAATCATCAATCGTAATTTGATATATGTCTCCAGAAACTATAGTATATATTGTTATTGCAGGATTCATAGCGCTATTTTTAGCGCTTTTTCTGTATAGCTATAACGTTAAAAACCAATTAAAATTAAAACCTGTTTTTATCTTTTTA